>Ga0209211_10002596_pt1 | contig 30861 bp, 31 predicted proteins | sample RifGroA2_FD_183992 | JGI IMG/M metagenome (GOLD analysis project Ga0209211, IMG submission 183992) | Groundwater microbial communities from Rifle, Colorado, USA - Groundwater A2 (SPAdes) (version 2) | ecosystem: Environmental > Aquatic > Deep subsurface > Groundwater | place: Rifle, Colorado...
AGGAATGCGGACTTACTCCTGACGATATCTTTATGCCAAAACCACATAAGGAGAAACCGGTTCTCGTAAAAGGTCTGCCTGATAAAATAACAGGCTGAAGCAAACAGGAATCACAGGTCTTTTCGGGATATTGTTTATTTCTTAATTGTTCGAATTCCGAATACCGGACCTGCCGTATTTGAATGATGGGCCTGGAACCTGATACTGATTTTATTTCTGCCCCTGGAAATATCTTCAGGGATATCATACGTTATATCAATGAACTGGCCTTCCTTCCTGTTTGTGATGTTTTCCGTTGCCCTTATCTGCAGTGTAAGTCTGACCGGCCTGTCGCAATCGAATTTAAAAACCGATAGCTGTTCTTCGGGGTATGATGTTTTTAGTTTAACCTTCATCCCTTTCTCTTCCCAGTTAAGCTCAGAGGCGATATATTGAAACACATACAACTCATTATCATTATGATAGTAAATATTTTCTCCGTATTTTGAATGGTTTTCCATTCCTGTGCCAATACAGCATGTAAACTCAAAAGGATCCTGAAATGCCTTAAATCCCCCCATATCAAGCGACAGGTTGTAGGTAACATTTCCTGTTTCAGGATGCTGTGTTGAAAGAATATGATTAAAGAGCGCCCTTTCATAAAAATCTGCTGCTTCTGCTATGGCATCCCATTCGAAAAGATGTTCGGTAAGCTTAAGCATATTATATACATTACACGATTCAGTAGTACCTTCACCCAACCGGTTCCTGAGTTTGTCAGCCGGACCAAAATATTCATCATTCCCATTACCCCCTGTTACATATGAATGATGCTTCACAACAGTTTCCCAGAAAAACTGAGCTGCATCCCTGCAGGTAGTATCACCGGTCAGCTCATAAAAGCGCGACAGAGCTATCAGTTATCGTACATCTCCCTTTGCAACCTCTTCACTTAGTATTCTTTTACCTTCAGGAAATGCGCCGATATATCCGTCACCATCGCTATCCTGAAGATATTTAAGCTCATCAACAATATAATTTACCCTCTCCACAAATCTTTCATCGCCGGTTGTCCGGAACATTTTTGAACATGCACTGAGATAATGTCCAAGAGAGTGACCTGCAAGAGATTCGTTCTCCCAGCCCATATAGTGAACTGCCTTTGGTTTCAGACCCGCTTCTGAATAGAACTTTGCCAGCAGACGGTCAGGTTCATAATTCAAAAGGGGTTTCTTATTCAGCTCTGTTGCATGACTGAAGGGCCCTGCCAGCAGTTTTACATCATTGAGCCCGAAAGGTAAAACCCTGAATTCAATGATTTCCGGTCCTGTTGTTTTAATTCTATAATCCTCGTTTGAAGAACAGCCTGAAATAAATAAAAAGAAAAAAGCTGATATTGCCATTAATTCATTATGCCTGTTCATGATATCAATAATTATTTATTATGTGTAAAATATACACTTAATCCTCACCGGGAGATATTACTTTGATGCGGAAGTTATTATATTTTCACTTTAAACCAGCATATTTAACCATTTTATGTGATTGAATCCGGTATAACCTGACTTTATTTTAACAATTAATGTTCATTTCTTAACAGGAATCTGAGGATGAATGCATCTTAAATATTGCAAAATTAACGTGTCCCGATAAAATTTTTTTAATGAAAATACGTTTATTTCTGTTTTTGGCATGATTTTTACTTTAAAAATATCAATTTTGCAGCTTTAAAGATTATATGAAGAACAATTATAGATTAAGATCGGTTATTCTGGCGGCTTTGGTACTTGTTGTCTATACCTTGACAACCTGTAAAAAAGATGATGATGAGCCAACTGCAGATCCAAACAAACCGGCAGCACCAAGTGCCTATACTGACACCACAACATTTATCAGTCAGAAATGGGCAACGCTGAACAGCCTGGTAACAGCAAATAATCTTCCAACAACGATTTCATTTGAATATGATACCACAACATCCTACGGATATATAGTTCCTGCAAACCCAGACACTTTAAGCGGAAAAACTACAAGCAAAAGGATAGCTGAAATAACCGGTTTAACACCCAATACCACCTATCATTACAGGGTGAAAGCTGTCAATTCTCTGGGAATCTCATACGGTAATGATAAAACATTTACCACTTTACCGGAATATGAAAAGGATATAGTTTTTAATCCTGATCTTACCTATGGCGAGATTACTGATATTGAAGGCAATACATACAAAACAATTGAGATAGGTACTCAGGTCTGGATGGCAGAAAACCTGGCTGCTACAAAGTTTAATGACGGGACAGATATCTTCCTGGCCACCAACATCACTTCGTGGACTTTAGCCACTGACCCTGCTTACAGCTGGTATAATAATTCATTGGTCGACTACGGGGCGCTATACAACTGGTATGCAGTTAACTCGGGAAAACTTTGTCCTGCCGGCTGGCACGTCGGTACTGATGACGAATGGACAACATTATCAACATTCCTGGGTGGATCAATTGTTGCAGGCAGTAAGCTTAAAGAGACCGGAACCATTCACTGGCAAAGCCCGAATTCAGGTGCTACCAACTCAAGCGGGTTTTCAGCTCTCCCCGGAGGTTACAGGTATTACAACGGAGCATTCAATGCGGTGAAACGCTATGGTTACTGGTGGACGTCATCAGAAACTACCGTTGCAAATGGCTATGGACGTGATATGTATTACGGATATTCCAATCTCGACAGGATCACAAGTGATAAGAGATCGGGGGCATCTGTTCGTTGTATAAAGGACTAATCCCTGCAATGCCGGTGTAATCCGCGCCACCCAGCCACCTCCTGATGCCATATCGATTTTTAGAGTTTCTCCTGCCCTGAAAGTTATTTCCCTTTTCCTGTAATCTTCAGCTGTTGAATTCCTCATAGTGGCCGGGATATAGTCCATAGGGTCTGCAAACATCCGGATGTACGGCAGCAGGTTATGATGAACCGGATTCTCATGGTCAGACATACCATTGTACTCAAATTCGATAAGTGCCTCACGGGTAAGCACATTCGGGTATTTCCTCCTCTGTTTTACGCACCATCCGTCGTCAAAGAGGAAATACCTGAAGCCAAACTTCGCACAGAAATCAATATAGTATTTGACTGTTTCAGTGTTTATGCCTGCTTTGAAATCAACTCCGTAAATATTGTTTTTACCCCACCAGTCGAACATTACCACTCCGGGCTTAATCCATTAAATATCTTCAATAACAGATGGAGAAGCAAGAAGGTATACCATATTATTTGCAACCAGCTCTCTTTCATTATCAGCAACAGCGATTATGCGCCAGGGGAAACTTCTGGAACCATTGACTTTAGCAATGTAATTGTGAGCTTCTTCTACCATAAAAATGTCCGGCCAGATATTTCAACTAAGATAAAACTAAATTTATATCCAGGTAGTTTTAGTTCCTGGTCAATTAGAAAATATTGAATCAAATGTCAAACCATCGGGACCTCCATCAACAAAACCTCAGCTTCACTTTCTGCTGTTAAGGTCACCCTTTCACAGTCCCAAATCCCAAAACCGTCACGTTCTTTAAGTAGCTGATCATTGATTGTTATGTTCCCGCCCAACAGGAATGCATAAATCCCATTACCTTTTACCTTCAGAGCATAATCTGTAGTCTTTCCCTTTTCAAATCTGCCAATATGAAACCATGCATTCTGATGGATCCACACTCCCTCATCCCCGGGATCAGGAGATAGTATTTGCTGAAGTTTATTCTGGCGATCTTCAAGTTTCAGAGTAATCTGGTCGTACCTTGGTGTAACATTGCACTTATTTGGAATGACCCATATCTGCAGGAATTTTACAGGTCTGTCCTTGTTTCTATTGTATTCACTGTGGAATATTCCTGTCCCTGCACTCATTACCTGTATATCTCCATGTCTGATAACCGAGATATTACCCATGCTGTCCTTGTGTTCAAGATCTCCCTCAAGCGGTATAGAAATGATCTCCATGTTATCGTGAGGATGTTTCCCGAAACCCATTCCCGGAGCAACCGTATCATCGTTGAGCACCCTGAGTGTACCAAATTGAATCCGTTCAGGATCATAATAGTTTGCAAAACTGAATGTATGGCGGCTTTTAAGCCAGCCGTGGTCTGCATTGCCACGGCTGTCGGCTTTATGAAAAATTGTATTTGACATAATTATCTCTAATTGGTTGTTTTTTTTCAGGCTATTTTCACCAGCTGTATATCACAATTGATTGTTACTTCATCGCTGACAAGTACACCTCCGGCCTCAAGTGCAGCGTTCCAGTTTAATCCCCACTCTTTACGGTTTATCTTACCGCTTAAAGTATAACCTGTCTTTTCGTTACCCCAGGGATCTTTCATCTTTCCACCGAATTCCACATTCAGTTTTACAGGTTTGGATACATCTTTTATGGTCAGATCTCCATTTAATACGTATGTTCCTGGCTCGTCACCTTTTTTCACACTGGTCCCTTTGAAACTCAAACTTGTATATTTCTCAATATCAAAAAAATCTGCGCTTTTCAGGTGTGCATCACGATCAGCAGCTCCTGTATCAATTGAGGCAGGATTCAGACTGAATTCTATATCCTGTGCTATAAGATCTCCACCCGCTGTAGAAATACTCCCTTTGAATTCCTTGAAAACACCTTTCACATTTGAAATCATAAGATGCTTAACTTTAAATGATACTTCACTGTGTGCCGGATCAATCATCCATTTTGTTATTGCTGTATTTTCCATACTTATAAGTTTTTAATTGTTATTAATACGACACAAAAGTAAGGTAGCCGGGAATGACCGGAAATGGAAAAACAACGGAATTAATGGTATAAATAACGGAAATGCCAGGAATAGTGAATTATAGGACGCTTGGAACGGAACTGAAAGTTACACTGTCCCTGAATTCGATCAGAGATTGCCCCGTGTTATTCCTGAAAAATTTGCTGAAATGCGAGGGGTCCTCAAAACCCAGGTCATATCCAATTTCCTTGCCGCTCTTTTCTGTAAAGAGCACCAGCCGTTTCGCCTCGAGTATAAGCCTGTTCTGTACAAATTCCTTGGCAGTAACACCTGATGCGGATCTTATGACCTCATTAAGATAGTTTGGAGTGACATTTAATGCTCGGGCATAATCCTTAACCTGATGCCACTCTCCATAATGCTTCTCAACCATTTCCCTGAAACTTCTGACAATAGTTTTGCTTACCTCAATTTTTTGAAGATTACTGTCCGGCGAAAGGGAACAGTGGCTATTACATTCAATCAGGAACAATTTAAGATAAGCACCTACCCTCTCCAGGTACATTTCATCATGTTCGTCAAAAGCTGACCGCATATTGTCAGCAAATGTTTTTAGCCGTGATGCCATTTTTTTATCTACAGGCAAGGGCGGGGTTTCATCACTGTTACGGAATATTCTGAGATTCGTAATAAAATCATTGCGGATGCTGCTTTTTTCAAGGAACTCCGGAGTAAAAAGAATAACATACCCGGTCGGATGCGGGCCTGTTATTACCTGGTGAACCTGCCATGGACTGACAAAAAAAATATGATCTTTAATAATCTGGTACTCCCTGAAATCAATTATATGCCTGCCTGTTGCTGAAAAAGGCCAGATGACAGTATAGTAACTGTGCCTGTGAGGATTATCGGATATTCCGCCTGCCGCCTCATCAATTTCTTCCATGGTTTTAAAGACAAAATGAGCTGGGGTTCCATTGTCGAATAAATCAAGAGTATATATTTTGTCTCTGCCGGGCATATGTCAATAATATAAGGTATAAATGTACTAAATCTGACCCGGAATCCGTTGATATTGTTGTGGATTGGCCGGCATGACAGGAAATTAATTATGTATATTTGTTAATCGTTATTCGTGAACTGTACTTCTTTGAAATATAAATGATTTTAAATTTAACTGATCTCTGAAAAAGCTATGAGCCGGACTGTGCTTGTATTTTATATCTTCATCTTTCTTTTCACAGGATGCGACCGTGAAGAAGATCCCCTGGTATTTACACCAATTGATCTGGTTAAATTCAGCGAAGACCATAAAGGGTTTAACCTACTCGGGAAATATGATGTCGGATGGTCAAACAATGGTTATAAGGAAGAGGAATTTATAATTGTAAACGACCTCGGGTTCAATTTCGTCAGGCTTCCTCTCGATTACAGAACATATACTCAACCCGGCAACTGGGATATAATCCTTGAAGATGAGATTGCCGAAATTGACAGAGCTGTTGAATATGGCGAAAGATATGGCGTTCATGTGTGCATCAACCTGCACCGGGCTCCCGGTTATTGCGTTAATCCGGCAACAAATCTGCCTCCTTCACAAAACATAAGCCTCTGGACAGATGCCTCAGCACAGAAAGCATTTGTAAATCACTGGGATTATTTTGCAACACGTTATAAAGATATCCCCTGGACCAGGCTTAGCTTCAATCTTATCAATGAACCTTCAGATATTGATGAGAGTACTTATGTTACTGTAATGAAAAAAGCAATTGACAGGATCCAGAGCATCAATCCCGACAGGATTATTTTCGTGGATGGACTGAATTACAGCAGGGAAATCCTGACATCATTTACCGACAGGCAGAATATTATACAGGCAATTCATGTCTACGATCCTATGACTGTTACACATTATAAAGCAGAATGGGTGAACGGAGCAGATTCATGGCCTTTACCCGTATGGCCTGTTACTGATATTAATATGTACCTCTACGGTCCCTGGCAAAGCAATTACCACTCTTCACTGATCCTCGAGGGAAGTTTTCCGAAGGATATGGAAGTCGTAATGAATGTTAAACAGGTATCCGTCAAGTCAACTCTGGATATTAAACTGGATAATAGTAGTGTATATACAAAAAACTTTGTCTGTGGTCCGGATCCGGGTGAGGACTGGACACAGATCATTAATACCCAATGGGGCTATCAGAATATTTCAGGAAAAGATTATTCAGCGGTCTTACCCTCTTCCGGAACAAAGCTGACATTTTCCAATACCGCAGGCGACTGGATTTCATTTAACATGATTACTCTGAGGACTCCAGATGATACTATCGGGATAATCCCGGGCAATACAGGCTGGGGCATTAAACAATCAAGTTATAAAATTACTGCCGAAGGAAGGATAACCGACCTGGACGGAAATCCTGTTGTTCCTCTTGGAGAGCTGGTTAAAAAGCTTAAGAGTGCAAAATCGCAGAATATTCCGGTAATGATTCAGGAATTCGGAGTTTATAATAAAACTCCGCATAAAGTTGCTGTTGACTATCTCACTGATGTTGTTAAGGTATTCAATGACAATAATATTGGATATGCCATGTGGAACATGATCGGAACTTTTGGTATTATAAACAGTAACAGGACCGATTGCAGCTATGAATCTTACAGGGGAAAATCACTGGACCGTCAGATAACAACAATCATTCAAAGCTCAGGGAAATAAATTTGTTATTCAAAACAGTCTTAAGAATAATCCCAACTAAAAATATAAACCCTATGATCAAAACCATTTCGAAATCACATTTTCCCGGTTATCTGATTTCCACTCTCCTCTTTTTCCTTTGCGTTGCATCATTGGATTCTTTCGCACAAACTGAAAAAAATGATACTGTCCGGAAGGTAATAAATGCCATGCTCTCAATGCAGAGAAGAGCCTGGGAACAGGGAGTAGCATCACAGGCTCTGCTGGAACTCGGAGAAAAAGATCTTGTGATCCTGATGGCTAAAGATGTTGTTGTGAACCAGAAAAAAGACGGCCGCCTGGGATTGAACGAAGGTGACAGGCCGGTGACCGATCCGGCATCAAACGGAGAACCGGTATTGTTTGCAGCTAAAGCAACAGGAGATAAGTCCCTGGAATCTGCGGCCACAGGAATGCTCGATTTTCTTCTTTACAAATCGCCAAAAACACCTGATGGGATCATTTACCATAATTATATAGAAAATATGATATGGGTTGATGCCTTCTATATGGCCCCTCCTTTTCTTGCAGTGTGCGGAAAATATGATGAGGCCGTTAAACAGATTAATGGTTACAGGAAGATCCTGCTAAATCCTGAAAAGAAGCTATACTACCACATGTGGGACCAGGATCGTCAGATATATTTAAGGAAACTCTTCTGGGGAGTAGGAAACGGCTGGGCTGCTGCCGGAATGACCAGAGTTATAAGGACCCTTCCCGGTTCAATAAGCTGCCTATCGTGACCTGATGGCCCGATAAAAATATTTTGTATTTATAACTCATATTATATCAATGAAATACTCAAGACGGACTTTTGTAAAAACAGCAGGAATTGGAGGAATGGCTCTGGCAGCAAATCCTTATGAACTGCTTCCTGAAAATCGTATAAAAGCAGAAGTATTAAATCCCTATAACCGTGTACCGGTCAGCCTTATAATTGATGATTCTACCTGCCTGGTCAACATGGCTCACTATGGTATACCTCAATTCGGAGAGGTGTTCCCCGATCAGTATAAACAAGACTGGAGAAAACTTCCAAGAGAAATTCCTGACAGCTTTGTCAGGGAATTTGGTGAATGGTGCCACGAAAACGGTGTAAGGGGAAAATACAGTATTGTCCCCTACCCTGCCTGCACCGGCTGGGTGAACCGGTTCATTCCGGGCTGGACCAAAAAGGAACTGGAGGATAGCCTTAATCTTGTTAGGGGGCTTATTGTTCCCGACTGGGATATCCATCCTGAAATGATAAGCCATACAAGGGTAATAGACATAAAAACAGGAAAGCCTTATCCCTTCCCTACACCTGAATATATGGAGAACTGGGAATGGAGCCAGACAAAAAGCGCTGACGAACTTGCTGCATACCAGGCTTATGCTCTTTCAATCCTTAAGGAAGCAGGGCTGCCATGCGAGGGACTTACAACACCTGGCGGATATGGGGGTAGAAACCAGAATAACCTGGCGCTCGGAACAATGGATGCAGTAAGGAGTGTTTATGGATCTGAAATATCACACTACTTCAGGGATCTTTTTACGGAGAAAGGGAAAAGCGTTATGCCCCCGGTTCTTCATCCTTCCGGATTAGACGGCTCTGATCCCAAATGTGTTGTCTCGATTCTCGGCTGTACGGGAGACTGGTTCGGTGGCTGGGATGGCCTGGAACCCGGGGATGTTAATCTTTTTATTACTGAAGACCTGATGTCGGGCAGAATGGTCGATGTTATTGATAGTGGCGAGCCTGCAGTTATGGTGTGCCACTGGCCTGGAATCTACTTCAATGGTGATAAAACAGGATTTAATATTCTGAAAAATATCAAAAAGAGGCTCGATCAGAAATACAATAACCTTGTGTGGATGAAGTTAAGCGAAATATCGAGGTATTGGGCGGCAAAAGAGTTAACAACTATCGTCCCTGATGCAAAAAAAGTATTTCTTAAAGCGCCATTCGTATCCCCTGGTTTTACAATTAAAACAAATGCGACTTCCCGTAATCCTCAAATAAAAACCAGGGGCGAATCAAAACCCCTGGTCAGAATAAAAGATCTGAAAGAATTAAAATCTGATACCTGGTTCTCAGATAAAACAGGAACAATTATCTGCTTCGACCTTCAAAAAGGAGAAAGCGAAATAATCCTGTAGTATTACTCAACCCAGGGCACAAGCTTCGATGGATAATAATTGATCCCCATTGCTTTGAATCGTTTTCCATGGTTCCCAAGGCGAACCTTGTATTCATCCCAGTTTCTCAGTGATGAATGTGTCCATCCTATTTCTGCAAGTCCGGGGAGCCTTGGGAAAGTCATATACTCTATTTCTTCAATAGTGGTTACTGTCTCTGTCCATAGAGCTGCTTCAATACCGATAATATTTTCTCTCCCGATACCCGGTTCAAGTGTTGCGGGATCCCAGTTATAAGCTTTATCAACTTCAATTAAGCCGGCCCAGGTATATCCGATTCTGGTAGTTGAATCATATTTCATATCAATGTATGCCCTGGCAGCAGGAGACATCAGCAATTTTGCTCCCTGAGCGACAGCTTTATTTGCATTTTCCGCACTCGACCAGTACTGTGCTATTGCTCCTGGTCTCAACTTGCCCAGGGAAATCTCATCCCAGCCAATCGGGGTTTTACCGAGCTTTATAACAATATCCTGAACCCTTTCAACAAATGGAATGTAATCCTCTTTTTTGGTTACATGCGATTCGTCGCCACCGATATGGAGATATGGTCCGGTTGTAAGTTCAGCCAGCTCTTTGAAAACATCCTCAATAAATTTATAGGTGATCTCCTTTTTAGTGGCTAATGTGCTGAATCCCACCTCTGTCCCGGTATATAATTCAGTTGCTTTTCCGCTGATATTAAGTTCAGAATAGGATGCCAGGGCAGCATTTGTATGACCCGGCATGTCTATCTCCGGAATAATGGTCACAAAATGATCATCTGCATATTTTACCAATTCAGCATACTCTGCCTGAGTGTAGTAACCGCCAACACCCCCCCCTACTTCAGTTTTTCCTCCATAAAGTGCAAGATTCGGCCATGATTTGATCTCAATCCTCCACCCCTGGTCATCAGAGAGATGAAGATGAAGAGTATTAATTTTATATGCAGATATCAGATCGATGAATCTCATTACTTCCTGAACGGTGAAAAAATGACGGGTAACATCGAGCATTGCTCCACGATAATAATACTCCGGATGGTCGGTTATGGTTCCTGTCGCTATCTGCCAGTCATACTCCTGTTTTGTACTCATTTCGATTTCTGCCGGAAAAAGCTGGCGAATTGTCTGAGTGCCATTAAATAATCCGGCAGGTTTATTTGCCGCCAGGGTTATAAGCTTTTTAGTGATTGTGAGTTTATAACCTTCATCGCCAAGAGTTGCATCAACACCTGACAGTGTAAGAAAAATATTACCTTTCCCGGGCACTTCAGCTGTTGTTTTTACCTCAAGAGGAAACCCGGTTGCCGGTCTTAACCTGTCAGCCAGGTAACCGGCAACATTCTTAAGCTCATCACTCTCTCCCTGTACATAGATATCCGTCTTTTCGCCAAGACAGAAATAATCGCCTGTGGCGGCAACAGATAATGGTTTGGGTATTATGCTCTCCCTTGTAAGGTCTGTCGGTGTCTTCGGACCGCATGACATCAAAAATATCATGAATAAAACAACGATGCCCGCGGAAAATGAAATGATTGGTTTTCTTTTAGTCATAGCTTTATTAATTAGGGTTGTTAAGATAAATATTTTATTTTTAATCTGTTCTTTATAAACAACTGCTCATTATCAGATGTTTGTTCTAATGAAGAATCTTAATTAATATGAGATGAAAAAGAAAAGTAATCTGTCTGAAAGAAGCGTTGATGCTGATCCTTTCAGGCAGTTTAAAAAATGGTACGCTGACCGGTTAAAAACTGAAATTTATTATCCTGATTCTGTCACTCTTGCCACCTCAACAGCAGACGGACATGTATCTGCCAGGACTGTACTTCTTAAAGATTTCAGTGATAACGGATTTGTATTCTTTACAAACTACAATAGCAAAAAGGGACAGCAGCTTTCACAGAATCCGGGAGCTGCAATGCTTTTTTACTGGCCCGAATCAGGCCGACAGGTAAGGATAGAAGGAGTTGTTGAAAAAGTATCAGCGGAGGAGTCTGAAGCCTATTTCAGAACAAGGCCGAGGGAAAGCCAGATCGGAGCCTGGGCAAGTGAACAAAGTGCAGTTATACCCGGCCGTGCTCATCTTGAAAAAAGAGTAGAATTCCATATTAAGAAGTTTTCAGATAATCCGGTCCCAAAACCTTATTCCTGGGGAGGATTCCTGCTGATACCGGAGTGGATAGAGTTCTGGCAGGAGGGAGAATTCAGACTTCATGACCGGATAATTTATACCAGAAATGTAAACCAATGGAAAATTGAACGGCTTGCCCCATAGAAGATCTGAGATCAGATCAGTATCTGATACTTTATCAAAAATGAGAAGTAAAAATCAAAACCCTCCCAATTGTTGATAAGTGTTAAGTACTGTTAACAAGTCTTGTACATAATGAAAATCAAACGCCTGACTAGTTTGTTATTGATAAAATATCCTGATCAATAATCAAATTAGAAAATCTATGAATAAGCAGATAGTAAGGCCACCACAAATTAAGAAAAATGGAAAAAACGGACATCCTAATCTTGGTCCGGTTGATGATCTGGAAATGCACCTTAACCCAGACTGGTGGAGAAAGATCTTCAATTCGATGTATCTGAGAACTGATGCAGATGTTGTCGAAGACCGGCAGATAACCAGGAATGAAGTAGAGATTTTTATCTCGGTTCTAAATACAGGCAAAGATAGTGCTATTCTTGATCTGGCCTGTGGCCAGGGCAGACATTCAATTGAAATGGCACGGCAGGACTTTTCAAATATTACCGGTCTTGACAGATCCCATTATCTTATCAGAAAAGCCAAATCTGCAGCCAATCAGGAAAATCTGAAAATAACTTTTAAAGAGGGCGATGCCAGGAAATTGCCTTTCCCTGCTGATACATTTGATGTAGTAATGATACTTGGTAACAGCTTTGGTTACTTTGAGAGCAATGAAGATGATATGATGGTTCTAAATGAGGTTTTCCGGGTATTAAAACCTGAAGGTATATTTTTAATTGATGTCGCTGACGGATCATTCCTCAGGGAACGATTCCTTCCGAGAAGCTGGGAATGGATTGATAAAAAATATTTTGTCTGCAGAGAAAGATCTCTCGCAAAAGACAACGAGCGACTAATTTCGAGGGAGGTAATTTCTCATGTCGAAAAGGGAATTGTTGTTGACCAGTTTTATGCTGAACGTCTATATACTACAGAAATGTTAATAGACATGTTTAAAAAATCGGGTTATAAAAACATTACTATTCATGATAAGATAGCCGGGAGTTCTACCCGGAACCAGGATCTTGGAATGATGGAGAGGAGAATAATAATGAGTGCAAAAGTCCTGAAAGAATGGACTCCGGTAAAAGCAAAACGGACAGGAGAAAAAAATGTGGCTGTCTTAATGGGCGATCCGGGAAAACCTGATATTATAAAACCTTCAAATATTTTTGATGACGATGATTTCATAACTATCGATAAACTAAAAATTTCTTTATCCCGGATACAGGGAACCCGGTTTACTTATTTTAATTCACATAATACTCTATTTAACGACCTGGTCAGGAACAGGTATAAAATTGATTATGTTTTCAATTTGTGTGATGAGGGATTCAATAATGAAGCCCGGAAAGAACTTCATATTCCGGCTCTTCTGGAACTATTAGGTATTCCATATTCCGGCTCCGGACCTCAATCTCTTGCATACTGTTATGATAAATCACTGATAAGGGGAGTAGCTAAGGAGATAGGAGTACCGGTAGCCGAAGCATTCTTTGTAAGATCGGAAGACACTGTTTTTGACCTTAATATTGATTTTCCGGTAATTGCCAAGCCCAACTTTGCTGACAGCAGTTATGGTATTACTAAAAAAAGTGTGGCAAATTCAATTGAAGAACTGAATGATGCAATACTCAAAATCAGACATGACTTCGGTTATGAAAGTTCAATCCTGGTTGAAGAATTCCTGACAGGGAAAGAAATAAGTGTCGGGATAATCGGAAATCCGCCTGAATCATATACGGTTTTACCGGTTATTGAAGAAGATTATTCCATGCTTCCTCCTGATTTACCAAAAATATGTGGTTATGAGGCAAAATGGGAGCCTGATTCTCCATACTTTAACCTTCTTCGATCAATCCCCGCAGAATTGCCCGAATATGTGGAAAAGCAAATCATTGAAAACTGCGTAAAGCTGTTTACCCGTTTGGAATGTCGCGATTATTGCAGGTTTGATTTCAGGCTCAATGGGTCGGGTGCTCCACGATTACTCGAAGTAAACCCAAATCCCGGCTGGTGTTGGGACGGACATATGGCTAAAATGGGAAGACTGGCAAATATAAGTTACTCCAGGCTCCTTGAGATGATACTTCAGGCAGCTGAACAACGCATTGCACAATCCAAAACGGATGTACCTCTGACTAACCCGATACGGCGAGAAGTAACTTCACTACCTGTCTGATAAATATTGCCCCGATTCGCTTCTCAGAGCTGACTGGTCATCTTCTTCCCAGGCATGTCCGTCAGGTTTTTCTTTATAGTTAAAAGTTCCAAAAAAAATCTGAAATACCTTATTCCTGACAAAAACAATCCCAAACCTATACCGGTATAGATAACCGACAGGTACTCTTTCGGAAGAGGTGAATTCCTGAGGAAGATCCCCATCGACACCATTACGGGAACAATAAGATAACTTTTCCAGGTCATAAATGAAAAAAGGCATTTTTTTTCAATCATTGGTAATAACCTGTCAAGGTTTTTGTTGGCAATACGGAGGAATCCGAAAAGGTAAATCGGCACAGCAGCCAGAAACCCGGCTAAGCTAAAAATAACCTGGTTCTTTCCCGTAAATAAGTTGATCCACGAAACTGCATAGATTATAAGCATCGCACCAACGCCACACCACATAATCCCGGCCAGCAGAACCAGTATCTTTTTATCAACTGCCGGTTTGTATTTCCTCAGATTCTCAATCATTTTTAACTATAGCCAGCCGGAATGGAATGCTTCACTATCTGTACCATCATATCCAATAAGTATGAATTGCATGTCTCCTGGTAATTTAAATTTGTACTGTTCAAATTTATAACAAATACAATACATTATTGTCAAAAATGATCATCATTACTTTTTGTATTATCATTGCTATATTTGTTGGTGAATACTGATTTTCTCAAAACTTTCTTAATTGAAATTAGAAATTACTTAAGGTAATGAATTTCAAGAATATACTTAATTTAAAGGGATTTTTTAAAGATCTGAAAAGAAAGGATCATTCGCCCGGCTATGGTGGTCTTGACATTTTCAAATTTATCGGACCCGGATTACTTGTAACTGTCGGCTTCATTGATCCTGGTAACTGGGCAGCCAATATTGCATCCGGATCTGAGTATGGTTATACTCTGTTGTGGATAGTAACTCTGTCGACAATAATGCTCATTGTATTACAGCACAACGTTGCACACCTTGGAATAGCAACCGGACTGTGTCTTTCAGAAGCAGCAACTATTTATCTGCCGGCAAAAGTTTCAAAATCAATTCTCTCTTTCGCTGTCCTTGCCTCAGTTTCAACGTCACTTGCCGAGATCCTTGGTGGTGCAATTGCTCTATATATGTTGTTTGATGTTCCGGTAAAGATCGGAGCTATCCTGGTTACTGTCTTTGTTATGATAATGTTATTGACAAATTCGTACCAGAAAATAGAAAAATGGATAATCGGATTTGTTTCTATTATAGGCCTCTCATTCCTCTATGAGCTCTTTCTTGTTGATATTGACTGGGTAGCAGCCGGAACAGCATGGATTAAACCATCCATCCCGGAAGGCTCTTTGCTTCTGCTAATGAGTGTTCTGGGAGCAGTTATCATGCCCCATAATCTTTTCCTCCATTCTGAGGTAATCCAGAGCAGACAGTGGAATCTGCAGGATGAAAAAATTATTAAAAGACAGCTGAAATTTGAATTTGCCGATACTCTTTTATCAATGGTAATCGGGTGGGCTATAAACAGTGCCATGATCCTTCTGGCTGCAGCTACATTTTTTAAGAACAATATTAAAGTGGATGAACTGCAGCAGGCAGAAAGCCTCCTTGAACCTTTACTTGGAAAAAATGCCTCTCTTGTGTTTGCCATAGCCCTTCTGTTTGCCGGAGTAGCATCAACGATTACATCCGGAATGGCAGGCGGTTCTATTGTTTCAGGAATGTATAAAGAGCCCTATGACTCAAAAGATAACCATTCGCGTATTGGCATTTTCGCTTCGCTTACAGGTGCTTTAGTTCTGATATTCTTTATCGGAGATCCATTTAAAGGACTAATCTGGTCACAGGTTTTTTTAAGCATTCAACTCCCCTTTACAGTTGCGATCCAGGTATATCTTACCTCATCAAAAAAGGTTATGGGAAAATATGCCAACTCAACCTTTCTAAAAGTGTTGCTGTGGGGAATAGCAGCTATAGTTACATATTTGAATATCAGGCTTCTTGTAAGTTTCATGTTTGGGTAAATTATTTCAGAATGTCTCTTTATGGCAGAAAAAAAATACAATACCGGTTTTGTTCTGAGCGGAGGAGGCGCCAGGGGATTCGCTCATCTTGGTTTCATTAAGGCATTAAACGAAGAGGGTATCTATCCCGATGTAATATCAGGAACCAGTGCCGGTGCCATTGTGGGCGCATTGTATGCCGACGGACATTCCCCGGAGGATATACTTAAATTGCTTAATACCGGTAACCGCCTTGATTTCATGAGGCCAACCCTGCCCCGGGAAGGTCTTCTGAGCATCTCAGGATTTATTAAAATATTTCGGGATTGTCTTCGGGCAACTAAATTCGGGGAACTTAAAATCCCATTATATGTTACAGCAACAGATATTAATAATGGAAAAGCCGTATACTTTTCAGAAGGTGATCTTGTAGAAGCTGTAAGCGCCTCCATGAGCATACCTGTATTGTTTCAGCCTGTCATAATTGATAATATTCAGTATCTTGACGGAGGAGTTATTGATAACCTGCCCGTACATCCCCTGGAAAATAAATGCCGCCACCTTATCGGTTCTTTTGTAAATCCTGCCGGATACGTCGAAAAGTTAAGCGGGCTTATAAATATAGCCGAACGCACATTTATGCTCAGCATGACGAAGGAGATTACTGAAAAAGCAGATAAGTTTGATCTTCTTGTTGCTCCTCCAGATCTGATACATTATGGTATTCTCGAACAGGATAAAGCCAAGGAACTTTTCTCCCTGGGATATAACGCTACCAGAGAAAAGCTCAGGGACGAGGATATCAGAAGAAAATTAAGCCTGCATCAGGGAATTGCTACCGATTTTTAATTCACTATAAATAAACTTGTTATAATGATTGCAGGCATTTCTTAATCATTTTATTAGTGAGTAGAGTTTTTTAATCTCTGCTTCCCAAAGCGATTCTTCAGGAGTTTCAAGTATCAGCGGCATATCATCAAACCTGGAATCATTCATGATAAACGAGAAAATTTCTTCCCCCAGGAATCCTGCGCCAAGATTATCATGACGGTCCACTCTCGTCCCCAGCTCTTTTTTGGAATCATTGAGATGCATGCCTTTCAGGTATTTGAACCCGATTATACTATCGAATTTCCTGAAAGTCTCATTAATTCCCTCTTCCGTTTTTACATTATACCCTGAGGTAAAAGCATGACATGTATCAATGCATACTCCTACTCTCGATTTATCCTCAACATTATCAATTATTGCCCTAATCTGTTCAAATGTATGCCCAAGATTTGTCCCCTGGCCGGCTGTATTCTCAATTACTGCCGTAACACCTTTAGTCTTGTCAAGTACAATATTTATCGATTCGGCAATCCTCTTCAGACATGCTTCAATGCTTATTGAATTCAGGTGGCTTCCGGGATGAAAATTCAGCCTGTCGAGGCCGAGCTGTTCACATCTTTGTATCTCATCAAGGAATGATTCTCTTGACTTTTTCAGTGGTCCTTCCTCCGGGTGGCCCAGATTGATAAGGTAACTGTCATGCGGAAGTATCTGAAAAGGCCTGTAATCAAACTTTTCACAATTCTCCCTGAAAGATTTAATACCTGATATTGTGAGCGGATTTGAGAACCACTGTCGCTGGTTTTTTGTAAAAAGGGCAAAGGCCTTTGCTCCTATCAAATTCGCATTTATGGGAGCGTTCTCAACTCCTCCCTGTGCACTTACATGAGCTCCGATATACTTCATGTTATCTTCTGATTTTTGTCTTTAAACTTTTATCCTCGTTGCTGGATAGCTTTTCTCCCGGCAAGCTCAAAAACTGATCTTGATTCAGAAAAATTCAAAAACTCACAGGCGAATAATAGCGGAGGGCAGGCAATTCTCATATGAACCTCTTTAGCTCCGGATTCCCTGAGATCAATTGTGCTGTCTCTTAATTGGGTCCCTCTCACAACCCCCAGGCCTGAGTTCCCGGAAAAATCGCTGAGTTCATTTTCGAACTTATTACGGAAATATGAGTTTTCGATGCTATGTATCGACCGTCTGTAACCATTATCAGGAACAATAAAAACAATTCCTGCACGTTTTGTTCCGAGATGTGAATGGTAATCTGTTCCATAAAAGACATCTTTAGCACAATCAGATTTTGATACAACACCGAAAAAGCCGCCCATATTGCTGTATTTTAACTAGTTAACATTTAATTACCCGGGGGTAAATTTAATCATTGAATCGGATATAATAAAATTATCAGGATATTATTACTTTTGCACAGCAGATCACAATATTTAATAACCAGGAAACCAATGGCTGAACCATTAAATCCCAATACCCACGATCAGAAAGCGACAGGTATTACTCCTTCAAAAATGATAGCTGCATCTGTTGTCCTTGGACTTCTTTTAATATTTCTTGTCATACTATTCTTCAATCAGAGAAACAAAATGATTGAAATGCAGACAATCCTGACAGAGGAAAAGGATTCACTCACCAATGAGTTGAAATCAATGTTATATGCTTATGACACCTTAAAAACAAATAATGACACACTGAAGGCCGGCCTCGAAAAGGAAAGGGAAAGAATTGTGCAGCTTCTGGCAATAAATGCATCCAACGCACAGCTTATCAGAACATATAAAAAGGAGATCTCTACAATGAGAGAGATTATGAAAAGCTACATTGTGCAGATTGACTCCCTTAATACAAGGAATAAGATTCTGGTGGCTGAAAATACTGAGATCAGGCAACAGATGACACAGGTTCGCAGTGTTAACACCCAGCTTTCAAGAGTCAGGGAGGAGCTTTCGGATAAGGTTGAAATTGCTTCTGTGATTCAGGCTAAGGACGTTGCTGCTGTTCCACTTAATAAAAAAAGGAAGGAGACGACAAGGATAAGCCTCCTCGATAAGGTCCGGGTATGCTTTACGCTTCGTGAAAATCCCATTGCAAAGGCAGGAGAAAAAGAAGTATTTTTGAGAGTTATACGTCCTGATTCACTGGTAATTACAACAAGCCCTGATAATCTGTTTGAATATAAAAGAAGCAGGATTATTTATTCGGCTAACCGCATTGTTGATTATATTAATCAGGATATAGAAATGTGTATCTTCATGGATAATACTGGTGACTTTATAGTTGGGACCTATAGTGTTGAACTCTACCTCGAGAATAATATAATAGGAAGGACTACCTTTATGCTTCCAAAGAAATAGTCAATTTTCTCCGGGCATCATAAATTCTTCAATAATATTATCTGATATCATCTTCCCCTGATCTGTAAGAATCAGGTGTTTGTCATCTTTTCTCATCAGACCGTAGTCTTTGAATTTCCCTGAAAGATTCACAACATAATCGTATCCCTCCTTGTCAAAACTCCTTTCAATATAATCCAGGTCAATGCCCCACATTGTCCTCAGGGAAGTCATTATATATTCATTGAACCGTGCTTTTGTATCAAGCTCTTCCCTTTCATAGAATGCTTTGCCCGAATTAATTGATTTGATATATCCTTTTACATCGCTCACGTTCCACTGCCTTGAGTATCCGTTAAAAGAATGCGCAGATGGACCAATTCCGATATAGTTTATCTGTTTCCAGTAGTTTGAATTATGCCCCGAAAAATATCCGGGCTTTCCGAAATTTGAAATTTCGTAATGAATAAAACCGGCTTTAGCAGATTTCTCGATAAGAAGATTAAAAAGTGCCTGGCTCTCTTCTTCGTCAACCTCTTTAATTACTCCTTTCTCCAGCATTTTCCAGAAAACAGTTCCCTTTTCAAAAGTAAGATGATATGCCGAAAGGTGTTTTATATCAAACCCAAAAGTAAAATCAAGATTTGAATTCCAATCCTGAATACTCATCCCCGGAATTCCATAAATAAGGTCTATGGTCACATTTTCAAAACCTGCCTTAATAGTCTCTTTAAGTGCATATTCAGCCTTTGCAGAATCATGACGCCGGTTAAGAATTTTCAGATCGGTATCTCTCCACGATTGAATTCCAAGACTAATCCTGTTGATATTCAGTCTTTTCAGTCCGGCAAGATAATCAGGATCAACATCATCGGGATTTAATTCAATTGTTGTTTCGCATCCGTTTTCAACACTATATTGCTTGTATACCTGGTTGAGCAGGGTTTCAATCTCTGTAACTGACAGTAATGAGGGAGTGCCGCCACCTATATATATTGTGTTTACTGTTTCATTATTCAGGTAGTCCTTTCTCAATTCAATTTCCTTTAACATAGCGTCAATGCTGGATGAATTGTCTCCTGATGAAATAATGTGATAAAAATCACAGTATGAACAGAGTTTCCTGCAATATGGAATATGTATGTAAACTCCTGCCATGTTCAGAAATGTAACCTTGAAATTTATAAATTTAATATCACTTTTATATCTAAATTTGCAACAAATGTGAAAAATGATAAAGAGGTACAAATACTCTCTGCTTTTATCCCTGATTATACTCTGGCTGAGCCTGAAAAATGCAGATGACCTTAATAAAGTTCAGTTTCTTAATATTCCTCATTTTGACAAAATTGCTCACTTTGGCATGTATTTCATATTGATGTCGGTTATCATTTTTGAAACCCGCAAGGCAACGTTAAAAAGATTTTCACTCTTTTTAATGGCTCTCTTTCCTTTCTTTTATGGAACTCTTCTGGAAATTCTTCAGTCAACAATTACCACAACACGCAATGGTAGTCTCTATGATGTGATCTTTAATACTCTCGGGATAATCTTATCAATATTTACCTGGATAGTTTTAAGATCTGTTTATACTGAGAAGTTCAGATAGTTATTAACCCTGAATTGCCTGCTTTCTGCACCAGGTCGTAAATCGTTTTATTCTTAAAAAGATATATCAGCTCTGATCGTGTTTTTGCATAATCATCATGTATTGTACAGGGTTTTTTGGTTCTGTCAATACAGCGGCAGGTACCATTATGTATTACGCAGTTTGTGAATGTGTCTTCACCATCTATTGCTACTACAACATCATATAGTGTAACCGTGTTGGGATCTTTAAGCATTGAAAAACCTCCATTAGGACCTTTTAATGATTTAAGAATTTTTTGTTTTGCAAGCTGCTGCAGTATCTTGCCCAGAAATGGCGCCGGCAGATCAAGATCAGACCCTATCTGTTTTATGCCTGTTTTATGATTCGCCGGTTTCTTGCCTGCCAAGTATATTATTGCCCTTATGCCGTATCTGCAGGAGTTTGATAACATCTTAATACATTTTTAATGAAATCTTATCAATTCTTGGTTTGTGCCTTCCTCCTTCAAATGAAGTATTCAAAAAAGTCTTCACAATCAGATATGCTTCCGATTCTGAGACAAACCTCCCCGGTATGGCACAAATATTTGCATCATTGTGTGCCCTGGCCAAACGACTGATTTCTTCATTCCAGCATAATGCACTCCTGATTCCCTGGTGCTTGTTCACAACCATATTTATTCCGTTCCCTGTTCCGCAAATAGATATTCCAAGATCATACACCCCATCAGAAACAGCTTCAGCAAGAGGATGGCCGAAATCAGGATAATCAACAGGAGGCTCTGCCGTAAAACAACCAAAATCCTTTATATCATACTTTTCCCTTTTAAGAAAACTAAGTATTTTTTCCTTAAGGTAAAAACCGGCGTGATCAGAAACTACAACTATCTTCTTGTTTTTCAAACTTTTAAATTTTATACATGTTTAATTGTTAATAGTGCAAATTAATATAAATGTACCTTTTAAGGAAAATAATATTCTAATATCTTTTTACCAGGCGTATTATATTTATGAACACAGCAATTTTTTTGTTCAGCTTCTGTATTAACAAAATCATCTCATTAAATGTTTGTTGATAATATGTAGATAATTTATGAATAAAACTTATAACTCGCTCCGGAAGATCCAAAATATCATATTTCAGGCTTAAATCAACCGAAAGAAAAAAGTTTTTACTGAATTAATGTAAATTACAAACCTTAAATAAACATTTTAAAATATACTTTTTCTATATCAAATGTATCAATAATTGTTTTTTAACAATTGTTAATTAACGCCGTAATACTCTGATTATCAAAAACGGTATATTTTTTGATCTGTTGAAAAGTTGTTTGTTCAATATTAATGCTGAAATAAACAATAAAAAACTGATAAAAATTTTAACACTATTAACAGGATATTATAATAACTATAAAACTTTAAATAATTAATAATTAAGAATATTTATGTTGTTAATAAGTAAGTAAAGCAGGTGTGCCATAAAATCATTTCAACTATTATGATTAAGTTTATAACCTCGAAGAATAATTTATAAATGATGCATTCAAAAACTGAATTTTATATAGAAGGAATTAAAAGGCTCAGAGCAGAGAAAAATGCTATAATCCTTGCACATTACTACCAGACCGGTGATATACAGGATATAGCAGATTTCGTTGGTGACAGTCTTTCGTTGTCGCAAAAGGCGGCATCAAACAGTGCTGACATAATTCTTTTTGCAGGAGTTAAATTCATGGCTGAAACAGCTAAAATACTGGCTCCTGAGAAGAAAGTGCTGCTACCGGATATGAATGCAGGGTGTTCTCTTGCTGATTCCTGCAAACCAGAAGAATTTAAGAAATTTATCGATGATAATCCCGGAAGAACCGTTGTAACGTATGTCAATACAACAGCTGATATTAAAGCTTTGTCTGATATTATCTGTACATCTTCAAATGCAGTTAAGATTGTTGAATCTTTACCTCCTGATGAAAAGATAATTTTTGCTCCTGACCGTAACCTTGGTAACTATGTTCTTAATATAACAGGAAGAGACATAGTTATCTGGAATGGAACATGTCATGTTCATGAAGAATTTTCACTTGAGGCTATTATCAGACTTAAGAAGGAAAATCATGGTGCTAAAATAATCGTACATCCGGAATGTGAACTGCCGGTAAGAATGGTTGCTGATTATATCGGATCAACATCTTCATTATTGCAGTATACAAAAACCGATAGAGCAGAATCATATATTGTTGCTACCGAGGCAGGAATAATTCATCAGATGCAAAAAGAAAACCCTCAGAAAAAGTTTATTCCTGCACCTCCAAGAGATTCAACCTGCGGCTGCAGTGAATGCAGCTTTATGAAACTCATTACCCTCGAGAAAATATACAATTCTCTTGACAAGGAAACACCGGAAATATTTATTGATTCTGAAATACTGCTGAAAGCACAAAAACCCATCAGAAGGATGATGGATATCTCAAAAAAACTTGGCCTTTAAACTATGAAACGCATATCCTTATTTCTCATTTTCATATTGATATCTAATTTACTGGCCTCTCAGGAGAATGCAGATATAAAGGATGGATATCATGTTTTTAAGTATCCAAATGGTTCTGTATCAAGCGAAGGGGCAATAAAAAATGGGAGACCTGACGGATTCTGGAAAAGCTATTATGTTACAGGAATAAAGAAATCAGAAGGCAGGAGAAGTAATTTCATTCTCGATAGTATATGGATTTTCTTTGACCAGACCGGCGATACTACTGAAAAGATTAATTACCTTCTTGGAAAGAAGAACGGATGGTATTATAAATACAAAAAAGATCCTTCACGGGGAGTATATGTATGGTCAAAAGAACTGTTTGCAGGCGATAAAAAGGAGGGTACCGCTTATGTTTACTTCCCCGATGGAAGAATTCAGCAGACTTTTATTTATAATGGCGGAAAAAAAGAGGGACTGTCGAAAGAATATGACAGGGAAGGTAATATAATCACTCTTCTTGAGTATAATAATGATTTTCTGGTAAGCCGTGAACGCATAAACAGAGCAGATGCCAAAGGATTGAAACAGGGTGAATGGAAGGAGTTTTATCCCAACGGGAATATAAGAGCGGAAAAAACGTTCAGAGATGATCTGATGCATGGATACTATAAAGAGTATGATAACAGGGGAAGACTGGTTCTTACAATGCTCTATGAGAACGGATCCATTGTCAAGTCAAGCGTGGACGATGCTCCTGATATCGAAATTGTTAACAGATATGATTCTGATGGAAAACTGATTTACAGCGGCCCGTTCCGTAATAAGATTCCCGTGGGAATACACAGGGATTACGGGAAAGATGGAAAAGTCACCAATGCTTATATTTATAACGACAACGGACTGCTTTTATCAGAAGGAATTGTTGACGAAGCCGGGAACAGAAACGGAAAATGGAAAGATCTTTTCCCGGATGGTAAAACTCAGGCCGAAGGTCAGTTCGCAGACAACAGGAGAACCGGAGCGTGGAAATTCTACAACACAGCCGGTAAGATTGAACAGACAGGCTCATTTAACAGAGGTCAGCCTGATGGTTTGTGGAAATGGTACTATGAAAACGGCCAGATTCTCAGAGAGGAAGAATACTTCCAGGGAAGACGTGACGGCTCAAGCAGTGAGTTTTCTGAAACAGGAGAATTAATTACAGAGGGACAGTATCTTGATGGTGAAAGAAATGGTGAATGGAAGTATAAATCCGGAGATTACACTGAAGAAGGAAAATATATTACAGGTTTAAAGGATGGGGTATGGAAAGGTTATTACCCCAATGGAAAACTCAAATTCAAAGGAGGTTATATTCAGGGAAATCCTGATGGTGAACACAAGTACTTTTATGAAAATGGTAAATTGAAGGAAGAACAGAACTTTCAGATGGGCATAAGGCAAAAAACATGGAGAAAACTTGATGAGGAGGGCAATACTGTTCTTGTTATTGTCTACAAAGATGATGTGGAAACCGGGATAAACGGGGTAAGAATAAAACTCCCGGAAAGTGATATCAGGCTGATAAAGTAGTTATATTATCAATGGAAGAAAATTTAGATCTCAGAAAGGAGATCAATTCAGTTACCGATAAGGAATTCGAAAAACAACTTCGTCCCCTGAGCTTTGGTGATTTTAAGGGACAGAAACAGGTAATTGAAAACCTGGAGGTCTTCGTAACTGCTGCAAAACAAAGGGGTGAATCTCTTGACCATGTGTTATTACATGGTCCTCCGGGACTTGGCAAAACAACACTTGCTGCAATTATTTCCAATGAACTACAGGTAAACATGAGGGTGACTTCAGGACCTGTCCTTGACAAACCCGGAGACCTTGCCGGATTACTCACAAACCTGCAGGAAGGAGATGTACTGTTCATTGATGAAATTCACAGGTTAAGCCCGGTAGTTGAAGAGTATCTTTACTCTGCAATGGAAGATTTTCAGATTGATATAGTGATTGACAAAGGGCCAAGCGCAAGATCTGTACAACTGACACTTAATAGTTTTACACTTATTGGTGCAACCACACGTTCAGGCCTTCTTACAAGCCCTTTGAGAGCCAGGTTCGGAATAAAGTTCCACCTCGAGTATTATGATCATGAAATACTGACGGGAATTGTGAAAAGGTCAGCAGGTATTCTGAATGTTAAAATCAATGATGCAGCTGCCGTTGAAATTGCCCGGAGGAGCAGGGGCACGCCAAGAATTGCAAATGCATTACTCAGACGTATCAGGGATTTTGCTCAGGTAAAGGGTTCCGGTGAAATAGATATCGAAATAACCATGTACGGTCTTAATGCGCTTAATATTGATCAGCATGGACTAGATGAGATGGATAACCGCATACTGTCTGTTATCATTGATAAATTCAGCGGAGGACCGGTGGGCCTTAATACTATATCAACAGCAGTAGGTGAAGAGAGCGGAACAATTGAAGAAGTATATGAACCATTTCTTATTAAAGAGGGCTATTTAAAGAGAACACCTCGCGGCAGGGAAGCTACAGAACATGCCTATAGACATCTCGGTAAGCAGTTAAGACACCCCGAAACCGGTAGCCTGTTCTGAAAAGTAAGTTTATTATAAGGGTATAAGCCAGTTAGTTATAAACATTGCTTATCTTTTCAAGTCCTTTTGAATTAAGGATCTTTATCTTTCTTCCATTAAGCTCAACAAGTTTATCAGATTTGAATTCTGATAGAAGCCTGATAACTGATTCTGTAGCAGTTCCAACAATGTTGGCTAACTCCTCGCGGGTCAGTGCAATTTTCAGATACTTATCATTATCCAGGCCAAAGTCGTTCACAAGTAACAAAAGAACCTCTGCAAGCCTTTCCCTTACAGTCTTTTGGGCAATATCAGTTATAAATGAATTGGCCTCACCCAATTCGTGACAAGCAAGCCTTATAAGGTCCAGGGCAAAGGTTGAATTTGTTTTTATAAAGGAAATAAGTATCTCGGATGGAATAAAACAAACCTGACAATCTTCAATAACTTTAGCTGAAGTACATGCCAGTTCGTTACTTAAAACACTGCGGTATGCTATAATATCTCCTCTCCTTGCGAACTTTATTATCTGCTCTTTACCGTCTAATCCGGTTTTAAAAACTTTAATTATTCCGCCGTTGATGCAAAAGAATCCGCTTATACGGTTGCCTTCCTGATATAGGATATCACCTCGTTTATACTGACGGAAATCCTTTTCAAAATTCAAAACATCAGTCTCCTCTGAAGTAAGATTCTTAAAGATCCCTTCTGACTCAAATGAGCATTTGGCGCAAAGAGGAATTTGATTTTCTTGCTGTTTCATTTCAGGAAATCATTCAATTATAAAATAACAAATAGATCATCACTTGTGTTCAACCTGTCAGAATGCTGTTTTAAACTGATCCAGAAAACGAATGTCATTTTCAAAGTACAAGCGGAGGTCATTTACCTGATATTTAAGCATTGCCAGCCTTTCAATTCCCATTCCGAATGCAAACCCCGTGTATCTGTTGCTGTCAATATTGCAGGCCTCAAGTACATTTGGATGTACCATTCCGCATCCAAGGATCTCAAGCCATCCGGTATATTTACATACATTACAGCCTTTTCCACCGCAAATCTTACAGCTTACATCCATCTCCGCAGACGGCTCTGTAAACGGGAAATATGATGGTCTGAGCCTTATCTCAGTCTCTTTCCCAAACATCTCTCTCGAGAAGAAAAGAAGTGTCTGCTTAAGATCTGCAAACGATACATTTTCATCAATATACAAACCTTCAACCTGGTGGAATATGCAATGAGCTCTTGCAGATATGGCCTCATTACGGAAAACCCTGCCAGGCGATACTGTCCTGATAGGCGGTTTCTGGCTCTGCATAACACGAACCTGCACGGAAGAAGTTTGTGTTCTGAGAAGGATATCTTCAGGGCTTGAGTCTTCAGGCGACAGGCGGGAAATATAAAAGGTGTCCTGCATATCTCTGGCCGGATGTTCCGGCGCAAAGTTAAGCCTTGTAAAAACATGGTCATCATCTTCAATTTCAGGACCCTCAGAAACAGTGAATCCTATTCTCATAAAAATTTCTATTATCTCATTACGTATTATAGAGATCGGATGACGGGAACCGGATAGAAAAGGAAAAGCCGGACGGCTTAAATCTGTGTTTAGTGAGTTTTCATCAATAGCAGATAATGCTGACTTAATGCTGTTATATTTTTCAAGTGCCTGCTGTTTAAGCATATTTAGATTTTGTCCCACCTCTTTCTTATTCTCTGGAGCAACATTCTTGAAATCATCAAAAAGATCGGATATAACTCCTTTTTTGCTAAGATATTTTAACCTGAATGATTCAAGTTCTTCACCATTGTTTACTGATAACGAGGATACTTCTTTTATAAGATCTGATATTTTATCAAGCATCTTTATTCTAATTTAGTGCAAGTATAAATTATTTTCTGACAATTCTGGTTTTCAGGATAGTGATATTATTCAGAGGTCTGTCAGAAGCATCTGTTTTTTCGGATGCAATCCTGTCAACTATATCTAAACCCTCAATAACTTCACCAAAAACCGTGTAAGTTCCATCAAGCCTGGGAGTGCCGCCTATTGTTGTATAGGCAAGCCTTTCTTCAGTTGATAGTTTGAAATCTGGCGTGCTGGTGAGATATTTAAACATTTCAATTGATGCTATCTCCTGTACCTCTGCATCTGTGGCTGCTATTCCGGCCAATTTAAGACTATCAGAAGTTTCTTTAATGATTTTTGCGAATTTTCCCTGTTTTATCTGGCTGTTGATCCTCTGTTCTGCAATGTTGAGTTCCTCTTCGGTATATTTAATACCTTGCACAATATAGAACTGAGTTCCTGATGATCTCATATAGGGATTGACATCATTTCCCTGACGGGCAGCGGCCAGAGCCCCCTTCTTGTGAAACAGTGAAGAATTGAATTCAGCAGGTATTGTATAATTCTGAAGGGAATCAGGGAAGTTTTTTGAATCTGGCCTGGTTAATGGATCTCCTGCCTGTATCATGAAATCTTTAATAACCCGGTGAAATGAAACTCCTTCATAAAAGCCGGATTTGATCAGTTTGATGAAATTATCCCTGTGCAGCGGAGTTTCATCGTAAAGCTTAAGTTTAATATCTCCAAGGCTAGTTTCTAATAATACAAGAGTGAAATCATTTGTAACGGGTGTATTGCAGGAAACTATTATTGAGACCATTAAAAGTGTGATCAGTTTAATTATACGTTTGTTCATGAAATTTAAATTTTGGTTAATAACGTTCTGTAATTCCGACTGCAAAGATATTTAACTTTGACCGATACAGAAAAATATTAATTTTCATTTTTAGTTTAGGATAGAATAAGGACTTAAGGTAGTTTATTGAACAGGCAGGCGTATATTTGCAAATTGAATTCAATTAGTGAAAGAAGTTAGAAAACTGGCGGGGCAAACTTTAATTTACGGACTTGGAACAATCGTACCGAGATTCCTTCATTATGCTGTACTGACACCTTTCTATACAAGAATTTTTACAAATACGAGCGATTATGGAATTGTAACTGAATTGTATGCCTGGATGGTCCTTCTTCTGGTTATCCTTACCTACGGCATGGAAACAGGTTTTTTCAGATTTGTGCAGAAAAGGGATGAAGCTGACAGGGTATTCAGTACAACTCTGATAAGTTTATTGGTCACTTCAATTGCTTTCGTGGTATTAGTAAACATATTCATTACACCTGTCGCTAATATCATGAATTATAGCAATAATCATGATTATATCAGAATGTTTGCCGGAATTGTGGCTATAGATGCTTTTACAGCAATACCGTTTGCACGACTGAGAAAAGAAAACAAACCAATAACATTCAGCATTATTAAAATCACTAATGTTATCATCACCCTTGGGCTTGTGGTTTTCCTCCTGAAGGTGGCGCCAGTCATATATGAAAATAGTGATGGTTGGTTCAGATCAGTTTATAATCCTGAATACAGGGTTGGATATATTTTTGTAGCAAATCTCATATCCAGTATGGCTACGTTGCTTATGCTTATACCGGTAATTTTCAGGACAACATTTATTTTTGATGCAGCTCTGTGGAAGAGGATGATTCTTTATTCATATCCTTTACTTCTTGCAGGTTTAAGTGGATCCATAAATGATGCTATTGATAAGGTTTTACTCCGCAGGATGATTGGTGAAGAGGAAGGTTTGGCTGTGCTGGGCAAATATGGAGCAGCCTATAAAATTGGTGTACTTATGGCTCTTTTTATACAGATGTTCAGATTTGCTGCGGAGCCTTTTTTCTTTGAAAGGGCTAAACAGAGTGATGCAAAGGAGACTTATGCATTCGTAATGAAATACTTTATAATAATTATGCTAATAGTATTTCTGTGTATCAATTTATATATTTCTTTGCTTCAGTATATTGTAGGAACTAATTATCGGGAGGCACTTGTTGTGGTTCCGATTATAAGCATGGCCTATCTGCTTTATGGTGTCTATATAAATCACAGTATCTGGTATAAATTAAATGATCTTACAAGATATGCTGTATATATTACGCTGATGGGTGCCATAATTACTGTTATCATAAATGTTGCTTTTATTCCGTTATATGGATATATGGCGTCGGCATGGGCTCATGTTATTTCTTATGGAGCTATGATTTTATTCTCTTTTATATTTGCTGAAAAACACTATAAGATTAATTATGAAATGAATAAAATGTTGTCATATCTTATTCTGGCGGTAGCGATGGTAGTTTTTGCCTATTATCACAATTACGATAACATTGCCGGAGAACTGATAATTAATACGTCATTTATATTGCTGTTTATTGGATATGCTCAATATAGAGACAAATTATTAACGGTATTTTTTCAAAAGGAATAAAAATAAATATTGTAAACAAATCAAAGAATAAGGTACCGGCATATTAAACCAGATTGAAAGAAGGGAATGAATTTATTAGTGTTGATAATTTGATAGAAACTGAAAGAGGATCAGCAGGATTCGGCTATACAGAAAGATGAAGAATAATTTGAGAATTAACCGGATAATATTATTTATTGCAGTATATGTTATAGCATCATGTGCAACCAATAAGAGAATTGTATATGAGGGAAATAACATAAAGAAATTTGATTCCGCTGCTTTTGATTATATATATGTTGAAGCTTTAAAGCAAAAGCTTCTTGGAAACGGTAGTGATGCATTAAGGTACCTTGAGCAGTGTATAAAGCTTAATCCTGAAAGCGATGCAGCATACTATCAGATGGCTCAGATTGTTTTACAGTCGGGCGATTTTATCAATGGAAAGAAGTACGCAGAAAAAGCCTATCAGCTCGATGAAAAAAATATATGGTATATCATTATGTTATCGGGAGTTCATTATCAGCAGGGAAACATTGACAGCGCTGTTTTAGTTTATGAAAAAGCAGTTAATTATTATCCTGAAAAGGTTAACGTGCAGGTGACCCTGGCAAATATGT
>Ga0209211_10002598_pt1 | contig 30858 bp, 16 predicted proteins | sample RifGroA2_FD_183992 | JGI IMG/M metagenome (GOLD analysis project Ga0209211, IMG submission 183992) | Groundwater microbial communities from Rifle, Colorado, USA - Groundwater A2 (SPAdes) (version 2) | ecosystem: Environmental > Aquatic > Deep subsurface > Groundwater | place: Rifle, Colorado...
AAAATAGGCATCAACGTAAAGAAAGATGAGATTGATGAAAAAAGAATTGTTTATCATCCGCAAATACCTGAGCTAAATTACCGGATTTATCCTTAGATTTGGGGGAAATTATTTTGAATGTTTCACTTATAGGAAGTTTTTAAAATAAAAGCTGATTTTTTTTAATATTTTGTCATTTTATTAAAAACTTTAATATTTTTGTACTTAATTTATAAACAATTTAAATTAAACTATTATGATGAGAGTATTTTATTTAATAGCAATTACGCTTACAATTGGCTTTTTTGTAGCCGATTTTTATTATGCCGAAGAAGTATCGCATGCACGTTACAGTTCGTACGATAGTATGTATAACAGTTCCGACCCTTATGGCTCGGGCTACAATTCTTATGATTACAGCAAAGACGATGACCTAACAGTTGAAGCTGGTTTTGTTACAATGGGCTTTTTTCTGATGTGCGTTGTTTTATATATTTTATCGCTTGTTAAAATTAAAACAACAACTATGAAGGTCTTTTCAATTATTGGACTTTCGTTAACAGGAATAATGATATTATGGGATGGTGTAATGATTGCATCTCCAAGTGGAATTTCGTTTAACGAAGTTGTTCCTGGTTGGATATTTTTTGGAGTTGTAATGTTAGCGTTTATGATTATTGGAACAATTCACGCATTTAAGAAAAAAGCGTAAAAATTTAAAATACAGAATTTGTTAATTTGGTCAATTATAATATGAAATTTATAAGATTTAACTGTTCTACAATTAATTCAAATCCAATTTCTTTAAACTTACTGAAAACTGACAAAATTCTTACAAAAACTAAACTGTAAACGAAGTTGATGTGATAATTGAAGTAACAAATGGAAAAGCAAAAGGGAATGGGAGGTTTGGGATAGGGGAAACAATTAATGTATTTTAAAATTTCATGAGTCAACCTCGTTCATGACTTTATTTGCCTCATTTCTAAGATGGTATAGTTGCAACATTTCATCAAATATATTTAAGCACTTTCTTAATTTTGCTTTATTTTCTGGTAATGAATTTCGTAATTCATTATATATACCTATAACAAGATTTACAGGTTCATCATCAAAATGACCAACTTGAATAGGATTATATTTTTCATGTTTAATTAATGCTGAAACCAATATTAAACATTCTGTTGGTTTACTTTTTAAACATTTTAATAAGTAACTATAAAACTCATGTCGAGTATTCTTTGCAATTTTTGATTTAGAAAATTTCTTTAACAAAAAATAAATATCTTGAAATTTTTCTGGTAATAATTGATGAAATCCAAAAGAATAAGCAGCAACAATATCCTTAGAAGGCTCTTTTAGAAATAGCTCGAATAGTTTATAGCATTTCTGTTTAATTTCTTTTTTTTCATTAAATATATTTCGTATTGCTACATTTATTATTTCTGCTTTCGCATTGGAGTTTTCTATATAAATAGATTTTAGAATATTAAAACTTTCTTCATTTCCATTTAGCCAAGAAATAGTTAATATTCTAACAATATCTTCTAACAAATTCTTATCCCCAATTTCAATAACATTTTTGAAAAATGGAATTAATTCTTTAAAATACTCCGTTGACAGAAACCTTGCAGTATTTACAGAATATTTTAATATTTCTATTTCTTTAGTATTTACAAGTTTTAAAAAAAGGGATAATGTATTTTCTTTGTCATATTTAAATATCAAACATAAATTTATTGCAATACCAATTCTAACTCCGATATTAATTTCTTTGTCTAAGACTTTATTTAGGGTAGTAATAATTAAATCAGAAAATTCTTGACAATACATGTCAATAATTCTACAACAAGCGGCTCCCCTTACAGAGTTTAAGCTTTGAGAACGAGGATCAAGATCCTTTTCTGGGTCATGATGCTTTAATGCTAAATTGCATAAATAATTTGCTATATCATTATCTATTTTGTTATTCTTAATTAAATAGTCTGAAGCCCATACAGTAAAAAGTGTATTTTCTCTATCTAAAGGGCTTTTAATTATATCTTTGTAGAGTTGTTTTAATTTTTCTGAATCAAAATTAGCATCTTTAAGCCCGTCAAACCCATATATTATATAATCAAAGGAAATTCTATTTTCATTAATAAGTTTTTTTATGAATGGGTAAAAATATTCGGGTCTTTCAGCAACCTCTTTTTGAAATGCTCTTTTATGCTCCATTAGCGAACCTCTTAGCAATCCATTTTCTAAAAAAGTTTTATCATTAAATTTTATAAAAGTATTTTCCCATTCTTCATTTTTCATTTTTTTGTAAACTACACTATTTAGTGGGGCAGGAACAGCTCTAGAATAAATTCTATTTGGTTCATTATCTTCAATATTTTTAGAAAAATATTTTCTTTCTAGTTCTTGAAATACTTTTTTTAAATCGGGTTGATTATTGATTTCGTCTATTGGAATTGATCTTATGTATTGATATTTTGTAAGTCCAAATAATTTGCGATAAACTCTTTTTTCCAATGCGTTATCAGTGAATACTTCTGTCTCCCATTCTGCTTTAATTGTATGTAAAATAATATTAATTGTATCTTTCTGTTGTTGTGAAAATAAAGGATATACTTTGTTTAATAATTTTCGCATAAAGTAATGAACTTTACCGCTATCTATGTTAAATTCACCTTTTTTGTAAAATATTGTAATAAATTTTAATATTTGATCTAATTGTTTGGTCGGATTAGCAAGAAACCCATGAATTAAGACACAAAGTATAGTTTGTGAATTGTTAGTTATATTTTCAGCTACAAAATTTTTGTATATGGGACTCTGTTTACCAGAAAGCGAAATAGTTAGATCTATTAATAATTTTAATATTTTATCAAAACCATTTGTTTCAAATTCGTTATTATAATTATAATACCAATAAGTAGAATCTACATATATTGAATTGCTATCTAAAATAGAAGAAGATTGTTTAATAATTGATTTTACAGAATTTAAGCATAATATAAAAGATTTTTCTTTGTTTAACTTAATTAATTCTTCTAATAAATGAGTTTCTTGATAGTCTACATTTGCTTCGTTCATTGTTGGTTCAATGTTCAATATAGATTGAAATTTATCTATAGCCCAATCAAAATCATAATGTGCTACATCTTCTATTATTTTACAATACCCAAATCTGTCATTTTTGTCAAATAATGTATATTTTTCAAATAATTTAAAAGCTAATGGACTATCCCATATTTTTAGAAAATACAGTAATCGGTTTACGAATCTTTGTTTATTGTTAAATTCTGGTAACTTTTCAATTAGTTCAAGAGCAAATATTCTTTCACGAGAAAATTGATTTATAAATAATTTAAAACAAAGGTTGTGCAGAATTTCAATTCTATTTTCTAATGAGATGTAATTTGTTAGAGGTGAAATAGTCCGTCTTATTTTATTCTTATTTAAAACTTTTGATTTTAAAATTTTATCATAAATATTTTCATTAACAATTAATAATTTCTCAATTTGTTTTTCGTTGGCCAAAAATGTAAACCATTCTGTACTGAAAACAGATTCAATAAAAACTATTCGATATTTTTTATGAGTTAGAATTTTTGATTTTACAAATGCCTTTTCTTTCTCATCAATTTTATTCTCAAAACCTAGGCTGTTAAGCAATAAAAGTTTTAAATGAAAACGATATTTTTTAGAAATAATAATTTTATCAAGAACCCTAATATATTCATCAATATTAGTGTCTTTTAAAAAGCTTATTATCATCTTTAATCTTGAGCGAATAAATAAACCTTGCTCCTTATCTTTAATGAAATCTAAAATAGATTTTTTAGTATCAATAAACTGTTTCGCAAACACATAATCAAAAAATGTTTGATGAAAAAACTGAATTTCAGGTTCTTTGCCGATTATAATATTGTTACTTTTTAAATATTGAATTTCATTATTAAATTCTTCATTTAAATTATTTGATTTCGGATATAAATCAATGTTATCAGCAATTGTATAAATTACATTTTTTAATTTTAAATTATCCCCTTGATTATTTATAATCTTTTGGTTCCAAAATTCGTTATATAAATGATGTAAGGTTTTAATTGAACCTATATTTAAGTAAGGTTTGTAAACGCTACTAAATACATTTAGATTAAGAGGGACTCTTAATAATTCATATAATTCTTGTGTAACATTAGACTCATTAACACCTAATTTTTGAAGAATTAATTTAACTTGATCTATTTCTAGTAATTTAATGTTTATAATTTTTTCTTTTTTGTACAACTGCAAATCGACATCATAGTTCAAATCATAAGTTCTTAAAGAAATTATGATTCTTACTCCATTAATTTTAGATAAAGTTCTTATAAAATGGTTAAAAGTGTCAAGATATTCTCTATTGGCAGATAAGGACTGAGATAAAGCATCCAATTGATCTATTAGTATAACAACTTTATCATAATGATATCTTAAAGAGTATATTATTTTTTCAAATGAGTCTTCAATATTAACCTTGTTTTGAAGTTCAACAATAGATTTAGCATGAATTCTGTCGGTTTTTAATCCTAAAACAGGTATATTTTGATTTTGTAATTCTTTCAATAAATCTTTCAATATAACTGATTTCCCCATACCCGCATTACCAACTAACAATGCAATTGGTAATTTCTTTGAATCAATAGGTATTTCTATCCAATTTGCTAATTGTTGAGTTTCATTTCGAATAATATGAGAATCCTGTACGCCAATAAATTCATTATTATATTCTGCTAAAATATGAGAGGCAAGATCAAATTTCTCAAGTATGTTTTTTATCGGGATTTTAGATTTATTATCATATTTATTTGACTCTTCTACTTTTAATGTTAAGTTCTTAAGTTCTATTTTTAATTTATCAATATCGTCTTTTATATCATTAGTTATTTTATTATCTATCTTTTCTTTTATCTCTGAATCAGACTCATTTATAATTTTTGTAAATATTTCAATATTTAATTTTCTGTCATTAATCTCTGCACTTTGTGATTTGCGAATAACTTCTGAAAGTAATCTGTCAAAAATTATTTTAGGAATATGCTTTAGATCATCAATCTTTTTTATTATCTCCTTACATTCATCTTCAATTGTTACCACTGCCTGTTCAGGACTTTTCCCATCAAATTTCCATCGAATTGTTCTTATAAAATCTTCTGCTTTACTTTGAACTTCGATTTTTTCGTTAACAAATTTCTGGGTTAAAACTTCAATGTGATTTTCAATCTCTTTAATATCTTTTAACCTTTTTCCTTCTTTAATAATATTTTTCGGATAAGATATTTTCTCCAATTTTGTAATTTTATTCTTATCTAATGCAATATCAGATTCTAGAATACTTTCAGCATGTTTAATTAATATATTTTCAACATTCTTCTTTATTTCTTTTAATATCTCATCAGATAATGAGAGCTGATTCTTGTACCACTTTAAAAGTAATAGTTCATTATCTTTTATTGTACTATTTGTTTCAAAAATAAATTCAAGACCTAACTTTTCATGTTTTCTAAAAAGACAGAAAAAATTAACAATAGATTTTTTTACTTCTATTGATGATAAGGAAAATGAACTTTTATAACATTTTATTTGTTTAAAAACTAAACTACTTATTAAATCTAATTTTATATCCTCTTCATTTTCACATATAATTGTTATATCTTTTTTTTCATTAAAACAGTCTAACCATATTTTTAATGTTTTAAGATACTGGTAATAAAAGCCTCGATTTATTGAAACCGCATCAGTATTTCTTTCAAAAAAATATAAATAATTGTCGTTCAAGATAATTAATATGAAATTATATAAACATTAAGTAGTTTCAACTATTTTTATTTTCTCTTCACTTAACCCATAAAGCTCATAAACCATTTGATCTATTTCTTTATAAGTAATGTTTATTTGTTTTTTTATCTCCAGAATCTCTTTTTTATAACTATCAAAATATTCTTCCCATTCATCTTGCTGTTTCAGGTTGAGTTCGATTTTTTGTTTTTTCAATTCTGATAAAAATGTTTTAAAATCGTGCTCATAGAAATTCGATATTTTATTTGTTGTAGCAACGGTTACAATATTTGAGTTTAATCGTCTAACAACTTTCTCAACTTTACTATGTAGTTCATTATTCAATGAAAGCATCTGATCAGCTTTTTGAACGAAAGGAAGTTGTGATTTTGGAAGCTTAATTGGTATTTTCGACAAATATTCCTTTGAAATATTAACAGTTAGAGTGGATTCGTTTGTGAATTGATTATTATAAAACCAGTTTATTAATGTTGAATTTAAAATAGTTAAAATATACTTTGTTTTAAAATCAGAATTGCTTTTTAAAATAATATTATTAATTGACTCTTTATTATAATAACCATTATTATCATAAGCAACTTTTAGAGGTGTTTTACCTCCAGTAATTCTTTGAACAAGTAATTTTTCGGCAACTTCAAATACTTCTTTTGATCTAGCTCTATGCAATAATTTAGGATTATAATTTAAGTACTGATGAATAGGCTTTATATAATAAGAAGAAATGTCTTTACCTTCTAAAAATGGTTTGTAATCTTCATTGTGAAATTCTGAAACCACTTCATCTTTATTCTTTGTTATTACTACTCCAAAAATCATTTCTTTACATTCATTACCAAGAGAAACTGAATTTGAAATTACTTTTTGAATTACAGCCGATTTATCAGATGATGAATTAGAAGTAATAAGATAATCATTCTTAATAATATCAGACATCGCTAATTCAGTATATTCTCCAGAAAAATCTTTAATAATCCGAACTTTTGATTTAAAATCTGGTTTATTTTTGCTTGCTACTAATATAATAGCAGTTGTAACAGCACCATTAAATACATCTGAACCTAAATCTGCCAATTCTCTAAAGTTAAATTTTTCGATAAAATATTTTCTTGAATCATGATAGGATGTAACTCTAAGAAAAGTGTTAGGAATAATAAATGAAAATTCACCATTATCTTTTAGAATATTGTATGATTTTTCAATAAAAAGTGTGAATAAATTTACTTTACCATTACCAGTTTCGTACTTAATTTTAAAATAATTCTTTTCATCATTTGAAATACCAACATTTCCACCAAATACATAAGGTGGATTTCCAATAACAACATCAAATCCACCAGCATACTCAGTACGAAAAGCATGTTCATAATCGCAACAAAAACTTTCAATTATTTTGGTAAGAGTATTTTTTCCTTTGTCAACATTATCTGTGCCAATTGAAAGCTCGTGCTTTTGGCGGTTAGTTCGAATGTATTCAATAGTATTCCAAAGTTGCGTTTCGTCTTTTATTTCGTTACACCCAAATTTTTGTGTCCACAAAGAAATAGATTTTTCTCCTTCGGATTGGACAAGGGGATTAATCCCCTTGTTAAAATGGTAGGCTCTTGATGTTTTTCCTTTTATCTTGCCTACGATTTTACTTACTTCTTCTTCTTCGCAAACAAGTAACAGATGTATATGGTCGCCACAAATGTTATATGATATAACATTTAGCTTATCCTCTTTTATAATTTCTGCAACTGTTTTAGTTATCAATACCTCATCTTCAAGTTCCAGCCAAACAGATTGAGCATTGGGACTCAATCCATTATCTCGTTTTTCTCGTACCTTATAATCTATCATGCGTTGTGATGTTCGGCTATCATGTGTAGCCGTAGTAATATGAAACGCTTTTTTTTCTTTTTTATGAAAAACTTCGGGAAATTCATTTTGCCAGTTAAATGCTTTTTCTTCGGCAACAGTTGAATCATCAATTAAAGAATTACCGCATTTAATATTATTGCTTAATGTTGTGAGTTTTCGTCCTGATTGTGCAGTTCGTAGCCAAAGAGATAAGCGAGCAATTTCTACACTTTCATCATTTAAATCAACACCAAATAAGTTTTTTTCAAGAATATGGTTTTCTACATCTGTAAAAACAATGGGTACATTATGATAAGAAGCAGTTAATTCGTCTAAATAACGATGTTCTGAAATAAGAAAATCTAATGCCATATTTAAAAATGCACCTGAACCACAAGCCGGATCGCAAATAGTAAGACTTAACAGCCATTTCCTGTATTTATCTATGTTTTCAATACGTTTACGACTTCTTTTCTTTGCATTTTCATAAACTGAATCAGAAATCTCAAGCTCAATTTTTTTTTCTTCACAAAGTTTTCCAACGGTATTTTCTACAATGTATTTTGTTATATATTTTGGAGTATAAAAAACTCCATCCTTCTTGCGTTTTGTTTTATTCTTATCTATTGTTTTTCCTTCAAGCTCCGATTGAATTTCGTCTAACTCATTTAAGGAATGTTCAAAAATATGTCCCAGAATATTTACATCAACTTCCGATTCAAAATCGTAATTACTTAATTGTACAATATGTTTTCTTAATATTTCATCATCAATTATAATGTTATCCAATATTTCATCAGGAGTGAAAAGTCCACCGTTATAAGCAAATATTTCATATTTTTTCCCTTTATGACCGGTGTTTAAATAACCAAAGTATTTTTTAAAGCGATTGTAAAGAGCAGTATATTCATCCATGTCTTTTAATTCTTCCCATTGCTTAACAATTTCTGAAATTGAATTAGGTGGTAATAAACTTTTATCTTCGGCAAAGAATATAAACAGAAAACGATCTAAAAGCTTTTGAGATTTTTTAAAGAGAAGTAGTTTATCAAAGCCTGGATTAAGTTCTACAATGTTTCTGAATAAATCATGCTTAAAAGAAGAATAATCTTTATACAGTTCCTTTGTTACATTTTCTTCTTTTAATACCGAAGCATTTTTTATTTTTAAAGGTAAATCGGCTAAAATATTTTCTTTTGCCAGGCAAAGCCAGAGTAATGCGAACCGTTCTATTGTAAGATTAAATAAATTGAACTCTTCGTGATCTACTGCATTGTTAATGTAAAAACGAAGTTTCTCAAAATTTGAAGTAATAATATATTTACAATCCGGTTGATTGTTTTTATATCCGAATGCCTGAACTTCTACTGATTTTAAATTGGTAGTATCTGTTCCTTTTAATTCTATTACAGCAATCACTTTTTCGTTAAAGTGAATAGCACCATCCGCTTTTTTTGAATCGTTTACATTTTTCTTTTCTAAAACAAAATTAAAATTAGGTTGTGGATTGAGAGTATAACCAAGAACTTCAACAAATAAATCACGAACAAAACCTTCCTGGTACTCTTCTTCTTTTAAACCACGTATATTTTGTTGAATATCGGGTTTAGCAAAGTGATTTTGAAATTTTGCAAATTTTTCTTTTAATAAATCTTTGCTTATTTCATTCAAATATTTCTTTTCGACTGATTTTTGAAAAAGGGTTGCCATAGTTTATAACATTCTCAATTTAATTTTGCTAAAGTACAAAATTAAAGTAATATCATTTGTGTTTATAAAATTGTATAAAAGGTTATTTAATAAATACTGCTTTCTTAATTTATAAAAAAGCATAAGTTTTATTAATAAGATAAGGTTCAATAGTTTACTTGAACCTTTTTTATTTAAAGAAATAACCATTAAGTTAATTTTTATTAAAATTTATACAAAAAGTACAATATATTAAAATATGTCGTATGTTTGCAACATAATTATTTAAATGACTTATTCAAAGAAAAACGCTTTTAGTTCCGATTTACAAGAAATAGCAAGCATTTGCAAGGTGTTGTCGCATCCAGCCCGAATAGCTATTTTGCAGCATCTTTCAAATTGCAATACTTGTATATCGGGTGATATATCAAAAGAAATACCATTAAGCCGAACAACAGTTTCTCAACACTTGCAGGAACTTAAAAAAGCTGGTTTAATTCAAGGAGAAATTGACGGAGTAAAAATGTGTTACTGTTTAAATAATAAAAGCATAAAAAAACATTTTAACAAGCTGCATAATGTTATTGACGAAATATTAAAAGAAAATAAATTAAATAAATGTTGTAAATAAATTTTAAAATTATGGAAGAAAATAAAAATGAAAGCAATTGTGGCTGTGGAACAAACGAAAACAGTTCGTGCTGTACACCAAAAAGCTTTAATAAACGTATGTGGACTACAATAATTTTTGTTGTAGTAATTCTTTTTGCAGGATTATTAATTTCGTACAAAATGTTTTGCCCTATAGCATGCAAAGGAGACGGAGCTTGTGCAAAAGATAGCGTTTCTGCATGTTGTGCAGGAAAAGATGCAAAAGTTGATGTTGCTTCAGTTCCAGCATGTTGTGCAGGTAAAAACAAAAAAGATAGTACAATTACACTCCAGCCGGATTTTCCTAAAAATAAAAAATGAACGATTGGCTAAATTCTGCTTTAAATTCTGATGCAGTATCATTATCAATGATAATTGCTTTATTTTTATTGGGAATAATAAGCACATTTACGTCGTGTTGTAATTATGCTATAATTGGCTCAATTACAGGCTATTCAGCAGGACACGCCATAAATTCTGATAAAAAAAGCCAGATTTATTTTAGTCTGGCATTTTTTATTGGAAGTGTTATTTCTTTAGCAATTATTGGTGCTATAATTGGCTATGTTGGTTCATCTGTTGCAATAGTTGTTGGTTCATTTTGGAAAATTATTGTTGCAATTATTTTAATTATTTTTGGACTATTATCTTTAGGAATTGTTCCATTTAATTTACCTAAATTAAAATTTAAAAGTTCGGGAAAAGGTTTTATTCCGGGGTTAATTTTAGGTATTATTACTGGAGGATTGTCTATTTTGTGTAATCTTTGTTGTAATCCTATTTTGCCAATTGTTTTAGGTGTTTCATTCTTAAAAGCAAGCGTTTTAAGTGGAATAATAATTTTAACGGCTTTTGCTTTTGGTTATAGCTTACCGTTTACTATTGCAATTGCAGGAATTCAATTTGGGGTTGGTAAAGCATCTAACAAATTAAAAAATGCTGGTAAAATTATTGGATATGTTGCAGGAGTTATTATGATTATTTCGGGATTTTATTTAATATTCACATATTAATAATGTCTTATATTATTGGACATACTAATAATAATATTCCTATTGTTACAACAAATCTAAATTTTTTAGATTTGCTTGGAAATGTAAAAGTTAGATGTTCAATATTTAGAAATAATTATAAAGTTAAACCTGGTTTATATGCAGTTGGCACTCCTGATAAAAATTCTGATGTTTTAGTTACTGCAAACTATAAACTAAGTTTCGACCACTTACGAAAAAATTTAATTGGTATTAATGCATGGATTTTAGTGTTAGATACTAAAGGAATAAATGTTTGGTGTGCCGCTGGTAAAGGCACTTTTGGCACTAAAGAACTTATTTCAAAAATACAGGAGTTTTTAATTGATAAAATTGTTGAACATAAAAGAATAATTGTTCCACAACTCGGAGCTGTTGGTGTTTCGGCCCACGAAGTAAAAAACGCTACAGGTTTTAATGTTAAATACGGACCTGTAAGAGCAACCGATTTAAAAGCTTTTTTAAGTAATAGTTACAGAGCCGATAAAAAAATGAGAACTGTTTTTTTTAGTTTTAAAGACAGATTAATATTAACTCCTATTGAATTTATTGGCCATTTAAACTATTTCATTTTCCTTTTAGCTATTGTTTTTATATTAAGTTGTTTTAAAAATGCAACTTTTAATGTAGATAACGCTTGGAATTATTTTTATGTCCCATTCATTAGTTTAACGGCTTCGTATATAATAGGAACAATAATAACTCCTGTTTTATTGCCTTTTATACCAACTAAAAACTTTTCATTTAAAGGGATTATTTTAGCCTTAATATTTTCAGTAATATTATTAGTGCTTAATGTTATTAATATTAGTGTTTTGGAAATAATTTCATTTTTCTTTTTAAATATAGCTATTGCATCATTTACTGCAATGAATTTTACAGGCGCATCAACATTTACATCGCTTTCGGGAGTTAAAAAGGAAATGGAAATTGCTATTCCAGTTCAAATTATTTTATTTGTTGTAGGATTTGTTATTTGGACTGTTACAAGATTTATATAAAATTATGGGATTAACATATTTAAAAAACGTAAGCACACTTGAACTTAATGTCAACAAATGCACAGGTTGCTTAATGTGTGTTTTTGTTTGTCCGCATAATGTTTTTAAAATAACAAATAAGAAATCTCAAATTATTAATAAAGATTTTTGTATGGAGTGTGGTGCATGCCAAAGAAACTGTCCCGAAAATGCCATTAAGGTTACAACTGGCGTTGGCTGTGCTGGGGGCATTATACTTGGATATATTAAAGGAACTGCACCTGATTGTGGTTGTGATGGAAGTTCTGAATGTTGTTAAACTATCTATGGGGTAGCTGTGAAATGACTTATGGGAAGGAGTTTGAATCAGTAGCCACACTACACCTCCAGAACCATAGAACGATAGAAGGTCTATCCAAAATGAAGGCTGTCCTTTTGAGACATCCTCTTATTGTGAATTGTAATATTTTTTATTGAATAACCAACTGTTTGTTGTCCGTTATTTTTCCATTGGCAGAGCGAACGACAACATAATATAAGCCGCTTTGATACTGCGAAACATCAAGAGGAAGAGTGTTAAACCCATTTCTAATTACAGTAGTTCCTGAATAGATTTTTTGACCCAAATAATTTGTAATTTCTACTGATAATAATGTTTCTTCTGAAGAATAAATAGAACATATTACCTGATTGTTTGCCGGATTGGGATAAAGAGAAACGTAATTTGAATTCTCGTCATCACACGAAACTGCAGTTGGTTCAAAGTATTCGAAATTGCCATCAAAATCAGTTTGTTTAAGGCGATAATAATGTTTTTTGTCCAGCGGATTTTCATAAATGAAAGAATAATTCAAAACAGAATTACTATATCCTGCTCCTTTAACAGTTGCTAAATATTGCCATGTATTTAAATCGCTGCTTTTTTCTATAGTGAAGTAATCATTATTAGTTTCTGATACAGTTGACCACTCTATTTCAATAACATTATCTTTGCATATTGCGTTGAATGTATTTAGTTCAATGGGTAAAGGATTCGAACCTTTACCTATAGCAAAGTCAGAAAATGAAGTTACAGCAGTTCTTTTTGCAGTTATTATTTCTGATGAGCCGGTATTAATCATTTGTGTACTATTATCATGTGTGCCTTCTGATATCCATGCGATTGACGAAACAGGTCTTTTTATTACACAATATAAAGAAGGTGGACTACCACCATTCGTTTGCCCAACAGAATTCAATGTTACATCATAATTATAGTTACTTATTAAAATGTCGTCTATTTTATGATTATCCCATGCTACTACACCAGTATTCCATATACCAGTATATGCTGAAGTAGTATAAGTATTATCTGTGAAGGTTCCCTTTGAAACATTATCAAAAAATAATTCGAAAGTATTACTGGCATTTCTGGTGATTCGGACAGTATGCCATGCAGTACCCGGTGTCCAGTCAGATGTAATAAGCGTAGTTGGGGCGCTATTATCCAATCTTCTTAATTGAAGTCTTGCACCGGCGGTAGTACCTCCATCTACCCACACATAATATCCATCAGCGTTTGCACCACTTGGATTAGAATTGTCAGCAGACATCATTAAAAAATATCTTACATATTCACCGTTAGTGGCAACATCAAAACTATATTTGAATTCCCATATACCATAAGCCTGAGTGGATGGAGATGAAATTATATCAGTCGTTGCAGCATCATCACCTTCTAGCCAATAATTGCCACTTAAGTTATCAATTGTCCAACCACCATTTTGAACTGTCCAAGTTGGATTGGCAGTATAATTATTATCAGAAAAATTATCGAAATAAAAACTTTGATTAGGTGAAATTGTCCAATAACCCTCGTTCAATAAAACATTAACCAATGTACCATTAACATAAACACTAGGCGTAGTGCCTGTGTGTGGTGTGTTAAATTTAGCCGACAATGTTGATATCCCGACAGCAGAATTTAAATTAATCGTTGCCAGTTCATAATTTGTCGCATCGCCTACTGGTAAATCATATAAACCTGTTGTTAAAACGGCTCTTTTTAAATTACCATAAACATAAGATGATGAAGTGTAATTTGAAGTTGTTTGGTCAAAAATATGATTCTGTATTGCATTTGTTGCCGAATTTGTAACATTTACTTCGTTTGTACCTGTTATTATTTTACCAGAGTTTAAAAATAAATTATTTGCAACTATTGCGTTATTATTAATTGTCAAGCTTGTGTTTGAATTTACTAAATCATAAAAATCTTCACCACCTGTACAAGACATTGTTTGTGTTGTACCGTTAAACGTAACTACCGTATTTGTTTCTGTAAATCCACTTGTACTATAATTTGTCCAATTGCCTTTAACTGTTATATTTTTAGAGTTACCATTTAATACTGCTGAACCAGAAATTGTTAAATTAGTATTTGCAGTTATATCATCATCAATAGTTTTAGTATTACTGGTTGAAAAAATAACATTATTAAATATTTCACCACCAGCACAAGACATATTCTGGTCGTTTGCTCCGTTGAAATTAACAGTTGATGTTCCTTCTGTGAAAGCAGTTTCAGAATAATTTCCCCAATTTTCACCTACATAAATTATTTTTCCATTTGCATCTAAAACACCACCAGTTATTGTTAGATTTTTTAGCACTGTTAAATCTGTCGAAGAACCATTTATTTGTTTAGTTGCACCGTTTGTACTGATTAAAAGATTAGAATAAATGAACCCTGTTTGAGTTGGTTGTATTACTTGAGTGCCAGAATTAGAAGAATATTCTACTGTTGAACCTGCTTGAAAATCATATACATTATTAGTTAAACTGAAATATGAAAAACCGGTATTTGTTGTCATATTTAACTTACCACCATCAAGTATTTCTATTTCATGACCTGCTGCACCACTACCGTTAGGCGATGTTACTGTATCTGAACTACAAATAACCCTATTGCAATTTATAACACCACCATTACCTATAATCCATTTGCATGGTCCTGACGCAATATTATTTGTAGTTGCATATAAAATACCTGGTATGTTCATTGTACCATTTATCGTCCATGTACCACTTTTATTAGAAGCATCTTTGCCATCAACACCATCAATACTTGCATTTCCTGAATATGTTGGACCGCTTACTATCAAATTTAAAGTTGAACCAGCATTTACAGTTATATTAAAATCAGCAGAAGCCGCATTATTGTATATTTGTGTACCAGATACAGCATTCCATCTTAAATTCATATTCATTGCAATAATTAAATTAGTAGTATTATTTGATGCTGGTGTACTGCCGGAATTATAATTTTTCCTTATACGATTACAATCAAACGTACCTGTTCCACTTATTGAGACATTAGTGCCTTCGATATTTATACCTAATGCGTCTGCGGTGCTACCATTACCTATTATTCCATCACAAATTAAATTATTACCATAGATGCTTATATAATTATTGTTACTTCCGTTTGGTATAAGATTACAATATACTTTGGCGCCACTTTCAACTATTAAATCTTTTACTTTCATGGGCGAATTATTCACAGTAATCGTATTACCGTTTCTTATAGTGGCATTATATAAATTTGAATTAGGATAATCGGGAGTCACGCATGCGGCCCAACCGGAACCATCATATTTTTCCCATGATGTATATGATGACCAGATACCAGTAGCTCTGCTACGGTAGTCACCAGTTTGAATTACATTTGGTGTACAAGAAATTTGAATTCCATCCGACCAAACAGTACCCTTTCTTACAAATATTTTGAAGAAATATGTAGTTCCATTAGTAAGATTGATTATGTTCTGACCGCTGGTATTTCCTTTATACAGAACAAAACCGCCAAGTAGGGGAGAACCTGAACCAAACGTTAAACTTGCTGAATAAGCACTACCGTCACCAGTAGGTTTACCGGCATTCACAGATGAACTTGCTTTACCAACTATCAATACATCATCATAACAACCAACAGAACTATTCCAAGCAAGATTAACCTGAGCAGGACTAGGATTACCATTAAAATTAGATACTTCAGGAGGATTAAGAATTATATATAAATTAACTCCATTGTTTATACCAACAATATACGGATCATTTGACACAACTCTTATTCTATATAAAGAACCATCAGGTGTATTTGCAGGTATTGTTGCTGAAATATTTCCGGAGTTTGCTGTACTTGTCAACGTACCTATATTTGTAGGAACGCTAAAATTACCGGTAGCGTCTGAAAGTTCCGCGGTGTAAATATTACTCGTATTAAATACCCCGGAAGATGTAAATGGAACTGTTACAGATATTCCAGAAGTAGTTGATATACAAAAAGGAGAACCGCTAATAGTACCTGTACTTATAGTGTTTCCTGAAGTACCGATGACTATAATATCATCTATTCTTGTAGCACCACCGGATGCAACAGAGCCACCCTGCACAGCAGTATTCGATGTCATAATCCACCTGATAGATACACTTGCTTTATTATCGCATGCTGAAGGTAAACTATATTGTGTTACGCCATACCATGCACTGGAAGTAGAAACTGTAACGGTAGTTAAATCTGTCCATCCGGAGCCGGCATCATATTGTATTTTCCAATCTTTAGGACCTGTATTTGATGATCTTTGTGTTGATGATAATTTTAAATTAGAATAACCAGTTGAAATAAAATTTATTAACCAATATTTAGTTCCATTACCATTATCCCAACCAATTGCCGATGCAGATTCTGTTGTTTTTCCTGCAACATTATAAACTACTATACCTGTACCTCCTGCTGATGAAATAGTTTTAGCTAAATTTGCTGTAATACCAGCATCTGCTATTGCGTCATCTGTTGAATTTGGAAAATTCCACTCAACTATAACTTCAGTATTTCCCGAAGCCACAGTTGTTGCTTGTGAATTAGGATTATTAGTACCGGTAGATATTATGTATTTAGTATTACCACCTGTGCAATTATATTCATAAACCCTTAAATAATACGTAGTTGTAGCTGTTAATCCAGATACTGTAAAAGAGCTTCCGTTATTGTTATATACAACTTGTTCGCCAGAGCCACCATATACTGAATTAGCCGAAGGGTCGGTACCATCAGTTGGGTCGGTAAAAGAATTTGAAGTGTTAATAATAACTACTCTTTTTGTACCATCTCCATTTGTCCAGCTTACATCCATTTGATTATACTGAACTGATGCAAATGAAATACCTGATGCTTGTGTAGTTGGTGCAATACATGAAGATGTTGTAGTTTGATACATTGGATTATCTGTTGCTGAAGAAGATAAATACTTTTCGGAACCAGCGGAACAATTATATTCACATACGTGAACTATATAATCAGTTGATGCCGCTAAATTAGTAACTGTTACACTTGTACCAGTTCCGTTATAAACACAATACCATCCTGTAGAACCTATTTGTGTGCCTGATGTGAATGATGTATTTGCTGTATATGTTGTATTGTCGTTTGGCAATGCCGTACCGGTATTTGCTTGTTTAACAAAAACAGTACGATTTGAACCATCGCCGTTAGTCCAAGATATATTCATTTGAGATGAGGTGACTCCTGAAAAAGAGATGGTGTATGCCTGGGTGGAAGGAGCGGAGCAGGGTGCTGATCCGGTAAGGGTAATATCATCGATTCTAAACTGGGGAGTAGCACTTGTTTGCCTCCATCTTAATCGAAGATTTGATTGATTTTCCGCACCAACTGGTAATGATACTGCCGAGATTAATCTCCAAACAGCAGTTCCTGCCCCTGTTGGCTGTGCAGGAAAAGAAACCGCATTATAAATTGATCCGTCAGTACTATATTCTAGCACCATTTCTGTCATGTCTGAAGCAGTCGTACTTTTATATGCCCCAAACGAGAGGCTTAAACTGGTATATCCAACAGTTGATATGCCTGCTATTTGGAAATCCTTTCCAACAATATTGGTTAAAAATACATTCCATGTTCCGGATGCACCAGTATACCCCGAAGAAGGTGTGGTTGTTCTCATATCTCCGCTTCCGGACATAGTATAAGCATCATTATCAAACCTATTATTGGTCTCATGAGTAGTAATCAGATCACTACTGGAACCTCCGGAACCTGTATACATCGTTTCTGTAAATATGGTAGTCTGTCCCCAACTATATAACCCAAAGTATAATACAAACCCAACCAAGAGTATCAGAATTTTTAGTGAGTTATGCAAATACCTTTTCATCGTAAAATTATTCTTAAAATATAATTATACGAAGTTGGTTTCAGCAATGTTGCAAAATTTTATCAACATCCATCAAGGTACTCAACTTCAGAAAGTTATAAATATGACTTGAAAAAGTAACAAAGGTTGCCTTTTCATGGTAAAAATATAAAATATTTTTTCAATGTAATTTAATTTTACATTAAAAAATTAATAAATTTTATTAACATTATAAATTATTTGATGAAAAACAGATTTCTTGTACACCTGGAATAACAACCCACTCCTTTTTGTCATTCTGAACGTAGTTTACGGAGTGAAGAATCTTATCTTAAATACAGATTCCTCGCTCACTCGGAATGACATTTTAATTACAATTCAGCAACTGTTTTATCGTAGCGAACCTGTAAGGTAATTTCGCCTTTTTCATCATACCATTTCCATGTACCATCGCGCATACCCATGTTAAAATAACCAATGGTTCTGATATTACCGTTTTTAAACCAATCTTTATATTCGCCATGTTTTATTCCGTTAAGGTACTGTTGCATATACTGAGCCTGACCGTTGTCGTAATAAACAACTTGTTTGTCGTTAGGCTGAAATTGCGAAGTTTGAACATTGGAAGTATCGGCTGTTTCAGAAGCAGGTTTGCTACTTTGCTCGTTACACGATAATAATAAACCTACTGGAAAACAAAGCAATAATGAGTAAAAAATTTTTCTCATGGCTATTTGGTTTAAAATGTTTGACAAATATATCTTAATCGTTTTAGATTTCCAAATTTATTTTAACATTTATTAAACATTTATTAATTTATTTTTTATTTGCCACTGATTATGCAGACTTTCAAGGATATTAATATTATTATTTCGGTTACTCACATTTTCATGTGTTTATTATTATTGGTTTAGGGTTTTTAGTTTATTAGTTTAGAGTTGTTAAAAACCCGAAACTATATACTTTTTTCGAACCATGAACAGTGAACTTTTTTGAACAATGGACATATCAACCTGTCAACTTTTCAATTTTTCAATTTTTTTTCTGACAAATATCATGTTAAATCAGTTGTTTAATAACCAATTTTGCATTTATTTTTTAAATTAATATATTAAGGATGGGTTCTAAAAATTAGATTTTTCGAGGCGGACAAGATTTTAAAACCGGAGTTTACTATTGTAAATGAGAACTTAGCGAAGCGATCTCACGAACACTTTTAAAAAACAATTAATATGTGAGTAATTTTAAAATTGAAGTCCAACAAAGAAAAAGCAATTTTTAGAAGTCCTGTTAAATTAAATAATTATGTTTAATAAATTAATGGCATTAATACTACCATACATGCCTCAAAAATTTGTATGGATGTTTTCGAAACGTTATGTTGCCGGAAAATCTCTTGATGAAGCTATAAATTCATGCAAAGAATTAAATAAACAAGGTGTTAAAATTACTATAGATGTTCTTGGTGAATTTATTACAAAATTACACGAAGCCGAACAAAATAAAAATGAATATCTTAATGTAATTGAAGAAATACAAAAAAATAAGATTGATGGTAATTTCTCTTTAAAACCTTCAATGTTTGGGCTTTTAATAAATAAAGATATTTGTTATAATAATATCAGGGAAATTGTTGCAATGGCTGCAAAATATGATAATTTTGTCAGAGTTGACATGGAAGATACAAAGTGTACCGATTTGGAAATAGAACTCTTCAGGAAATTAAAGAATGAATTTCCAAACAATGTTGGGCTTGTTGTTCAGGCATATTTGAAAAGAACTCTTAATGATATTACTGGTTTACTTGATTTAAATACACCTGAAAGCCCTGTTAATTTACGACTTTGTAAAGGTATATATAATGAGCCAAAAGAACTTGCATTTAAATTATATGATGAAGTAAAACAAAATTATCTTTTAAATCTCGAATTTATTCTCAAAAATAATATTTATGCAGGTATTGCAACTCATGATAAATCATTGGTAGAAAATGCTTTTAACTTGCTCGAAAAACATAATATTTCTGAAAATAAATATGAATTTCAGATGCTTCTCGGAGTAACTCCTGAACTTAGAAAATCAATAGTTGCTCAAGGACACACTATGCGTGTTTACGTTCCTTTTGGAACAAAATGGTTTGCTTATTGCACACGACGTTTAAAAGAAAATCCCAAAATGGCTGGAATGATTATTAAAGCAATATTTAAAAAAGGTTAATATCTGTGCTTTCATTAACGATTTGCATCCGATACCTATCGGATCTCTTTTCAAACAGATGATATGCACTGATGACACAAACAATAGCGAAGATAACTAATACAATTCCAATACATTTTGACAGATTAGCACTTTATAGGGACGGGTTTCGCAAAACTTTATTCAAATAATTAAAATTTCATTTCTTGCTTTATCTATTTAATTGATAAACAATACAATAATTAATTGGAATAACTTCTTGTATCTAAATGTTTAAATATTTGTATCATTTATTTTTGTTTTTAACATCAATTATTTTAATTTTGTCAAATAGGTAAAAATACCTGTTTAAAAAAGCAACTTTATAAGTATTTTTTCGTCTAAATGTATAGAAATAATATGAAAATGAAAAAAGGTTACATATTAATTTTTATTACATTATTTTCAGTACAGTTAGTAGGTCAAACAACTTATTATTCAAGCATTAGTGGTAATTGGGATAATGTTGCAAGTTGGTCAACTGTTGGATGTGGTGGAGTTGCAGCTGTTGCTTTTCCTGTTGCAGGGGATAATGTTATAATTTGTAATGGAAATACAATTTTTGCAAATGTTAATTCTGCCTGCAAGGATATTACTCTTCAAGGCACCGGGATTCTTAATTTCCCTTCCAATGGTATAACGCTCAATGCGAGCGGCAATCTTGTAATGAATGGTACATCGCGCATTACGGGCAATAGTAATACAAGAATATTAAATATTGGAGGAACACTAAGTGTTACAGCGGGTTCATCGGTTATTTTAGGCGGTATTCAAATAAATGTTACCGGAATTGCCACACTTGACGGAACTCTTACCTGCAGCGATAATACCGGTACTAAAAACTTCAGTAGTGATTTTAATGTAACTAGCACGGGTGCTTTGAGCTTTGCCCAGGCTGAAACTTATACAATTGCAGGCAATCTCAATATGACAAACGGTAGTTCAATCGGGGAGACTGCAGCTGTTACAGGAGTACTTACTGTCGCAGGTAAATTTAATGTGCTAAATGGTTCAGGATCAGTTGGTGTTGGACGTGCATCCCTTACTATTTCAGATTCAACCATTATTGATGGTACTTTATTGTTTACGGTTTCTGCTGCCGGTAATAAAAGTTTCAGGAATATAAACATTTCCGCAACCGGGACCTGGAACAATACTATTGGCGAAGACCCACGAATTAACGGAAACATTGTTAATAATGGCAACTGGCTCGGACCTATTGGTGGTACTGCCGATTATCAATTTGGTAGAACTGTAGGAGGTAGTTATACAATTTCCGGAAATCCTGTAGTTTTTTCTCGAATGTCTATTTATAATAATACAATTGTTACAAATTTAGGAACCGTTATTATTAATGGCAATGTTAACCCTGGTATAAGAAGAAGTTCAGGTACATGTATATTTAATAATGGAGATGGAGTAGCTTCGGCTGTTTTATATCTCGAAAATAGCGGAGGTGCTGATGGTGTTGCTGCACCAGGTAATAACCTTACTTTTAACGCTTCTTTTTTAAATAATACTGTTTATTATACGCGTGGTGGAAATCAGAATATCCGCATCCCAGATGATAATTGTTACTATAACCTGATATGTGGAGTAAGCGGTACAAAAACTGTTCAGGCAGGCACTACAGGCATTCGTAATATGTTATATATTAAAGATGCTGCAATTGTTAATGTTGGAGCAAATACTTTAAATGATGGATGTGGTGGTTCCGGAAATTTAACAATGACTGACAATTCTCAACTATTAATTGCAAAGTGTGACCCTGCAGTTGTACCTGAGCTAACTGGAACATACACACTTACCGGTGGAACAATTTCATTAAACGGTGCTTGTAATCAAACGTGGAATTCTGTTCCGGCAGGTGCAAATACTGTTTATAATCTTATTTTGACTAATTCCGGAGCAAAATGTATCGGAGGCATAACCACTATTAATGGCGATTTGTCTATTTCGGGAACTGCTACTATGACCTGCAATGGAGCAATTAATATGGATTGTTCAAGAACTTTTAATTATAATTCTACAGGCACAACTACTTTAGCAAATAATATTTCGCTCGGTAATTTTTCACAAACTGCAGGAACTTTTGATGATGGCGGTTTTAATATTACTATATGTGGTTCATCATTTGCTCGCTCGGCTGGAACTTATACTGCAACCGGAAGAGTTATTTTTGATGGTAGCACAACTGTTAGTGGTGCTTCAATAACAACATTCAATAATGTAACAATTAATCCAACTAAAACTCTTATTGCTCACTTAACAAACATAAATATTACAGGTACAGATTTTACAAATAATGGAACTTTTACACATAATAACGGAACTGTTACTTTTACAACCGCTTCAGTTAAATCAATTTTAGGAAGTTCTGAATCTACTTTTAATAATTTAACAATTAGTGCAGGCACTTTAATCGGGCATTCTGTTAATATGAATATTGAAGGAACATGGACAAATAACAGCACTTATACACATAATAGCGGAAAGGTTACTTTTGTTGGTGCCAATGCACAAAATCTTGCAGGCACATCTGCAACTACTTTTTTTGTTCTTGAAATTAACAAAAGTGTTGGAACTATTCTCACACAAACCGTTGCTACTACTTCTGTTTCCAATTTGCTAACTATGCTCGAAGGTGTTTTTAATGTTCAAACAAATACCTTAGATGGAACTGGAAATTTTACTGCGAATGGAGGCGATTTACAATTAGCAAGAATAACAACTGTTCCACAATTAACAGGAACATACAGTGTTACCGGAGGAACAGTAACTCTGAATGGAGCGGGCGCACAAACACTAAATACAGCATCTGCCGGTGCAAGTACATATTATAATCTTGTATTTTCAACCAGCGGAGCTAAAACTATTACCGGATTACTCACAATCAATGGAGATGTTACAGTTTCGGGAACTGCAACAATAACTGCAAATTCAGCTTTTATTCAAGCAGCAACAAAATCATTTAATTATTTATCTTCAGGACTATCTACAATGAATGCTGCTACTGCTTTTACAGTTGGTAGTTATGTTCAATCAGCCGGAACTTTTAATACTAATAATAATAATATGACTGTTTCGGGCGATGTCTGGAATAAAACCGGGGGTACCTTTTCAGCAACAAATGGTAGAGTTATTTTTGCAGGAAGTGCTGTACAGACGTTTACACACAATGCCAATAATTTTGCAAATGTTACAATTAATAATGTTAATGGGCTTCAACTTAATAATAATATTTCAATAGTAACAGACTTAACATTTACATCAGGCAATATTATTACCGGTGCAAATAATGTAATATTAACTTCAAATGCCACTACTGTAACCGGTGCTTCGCAAATTACCGGTTTTGTTGATGGTAATTTGCAAAAATATATTTCTACAAGTCCAAAAACTTTCGAGATTGGTTCGGGCGGAAATTACGTTCCAATTAATTATATATTTGTTGGTATTACAGCCGGAAATTTAATTTGTTCAACCACAGCAAGTGACCATTCTGATATTTTTGCTTCCGATATTGACCCGAACAAGACTGTTAACCGATATTGGACCATTGATTTTAGTACTCTGGTTGTAGCTACTTTTGACGCCACATTCAATTATTCTGCAGGTGAAGTTGATGCTATTGCCGACCCTACTGCTTTTGGTATGCAGCGATATGATGCTGTAAACTGGACTAATCTTACAATTTCAGGTATCCCAACTAGTACTCAAACAATAATAACAGGTGCTACACCAACTACTTCTAATGATTATATAATTGGCGAAAGATTTAATCCTAATGGTTTATATAATGCTGTTACAGGTGCAATGAACTGGAATAATTCTTCAAACTGGATTAGATATAGAACTGGTACAATATCTTCAACTCTTGGAAATCCTGTAATTACCGGTGGTGGTACTATATTTACAACTGAAATTATTCCCGGTGATATTATCCTGATACAAAGTAATCCTGGTGTACAACTTGGTACTGTATCAACAGTTGATAATGATGGACAAATAACACTTACAGCCGGAGCAACTGCTACTTCAGTTAATGCTTCGTTTGGAATAAGAGCTTTACCCGATGTTAATGATGAAGTAAATATTGGAAACCCTTTTATTGCGGGAGCTGCAGTAGATGTTACTCTTGACGTATCTGGTGTTACTATTTATCGGTTAATTTTTACAAGAATGGCTTTTTCCAACACGCTTACTCACAGCGGAGGTAATGAGCTTAACATTACCGGCAATGTGAATATTAAGCAACCTACTTCTGCTAACACCAACTCATGGAATATTGATGCAGGAACTGCAACAGCAGGCGGTAATATAACTATTGGTTCAAATGTTGCTACAGCTAATTATATTTCTAAAATAAATTTAACAACAGGTACAATTTCTATTGGAACAAATTTGATATTTAGCTCACCTGTTGCTGCAAATGCAGTAATGGATTTAAGCGGAGGCGCTGCAACTGTTAACCTGAGCGGCAATTTTATGCTTACTAATGCTGGTTCCTATCGGGGAACATTTACCCCGGGGGCATCCAGCACTTTTAATTATAATAAAAACTCTGCCGGACAAACAGTAAATCTGACAACAGTAGCACCTGCCGTTACGTATTGTAATCTTCATCTGAATAATACCGATGCAACAGGAGCGACTATCATAACTAATATTACTACCACAAACGTAACAGGAAATTTAAGAGTGCAAAGCGGACTTTTTAATAACGGCGGTTTCGCTATTGCTGGAAATGGAACAAGAACTTTTTCCGTGGATAATGGCGCTACTTTTCAAATGAATGGAACTGCCGTTTTCCCTACCGGTTTTGGAACTTTTACATTTGGTGTAACCAGCATCACAGAATACTGGCAAACAAATGCTCAAACCATTAAGGTTATTGCATCTCCCGGATATGGACGCCTCTATTGCCAGCCGTCTGCTAATGGTATTACTCAAACTATGCCTGCGGCAACAGTAAATGTTCAAGGTAATTTGGTTATCGGAAATTCAACAAACACAGGAACTCTTGCCGGTACTGCAACCACCACCCTGAGTGTGCTGGGTTCAATTCTTATAAATGCAAATGGAACTTTTAATGCTGCAAACATAAATACTTTTTGCGGCATTAACTGGACCAACAATGGAACTTTTACGCCCGGCACAAAAACCGTTACTTTTAATGGCAGCGGCAATCAGGCGATAAACGGGAGTTCAGCAACACAAACGTTTTATAATGTTATAGTGGATAATCAGGGTGGCATTTTATCAACTAATCCAGGAGTTACAAGCATCAATACAAATAATATAACTCTTGCAGTTACCAATGTCGGTACTTTTACTTCGCCCGCTACGCTAAACTTAAACGCTCTAACAACATCTTCTATAACACTTGCCGGTGGAACATTTACAGCTGGTTCATTAATTACTATTCGTGGAAACTGGACAAATAATGGTGGTACTTTTAATCATAATAATGGACTTGTGCAATTTGTTCTGGGAACTAATCCGCAAAATATTAATGGTACAGCTAATACCCAAAGTTTTTATGATTTGGAAATAAATAAGTCGGCAGGTGTGGTAAATGTTAGCGGAAGTACAACTACATTAAATATTACAAATAATTTTACTCAAACTGCATTTGGATTAAATGCATCTGGCTTAACTACTTTAAATATAGGAAATAATTTTACTATTACTTCCGGTACTTTTACACCTTGTAATAACATTTATGTTGGTGGAAATATTGTACGTAATGGTGGAACTTTAACATGGGGTACTAATGTTACTTTAAATGGTTCTGTACAACAATCAATAAGTGGTACTTCAGCAATTCCTAATTTTACGAATTTAACCGTAAATAATACTTTTCCTGTTACAGCCATAACATTAAATACACCAATTACTGCAAATGGAATATTTACTTTAACCGATGGGCACGTTGTTACAGATGCTGTAAATATACTTACACTTGGTGCAAATGCTACTGTTGTAACCCCATCATCGCGACCAGCAAGCGACAGCACTTTTGTTAGAGGACCAATGATAAATACTGTGGCAACAACTCTGGCAGTTACAAAATATTTTCCCGTTGGGAAAGATAATATTTCGCATTATGCCGAATTAAATATAACACACGCTGCTGTAACTTCAACAAAATATACAGGAGAATATATTAATAGTTCAGCATCTGATTTAGGATGGACTTTACCGGGAACAATTGAGAGAGTTTCTAATATTGGGCATTGGAACATAAATAAAGGTGCAGGTGCAAATGCTGTAAGTGCATACGTAAATTTGTATTATCTTGATAGCTATGATGGGGTTACCGACTATAATAATTTAAAAGTTGCAAAAGGTGACCCAAATTCATGGTCAGATATTGGCGGAACTCCAATTTTGGATGGTTTTGGATTTCCAATAGGTATTACTTCAATAGTTAATTTTACAACATTCAGCAGATTTTCTCTTGCCAATGGATTGGGAGGAACAAATCCGCTTCCTATTAACCTGCTATCATTAACTGCAACCTGTAATAGCCGCAATGTATTAATAAAATGGGTAACTGCCTCCGAAACAAATAATAGTTATTTTACTATAGAAAAAAGTTACGATGGAAATAAATTTACACCTATTTCAACAGTTGATGGAGCGGGAACTACAACACAAACTACACTTTATTCACTTACCGATGAAAATGCTTTCGATAAAGGAAATATACTTTATTACCGCTTAAAACAAACTGATTATGATGGCAAATCATCAACTTCTGAAGTTGTTGCAGTTCAATGCTCTCAAAATGTTATAGATTATTTTAGAGTAGGAACTTCGGCAAACGAAATTATTGTTTACTTTTCGGGAAATGAAGGAACAAATTATAATATTTCTTTATTTGATAACCTCGGTCGAATAGTTAGTAACAATATGCTAAACATTACTGCTCCAAATATCGAATTCCCAATTAATATTTCTTCTTTTCCGCAAGGGACTTACAATTTGGTAGTGAGTTCGGATAGTTATATTAAATCAAAACAAATTATTATTTTAAAATAATAAAATTGTTAATTCTTTTAACTCCATTATTTATTTAGTGGAGTTTTTTTATTTATTTTTAATTCATAAAACAAATCCGTTAACTATCAGATGAAATAATTTTAATATGACATTTAAAAATTATACAAAAGAATAATTATTGTGAAATAAATAAATAACAAAATGCCGTAGGCACGATATTATGGTAGCCGTAGGCACGATATTATGGTAGCCGTAGGCACGATATTATGGTAGCAAAAAAAACAAATGGAATTATAAGAACCAATTATCTTCATATAATGCTGGAGAAAAAATATTATCAAACAAACATTTAAAATAAAAGAAAATGGCAAAAGAAAAAAAGATTTTTATTGTTGATACAAATGTTGTTTTGCATGATTTCAGATGCATATACAAGTTTCAAGAAAATGATGTTATTGTACCTATTGTTGTGCTTGAGGAGTTAGATAAACTTAAAAAGGGAAGCGATTTAATAAGTTACAATGCCCGTGAGTTTTCCCGCGAACTTGATAAATTATCTGGTAAACAGATGTTTAAAAAAGGTGTTTCGCTTGGCAAAACTCTTGGAAAACTTTTTGTTGAAACGGGCAAAGAATATTCAAAAAAACTATCCGAATCGTTTCCCGAAAAAACCCCAGACCATAGAATCCTTGCTATAGCCGACTATATTTGCAATAATAATTCTAACAGAATCGTAATTCTTATTACAAAAGACATTAACTTACGCATGAAAGCCAAATCGCTTGGTATCGAAGCTCAGGATTATGAGTCGGATAAAGTGCAAAATCTCGATCAGGTTAACGACATCATTCCAACTATCGAAGGATTTGATACTGCTTTAATTTCAAAATTATATGAAGAGCCAATGGGTGTTGATGTAAATGAATTCAAATTTAAAACACAACCTGTTGCACATCAATATTTTATTTTAAAGAATACAAAATTAAGTGTATTAGCACATTACGACCCTTTTACTAAAATGGTTAACAGAGTCGAAAAAAACCGTGCATATTCAATTGAACCACGAAATGCTGAACAAACTTTTGCTTTAGATGCACTTTTTCGCCCTACTGTGCAACTTGTTGCATTAACCGGCAGAGCAGGAACAGGAAAAACTTTACTTGCTCTTGCCGCTGCACTTCATTCACGTAAACAATATGCACAAATTTTATTGGCTCGCCCTATTGTTCCACTTGCCAATCGCGATTTGGGCTATTTGCCAGGCGATGTAAACGATAAAATTGGTCCATATATGCAACCTTTATTTGATAATTTAGGAGTAATTAAACATAAGTTTAAACCCGAATCGGCTGAATATAAAAAGATTGATGAATATTTAAAAGACGATACTCTTGTTATAACACCTCTTGCATTTATTCGCGGGCGTAGTTTGTCAAATGTTTTTTTTATAATTGACGAAGCGCAAAATCTTACTCCACACGAAGTTAAAACCATTATTACCCGTGCTGGTGAAGGAACCAAAATGATTTTTACTGGTGATGTTGAACAAATTGATTCGCCATACTTGGATAGTAAATCAAATGGGTTAACATATTTAACTGATAAAATGAAAGGACAGGAATTATTTGCACATGTTAATTTAATTCGTGGAGAAAGAAGTTATTTGGCCGAATTAGCAAGTAATATATTATAACAATTAACCAGTATGTGCATTGAGTTTTGTGTAGATTCCTTGTTCACTAGTAATGACAGAGGGGAGGAATGGCATTTAATAATCCTGTAATTCTAAATCTTTTTTGCTATTCTGAACGATTAGTGAAGAATCTGATTCGTAATACAGGTTCCTCGGTCATCCGGAATAACAAAACTCGCTAATCTTCGTTTGCAATGTGGATTAATTTATTCTACAAAAACAAGCAATTATATTTGTTAAAAAATAAAAGGAAAAAATCTGTACGATTTCTTTTTATATTCTTTATAATTTGTATAATGTTTTTCTAACATTAATTCTTCGTAGTTCGATTTGAAATAAAATAATATAAATAACAACAGGCTAATTAATATTTCCCAACTATTTGTATTATAAACTCCAAAAAATAATGCCGAAATTATTATTCCCGAATAAATAGGATGACGAATGTGTTTGTAAACTCCATTTGTTATTAAAATTCCATTTTCTTTAGGTGTTGGAAATTTGGTAAGGCTTTTATTTAATTGAAATAAAGCAATTAACATTTCAATAAATGCAAAAACAACAACTGCTAAACAAAAATATTTAAAATAAAAGTTTAGTTCAAAATTTATTAGTTTTATAGGAATTAAATAAGCAATTAGCAATATTATTTGTATTGTTACAAATAGTTTATCTTTTATTGAAATTTTTTGCATAATTGTATTAAATTGTCCATTGTGAGTGAATTATTGCAACTAAAAAAGGTTTATTGTTTTCTGTTTTAAAAACTAATATTAGCGATTCCCAGTCCACGCCTTCATATTTTTTATCGAAACTGCTATAATAAAATTCCACAAAATCGCAATTTGGAAAAACATTCTGAACATTGTTTTTTAAATTACCTTGGCTTATAAATTTATTAACTGAAATTTGTTCGGCATTCAAAAAATCTTTATCATAAACAAATTTGTTAATATATTCTTTAAATGTTTTATTTATAGGCTCGCCTGAGCCATCATGTATTCCCCAAGTAATTATTTTATTTGATTTGTATAGTTCTGAAATGTTTTCTTTTATTATTTTTTGACCATTAATTGTATCAACATTTATGTAAGGTGAAAATCTTAATCCTAAACTATTATGTACGTTGTTAATTAATTTTTCAATGTTTTTTTCTTTTAAATCTTGTAAAATGTTTTTTGAAAAAGAAATCAATAATGAATCTTTATTTATTATTTCGTTTATGGTTTTGGTAGAATCATTGCTTTTAGATTTTAAATTTTGTAAATCAGGTTGAACTTGATTACAACCGAGCAATATTAAAAACAAGTTAATGGTTATTAAGTTATTAAAAATAAGGTGTTTAACTATTATCATTTTAATTATGGTTTGCTGAAAAACTACTTAAATGGATTTATTAATTAAAAGGAAAAAGGGTATAATGTTTAGGGGTATATTCTACAGTCCACTTTATACCTTTATACCATAAACCTTTTTGATATATATATTTAGGACTAAATGCACGCTTTTTTGTTGTTGTACTTATAATTTCTTGCATTTTATTATACAAATATACATACTTATTTCCTCATTTACAGTAAATAATAAATTTTTTTGCAGACACTAATTAGTCGTCACTTAAAAAGTATTCAACAAATTAATATCCAGTTAAATAATGTTATAAAATAATAAAATAAATTGCAAGAAATAATATTAAAACAGTTAAAACCTTGCATATTTTCATAATATAT
>Ga0209211_10002599_pt1 | contig 30845 bp, 33 predicted proteins | sample RifGroA2_FD_183992 | JGI IMG/M metagenome (GOLD analysis project Ga0209211, IMG submission 183992) | Groundwater microbial communities from Rifle, Colorado, USA - Groundwater A2 (SPAdes) (version 2) | ecosystem: Environmental > Aquatic > Deep subsurface > Groundwater | place: Rifle, Colorado...
TGATAAGCTCAGATAGCTTGTAATAGCGCGCCTTCATTGCATCTTGTCCCAACTTGCCATCAATATCCTTGCCTCGTCCTCAATTGTCCAATTGGTGATGATTTCGCGACTACGCTGTCCCATCTCGGCAATAAGATCGGTCTGCCTTGCAAGGTTCTGCATAGCTTTTGTCAAAGATTCCGGACTCCCAGCAGGCACAACCAGGCCATTGCCTCCTTCATTTACCAGATCGTCGACGCTGCCGACACGGTCGGTGGCGATGATGGCCAACCCTGCTGCCATGGCCTCATTGATCACCAGTCCCCAGGATTCGGATAGAGAAGGCAAGACAAAAACATGGGCCCGGGCGTAGGCACGCCAAAGCTCATCACCGCTTAATCGGCCAAGAAACTCGATATTTGGGTGCTTTCGGGTCGCGTCTATGACCCTGGCCTGCAAGCTGCCATCCCCGACGATGAGCAGACGGCAACGTTCTTGCCCCAAGCCTGCAAAGGCATTCAGGAGGTCGAGAATCCCTTTGTAGTCTTCCAAACGGCCCACGTAGAGAAAAACGCATTCTCGGTCACCGACCGGCTGCTGCTCCCCTAATCCCCGGCGCATACGCATCACATGCGTTTCAATTGCCCGTACGTCTACAGTCATCTGTATTATGCGGATACGCGACGCCGGCACGCCATAGCGTTTGAAATAGTCAGCCTGTCTACTACCCGCAGGAAAAAAAAGCCTCGGAATCCGGAACAGCAACGGCAACAGCAGGCGTTTCAGCGTACGACGCCACCAGGACGTCGACGGGTCGAACTGCGTATCGGATTCGACGCATACGGGGATGCCACGTAGCCAGGCCAGCAATAGGGCAGCCAATAGCAGGGGGCGCCCCCAGCCGGCGAGGTTGACTAACTCAGTTCGCGGGTCTTTGAGCAATTGCCACAGACGCATAATTTTTTTGCCGCGCGAACCTCTCAGCACCTCCACCCGCGAGTCGTTGTTGAGGTCGATGTTCCAGGCCTGGGTCAGGTTCTCTTCCAGAAATACCAGACGAGTATCGACCTGGCTTTGGGCGCTGATCTCCCGCCACAAGGGCAACAAATAACTGGTGGGCTCGACATAGATGATCAGGCGCATGGTTTACGCAAACTCCTTTATACTGTCGGCCAACTGAGGCGTCAGGGCATCCTGAAAGACATCGGTCATAGCCTCGGCATGCGCTTGCCAGGTGCAATGTTGCCAGACGTATTCGCTACCTGCTGCCGCCATGCCGGCGTAGCGGACCGGGGTGGTCAGGATATCTTTCAGATGGGCCGCAAGCTGGTCTACATCACGCTCACGCACCAACAGACCCGTATGCTCATCCTCGATGAAGCTTGCCGGCCCTTGCCCTTGCACCCCGATGGTCAGCAACCCGCAGGCCATGGCTTCGAGGTAAGCCACACCAAAGGCCTCCGGTGCGGAAGGCAGACTGAATACGTCACAGCGGGCAAGCAATGCAAATACCTGGTCCTGAGGCAGTCGGCCATGAAAAGTAACCTGCTCGGCAATGCCCAGTTGCCGGGCTTGCGCCTCCAGGGTCGAGCGCAATGCGCCGTCACCAATCACGTGGTAGTGCCAGTTGGGCAAGGCCTGAATTTCAGCCTCAGCCAGAGCCGCAAGATTGATGTCGATGCCCTTGCCGGCCACCAGGTTGGAAACACTCACGAGGTTGATCTGATCAGAATCGGCAAAGACCTGTCGCCCACGGAAAGGCAGGGCTTCCCGCTCACGAAAACCGTTGTGTACCACCCGCACATGCTCAAGCGAGTCGATCAAGCCACGCACGAAAGCGAACAGCGGCTTGCCCACCAACACCAGCCGCTGCGGACAGGCAAAGGCTTTGCGCAGAAAAGAAGGCTGCCCCAGGCCGTGCTGAAAGCGGTGATCCTGATTGATGCCGTGGAGAGTCGTGACCACGGGTATGCCGATGGTCTTGCCTACGGCACAAGCCAGATAGCCGGCCAGTTCGGTATGGGCGTGCACGATGTCTGCGTCCAGTTTGGCTATGGCCTGGCGCAGGCGCCTGCCGCAGGCCCACAGATAAAGTCGATTGGACAAGAGGCGCAGATGGTTGCGGGGAATACCGGGATAGCGCACACATTCCAGTGAAAAACCACGCCCACGCATCTCATCCTGAATGCACTCGCAACCTTGGCCAAAAGGCTTGTACGGGCGGGTCACCAGCACGTGGACCCGATGCCCGTATTTCACCAGCGACTCGATCGAATCAAGCACGAAATTGCCATACTGATCATTGAGTCGGTCCGGAAACCAGGGGGTCAGGACGAGGATGTTCAAGCAATTTTTCCCAAGCGTCTGCCGACCGCCACCGCCACTCGACCCATCAAGGACAGCGGGGTGACTTCTTGCCCTCGCAATGCGACTTCCTTGCCACCCATCTTGCGTTTGAACTGGCAAACCCCGGGATTGCCAACCGGGTCAATGCCTTCCAAATCGTAACGGGTCATGCCTGCGGCCACGCCATCCTGAATGACCTGCCATTGCAGCGCCTCGCTCACCCGATACTTGCTGTAGATCCGATCGCTGGCCCCCCAGAAATAGTGCAGGTGTTTTCCACTTCGCGCGATGAATGCGCCCCCGGCGATCACGCCCTCCACTTCGGCGACATAAAGCGTCATGCCCACGCCAGACTCGGGGAGCGATGAACGGATCAATTCCTGCATCAAGGGTTCCGACCCTGGCAAGGTGAATCTCTTGTCATTGCTGAGCGCCTCACAAAGCCGAAAAAATGCAGACACATCAGCAGGATCTGTAGTCGTGCGGACAACCACGCCTTCACGCAGCGCACGTCGGGTACCGTAGCGCCACTGCGAATCAAGATTTTTCTCTAGCACAGCAAGACCTAAAGCGAGATCGATCCAAATAGTGCGCGGTGCATCTACAAAACTCAAATTACACTGAGCATAATGGTCAGTAATAAGAGCAATGAAATTACGACATTCAAGCTCTGCTCTCAGTTTGTCCTCAAATATTTTAATTTCGAAAGTATTGCCAACTGGCCCTTTTGGCACCCAGGCGACCTTGCCAAGGAAAGGAACTGTCCTTTCCTCCACACGAGCAAGAGTGACCACCTTCCCAGATGAATCACTCATACAAAACAAAATTTGTCCAATACCCCCAGCCACTCCTTTTGACCCACCCCATATAGCAGATTGAAGCGGATGACCCGAAAAGTTTGAAATCAAGTCATCCCAGCTATCGACATTGTCACATTCAAATATAGTATAACTACTACCTTTTTTCTCCCTAAGAGTATCAAGTACAACAATTTCGCTTCCCGATTTTAAAATATAACCGAATCGCAACTTCTGATATATGCAATTTAAATTCCTACGCAACCGCCTTAAGGCGCCACGCAACATTACAAAACGTTGCCACCATGGCATTCTAATTATTGAACGAGAAGAATGTCCTCCAAGTAGAGTTGAATTATTAATCAACGGATGGCGAATTAGGGGCGAAGAGAGAACAAAGTATTCAAGCGACTTAGTCTCGCGCTTGAATCTATACCAATCATCAGCATAAGAGCCAGGATGTACCGATAATAAAGTGACCGCTGCCGACCTGTCGAGGAAATAGCCATAGGTGCCAGACAGATGCGCTGGCGTACTCACAATTTGGTAAACTTCAGAACAACAAGTATTCTTTAAAATAAGATTATCAACAAACTTTGACACAAGTTCACAGTCTTCTTCAAGGTAATAAGCCCAAAATAAGAATAAAACATAATTACTCATCTCAAATTTCGAACTCGACCAATTCCTAACAAAATTGGCAAATTCAAAACTGATGATTACATCATCCTCTATGACAATTGCGGTCTCATCGCTCGATGATAATATCTTTTCATAAACCAGCCGATGCGACAACAAACACGAAACCTCGCCGGGCGAAAGATGGCCAATAATCCTGCTGCTATCAACACCTCCAGTTTTAGCAACAACAATCGCATCAACGAATTCGAATTCTAAAGCAAACCTGTCAAACTGGGCGCGAATATGTGCCCGTCTATCTTCATTCTCAGGCAACGAAACAACATATATTCTAATTTGAGACCTAACACTCAAACTCATATCCCAACGCCAAAATATCTTCGCTATATACATAGCGAACAATTTCAATCATTTCATCTGTGTATGCATCAACATAGTTCATTGATGTTGACTTGTTTTGGTGGGCCAACTTAGCATTCAAACCAAGCTTATCACTTAATAAAAAAAAGTCGGCATGGAGCGACTCATATCGCCCAATGAAATCAAGCGCGATTTTGTTATTGCTTCCCGTCAAAAAAACAAACTGCGGAACAAAATGGACCCAACTGTACGCATTTTCTATATTTAGCCACTCGCAGACGAATCTTTCAAAGCTATTAAAATTAATTATGTTATTTATTGCCCAATTTCTGTCATCTTGATGTGCGCCGCCTTGTCTTAAGAAGGTGTATGCTGAGAACAATCTGTCCCAGGGGTTCCGAACAAAAGCAAACTTAAAGTATTTGTCAAATTTAATCGCGTCAGCTGCTTCATAATCGCGGAGTCGCAAATGACCAACCTGTCCTCCAAACATGGCCTCAGATACACTTATTCCAGCCGTTTTTGGAACATGAACAAATATACATTTATATTCATCAAATGCTGATGGATAAACACCACCCCAAATCGCCTCCCTCACTCTCAACCGCATCTCAATTGGAATCAGCTCCCTTACAAAACCTGGCAACCTCATATCAGCCCTCACCGCCAATTCTGTGCGCTATTCTTTCGCATAGTAAAAATCAACTTGACACCTCAGGTGGATAGGATAAAAAATAATTTATTGATTTTAATCCTGTACGATGCGCCCATACATCGCAAAGGTGAAGTCATGGTCGAATGGATGGCTGAAATCCATTCTGACGACCGTCATAGTCGGCAAATTACAAGGCTCATACAAACCCAGCGCCTCAATGGAATTCAATTCCACCTTGGCCGGCGCACCTGTTTCGTTCAGGCCAATCAGCAATTTTCCACCTTTGCGCAGACACGCATGGCAAACCTTGAGGGTGGCATTGATCTCGGACAACTCGTTGAGTCCCCAACCCAGCACGCCGTTGAGGATGATCAGGTCAAAGTGTTCCGATGCAAAATACTGACCGAGGTTGATCAAGCGGTCCTGAATGTGGCCGGTACGCCCCTCCGGAGATACCTGCGGATCGATGGTAATGAATTCTGCGTCCGGGAAACGCTGGCGATAGTCGCAATAGTCGGCTACACCGACAAACAAGATGCGCTTTATGCCTTGGTCCGCGGCCAGTTGCGGGATAAATACATGCTCCAGCAGGCGACGGTCCGGGGGCAAATAGAGACCGCGTGTCCACAAACGCAGCAGAAGGTGGCAACGCAACTTAAAGAGAAAGCCTTTCAAGGTCGCGGGCTGTGTTTGGTCTTTGGTGTTGGTCACGTTAAGTGTTTTCTCAGGAAGCTCTCAAATCCGGACAAGCGGGCTTCGATAAAGTGTTTGTCGGTCAGGTCATCCAAGGAGATGCGGCCAAGCTCGAAGCGGTTGTTGTTGTCGGTTGGATAGTTGGCAAAACCCGCATCCCAGCCCTGTTGTTTGCACTTGGCGATGACGGTTTCTGAAATTTCCTGCGGGCCGCCAAATGGGTAGCAAAAGTAAGCAGTATTGTATCGGGATTGGTATTTGCCGCACTCGGCGAAGTCCAGGGCCAAGTCTTCTACAGAGAGCTTTGCCATGATATCGTGGCGCCAGGAATGACAGCCTAGTTTATGGCCTCGCTGCTTCATCAACGCCAGGTCGGCTTCGTTCAACCCCACAAAACGCTGTGCGTACATCGGCTCGTCTACCGCCGCACACAACGCATCGAAGGGGATGAGCTGATCCAGTTCGTTAATGAGCCGTTGCTTGTGGTTATAGTCATTGAGCAGCTCATCATACAACTGGTCCCACAGGGTATACCTGCTTCGTGCAGTGTCGATCTGTATGCTGCGGCCAAGAATCGTGTAGGCCCCTGCCGGCGCGTAGCTGACCCACATCAGCAAACGGTCCATCCACAGGATCGTCTCGCCGGAAAAATAGCAGGCGGGGATGAAGAACAGCCCGCTTAAATGCCTTTTTTCCAGTTCTTCTGCCGCCAGCAGATTGTTCCTGTAGCCGTCGTCGAAAGTGATCATGCAAGTGCCAGGCTTGCCGATTTCGGTCGTGACCTCGAAGCGGTTGCGCAGCGATTCGATCTGTACAATGAAGGTTCCCAGAGAGCAGGAGACACCGAGGTGAAGCAGATTCTGATCGAAGAGTTCGTCCGGCAGGACGTTGTGGTAGGCCAGCACACACTGTCGATGCCGGTTAAGCCAATAGAACAAGCGAATAACGCCTAGATGCCAAGCCAGGACGTAGGCGATTTTCAGGGCATGGCGCTTCATCGTGTCACGGCGGCTTCAGGCCGGGGTGACCAACCGAACAACCGATCATGTTCGAAGGTGTCAACCAAGCGGGCTTTTTCAGCCTCTGAGATTGTTCGCAGCACCCGCGCTGGGTTGCCAGCCGCGATGGAACCCGTTGGGATATCCCGGGTAACCACCGAGCCCGCACCGATGATGCAGTAATCGCCGATGCACACACCTGGCAGAACGATGACGTTGTATGCCAGGTAAACGTAGTTGCCAATCGCACAGCCTGCGGCGCCCTTGATTGGACAATGCGTAAGCAGGGCTGACTCGGCCCCAACTACCACACAATCGCCGATGCTGATCAGGTGTGTATTGACGCCATCCAGGCGGCCCAAAAAGCGCACCTTGCGACCTATCCTTGCCCCCGCTCGGCGGTAGCGGTCAATTTCCGGCTGAAACGCGGCCAGGTTGACAAAGCCGGGCCTGGCCTTTGGTGCAGCCAAGTCACGCACCAGGGAAACGATGCTTCGCAGGAGCCGCTTCACTGTGCGCCCCCAAAGTCATAGCCAAACAGGACAGCATCCTGTTTGTAGAGTTCGCCGACCTTGTCCCGCATCGCGCTCGTATAGGCTTGGATATAGGGGGGTTGTGTGGATTTGTTCAGTGCCGACAATGTGGCCGCGATGCCCAGCCGTTGGCAGATATGGTCGAAGTCCGCATCTATGTTTTCCATGCGGCCGATGAAATCCAAGGCGACCTTGCCGCTTGAATCGGTGATGAAGTGATGCTGGGGCATGAAGTGGATCCAGCTCGTCATGGTCTCGGCATTGAGCCATTCGAGGACGAATTGTTCGAAGCTGTCGATCCCAGCCAGATTGGACACGGCCCATGCTTGGTCGACCTCGTTTATCCCACCCCTCTTCAGAAACGTATAGGCGGAATACAGCCGACTCCATGGGTTTCGGACGAAAGCGAACTTGAAATATTGTGCAAATTTTCTCGGGTTGGCCTTCTCATATTCCACGCACGGCACATGCCGTGAATCCACGCCGAACAGCGCCTTGACCACGCTGGTGCCCGCTGTTTTCGGGACATGGATGAAGACGCATTGATGCCTGTCCGGGTAGCCGTTGTAAAGCCCCCGCCCGCGCAGTTCCATGACACGGTAGCGCCAATCCATCGGTATGAAATTTTTCCAGTCCATCGTTTCAGTTCTGTTTGTGGTCAAGCTTTAACCTGCCAAGTAACAGCTCGAAAACCTCGCGGTCCTCATGACTAAAACCGCGCAGGGCGTAGACAACAAAGAAGATCAGATACAATCCAGGCAGCATCAGTGCCAGCGACCAAGCGGAGGCAACCATGCCGGTTGTCAGCACAACCAAAGAAACCAGGGTGATGACCACGAGCGGCAACAGCAGTCGTTGATAACGCGCCGACCACCAGTGGATGTTGAGCCGGCGCTTCATCGTATGGATGGCAGTCAGGTTCAAGAACAGCACTGACGACACCCCGCCGACCGCGACCCCCAGCAGCCCCATGAAAGGGACCAGCAGCACCAGGCAGGCAAAAAATATCCCGTTCGAGATCATGTTGAGCCTCAGCATCATTTTTTCCTGGCCAAGCATATTGAGCATGATACCCGAAGGGCCGGACGAGAGATTGACGACCTGGGCCAGCACCAGCAAGAACAGCGGCCAACGTCCAACACGGGTAAATTCGACTCCATAAAGTGCCAGCACATGCTCGCCAAAGACCAGCAGGAACACCAATAACGGCAAACCCAGGCGGCAAACCCAGTCTGTACTGATGTGGTAGATGTGTGCTGCTTCCTCGGTGTTGTCCTGCGACCGGGCGGCGGAGAACATCGGGCCGATCACGGTGATGATGACTTGCAGCAATACCTGCGGAAAGGCCTGCAGCTGCCTGACGGCCATAAGGACACCGACCGAGGCCAGATCAATCGTACCGGCGAGCAAAAACCGTTCGGCCGGCGCTGTGGCGATGCCAAGTAAGGTATTGCCATACATGGTGGAGGCAAATGACCACCATGACTTGCGCGTATGTGGTTCGACTTCTTCCTGCGTCGCCGTAAGTCGGCTCAGGTGCTTGCGCACCCCCCAGAGCATACCCGGCAGGGCCAGGCCCGCAGAGATCACCACGGCCAGCAGATAGCCCATCAACGCCCAACCCCACCACAAAAGCACGATGGCAATGGCGACCTTGATGCTCAGTTGCAGAAATGAGGAGATCCACACCATGTAGGGTATGTCGAAGAAAGCGCGCAGTGCCTGCTGGGAAATACTGGTCAACATGCCCAGCAGAGTCATCAGCCCGACCAATGGAAACAGGTTCCGGTAGGGGGTGAGTTCCGGCATCCACTCCAGCAGAAGCACGCCACCCGTCGCAATAAGCAATGCACTGATGATCCCGAACAGTGTGGTCAGCAAATAGACATGTCGCATCAGCAACCGGACGTGGCGAAACTTCCCCAATGCAACCTGTTGCGGCACAAAGCGTACCAGGGTGAAACCGAGTCCGAAGCCCAGCAACGGTCCAACCGTTTGCGCTATGGCCTCGAACAGACCGAGAGCGCCAAGCTGCTCTACGCCCAAGGTTTTAGCCAGATAAATCTGAAAAGGAAAGCCGACGAACAGGGTGAACAGATTGCCCAGCATGATCAGGCTGGATTGGCCCGCCAGGCGCTTGACGATAGATGGTTTGCCGGCAGTCATTAGTGTGCGGCCATCTCGATCAGGCGTTCATGCCAGCGGCGAACCGCTGTACATGACTTGGGCATGGTTGACAATTTCCCCCGAAGCAACTGCCCCGCCCAGACGCAAGCGCACAGAACGGCGCCAGATTCATTAAATTCACTGTTTAAAGAAACCGGCAAATGGTCTGCTCCCACTGGGGTGCGACCTTGTTCCAATCCCAGAGATCCTTTGCCATCTCCGCACCGGATTTGCCGAACTTTTCGGCCAACCCAGGACTTTCGATCAGCTCTCCGACACATTCAATAAACCGTGAGTCCTCCCAGACCACAAACCCGTTGATTCCATCAATTACCGAGGGCGCTTCGTAAAAGCCAAAAATCACCTGCGCCAATCCACATGCCGCAGCTTCCTGCGTGACCTTAGGCACCCCCTCACTTTTTGAGGGCATGATAAAAATATCAGAATTCCGCATGGCCTGTGCCAGTGTACTGGGGAAAACAGACCCGGGAAATTGCAAATTCTCGATCTGCCTTTCTGCCGCTTGTTTGATCAACAATTCTCTAAGAGAGCCTTCACCAAACCAAATAAAATCTGCCTGTGGGTATTTGTCGGCTAAAAGCATCATCAATTCCGGACGTTTATGAGATTCCAAGCGGCCTGCAGAAATTATCCGCATTCGCTTAGAAGAAGTCCGTCCTTGATCGTGAAAGATAGAAATATCAACTCCAAGCGGAAGGAAGCTAACCTTGTCGCCATATTGTTGTCTGCCCATTTTCGCCAAAAATGGGCTGATGGCAATGATATGTTTAGCATCATCGTAAATCTCATTCCACCGCTGGAGCCCATAATCGTCAACGTGTTGGCAGTATACTTCGTGGCCAGCCCATTCTGAGTATTCTCTTTCCAAATCTGGGTTCCCTATCAGTCCTTCAATGGTCGCTACAACAGGTATTCTTCGGCACAATCGGGATCGCCACCGCAAAGCACTGTGCTCGACCGGATGTCCACCAACATAGAAAATAAGGTCAGCATGCCTTAAATATTGGAGAAACAGGTCTATAAGCCACAGTCTTCTTCGCCATAATTTTCGTATACGTACTTTGTGGTTTCGAATAACATCTGAGCTAGCGGGCCCATAGGTTAAAGTGCGGCATTTACAATAATTGCTGTCCCAACGCGCAAGAATAGCCTGTGCATTTTTATTTTGTGGATTGAGCTGTGCATCATCCATCAATCTCGGCACAAAAATTATCTTGCTCATAACCAAATCAGTTCACAATCAATCGCAAGAAGCGATCATTTCTTTATCGCGCAATGCACCTAAAACACGATCGTAGTTATCTTGAGATCTACAACTATTTCTTATCACCTCAAGATCACGTGGCCAGTGTGCGCAGCATTGCAAAAGAGGATAAACAGTATTGTCCAAATAAGGATCATCAAATTTAGCGACGCAGATCGGAATAATCCCCATGTATAGAGCATCAACGAGGGCTGTAGACCCCCATGAGGCAACAAAAAGGGGGTTAATCCTGTTTGCGACCTCATCAAAAGATCCATTGCTTGACATCATTTGAATTGGTAATTTGCGCTCTTGCAGTAATGGTTCCCAGAAGACCGTTAAATCTTCACCAGGGAAAGGGCGGACATGCACATCCAGCCCAATGGACATAGCCTCCATCATCAAAGGTATCACCAGATTCATGTCATCATACGAGCGGTTGCCTGACGCTACCAGTAATATTTTCCGTTGTGCTATCCTAACAGCCGGTTGTTGGGGCAATAATTGAGAAACCTCTGGGGCGCTCAGCACTTTGGTCAAGTAATTGCCCTCATATGTTGTTAGTGCCGATATTAGTTTAAAGTCCGGTATTATGTCGCTCTTTGAAAGTAATCCATGCTGATAGAAATGGCATGGTAAGCCTGCATCTATGGCGGCAAACGCTTGCGTGTCCGGCGATAAAAAGCAAACTTCGTGTAAGTGAGGGACCTCGTATTGCAAGGTAGAAAACCATGCTCGCGCATAAGCATAGCTGGCAATCCGCATCCCGGCAAATACCATCCATTCAATGCGATATCTATCGAGATTGTCTGGTAACTTGTTTATTACAGATTGGACACTGCGGAAAGCTGATATAATTTTGGAAAAAAACTGGGAAATACCTACAGGATGAATCTTTGTCATCGTCGCTAAGTCAAGTTGGTTGATGCGGATTACTTCTCCAGGATAATGCTTGCGGTAGTGTAGGAACAGTTTTTCCTCTGCTCTTGCACCAAACCCCACGAAGATGGCCATCCTCTTAGTGCCATCCAATGACTTCAAGTGTGGGCTCCTCGAATAATTCATCCCTTGCCGCAACAATATTTTGCTCGCACTAACGAAACCTATGGCAAGAACACACAATAGCTGCAGCTTCTGCCAGCGCAAGAAGCGCAATATACTTAGCAGTATTTTGCCTCGCGGTCCCCGATATACGTCCGTATTCCGCCGTATCGCATGAAGTATGGATTCATCTGCAACAACCCATAAACATTCTTCGGAGATATTTTGTCTAATTATTTGAATGAATCGTTCCATTGAATCCACTAACAGGTTCACGCCTGAACTGACTTGTTAATCCAGGCTTGGTATAGCTGTTGTTGTTTGAAGTAGCAGGTGAAGGTTTCAGCTTGCGTAATGAAGGATGAAAATTCTGCTAATTGCAGGATTGGCGGAGGGAAAGAACTGTCCGAAAACCGGAGGACACCTCTCTGATCAGGTAAGCTATTGAGTTGGAAAACCCATTTGGCAAAACATAACCATGCTCGTTATGCCATGCGGCCTATCACAACAAAAGAGGTACTCATCGGCAAATGACAGGGGGCATTAATATTTTTGTCTATATTCTGATGATAAACACCTTCACAATGTAATGCATAAATTGCTTCTGCTGTTAGCCCAACTCTATCAAACAATAAAATTGCTTCCAATGGAGTAAATTGTCTCCAATGTTCAAAGCTGTCTACATTCCACTCTGGATCTGTGACGCCCTCCAAACAATTTTGCATGCGCACTTCATTAAGCAACTTACATCCAAAATTATCATTGGTAACCTGTTCAAGCAAGGCCGAGCTATGTGGATCAAAACCAAGCCAGAAATTTGCCTCTGCAACCAGGTGGGGATAATTTGTTACAGTAAGCTCAGAAAGAGAATATTTGCTTTTGGGGAAAATATTAAATAGTCGATTCCTGAAAGACACTGCCATCCTCCCCCCGTCATTTAAAGACTCACAAAGAACGGACAAGGAGAGCATGGGATTTTTTAAGTAATGTATCACCCCCATCATAGTGATGAGATCAAATTTCCCAATAGAAGACAGATTATTCTCCAAATTGCTGTTAAGATCTAACTTGCAATAGTCGATTTCAGTACAATCTGCAGATGCTCTTTTTAGCATATCCTCTGAATAATCTGCACCTACTCTTCTTTTAATAAAATCCAAGTTTTTCAAAAGCCTTCCATCACCACAACCTATGTCAAGTAGAGATTGTGGTTTGATTTGTTGGATCAAATATTTTATTAGCTCAAACCGCTCTACCGCAACTGAGTGTTTATCGGTATAGGAACCATCTAACCACTGTGCTCCATTTGCAAAGTAATTGTCTATTCTGTCAGTCATATAACTTTCCTCGGATGAAAAAAATTGCTTGTTTATTATGACTACCGGTGGCGGTGCTGAGAAATTTGTTCCACATTAGCCATTGTAATTTCGGTTGGCACCACATCCAAGAATGAAAATAAATCGTTCATCGTTCCTTTTGGATCATCAAGGAGACGATTATGCCTCACTCTAAGTATCGGAATATCAGTTATATTAGAGAGTGTTGACGTGAGTTGGTCGTGTTGAGCAGTGATAAACATTGTGGCACGTTCACGATCGGATGCTGAAATAAATGCTTCTAATTGGCTTTCGTTAAGGACATAAGGCAAATAAAGATTATTTGCCGCTGTTGAGCTAATGAAATTGTATCCTGGGTTTAAATTTGTCAGCGTGGCCAATTGCTCGTCTGAAAGCCAACTTTTTTTGTCAACTTCAACGATACACTCTTCAATATCACGAACTATATGAATTATTTTGGGCTGAGGAATTCTCTCGTCGACAATAAACGGTAATGACGATTCCAAATCATTAAAAGCCATTGCCAAAATCAAGTCATTGTTTTTTATATACTCTATCGCATCTAACCTCCGAGAACGACTAAATGCACGATCTACATGTTGCGCTGATTTTACATTATAAACATAAGATTTATCATTTCTCCTGAAGTTATAACGCCGACCTAATACAAGCTCTGAGACAGAGTTCTCCAGCAGGGCCATATAGGAGTCCATGTACTCCTCATAGAGTTCCGAACCAGGTTCACACCTTCCTCCTTTTTGGGCAATCAGTTGTATTTCGAATGGCTCATCTAAAATTTCTACTCTGTCAACAGTGCCTAATAAATTTAGGATAGTAGATTTCCCAGACCTCGGCACCCCCAAAACGTAGCAAGTGTGTTGCCATGATGGGACATCTTTAAAGAATTTCACCACCATATCGAGTTCCAACCTAAACATGAATATTGGATTACCATCTTCCCCAACCTCCATCGACCATTAAATTCTGCCCGGTCACATATTTGGACATATCGCTGGATAAAAACGCAACCGCCCCTCGAAAATCGTCTTCCGTTGCCATACGACCCAAGGGGGTTCTGTTCACATACCGGTTTACGAACACCTCAGGCTGGTTCCTGAATACGCCCCCTGGTGAGATGGCATTTACTCTTATATCGGGTGCAATCGTAGTTGCCAGCCAACGGGTCAGTTGAATCAGCCCCCCCTTTGAGACCGCGTACGCCGCCGGGTTTCCCATGGCCGTACCTTCATACAGCCGCCAGTCTGGCCCTAGCTCGCCATAGATAGAGGCAATGTTAATTATGCATGCGCCCTCACCTTTCCGTAATTCAGGGGTTAATGCCTGACTCAAGTGAAAGACGGCAGTGAGGTTGATCTCCAGTGCTCGGCGCCAGGTAGCTATTGCCTGTTCCTCAAAGGGGGCAACCCAACCCTGTAAATCGGCGGCACCGACAAACGCCGCATTGTTGATTAAAATGTTGAGATTTTGACTTTCGGCTTTAATGGCCTTAATCATTTCATTACGTTGTTCTTCGACTTCCAGATCACACACCAACGCTCGGGTAGTCACCTGCCATTTCCTGCGGATTTCCTTTTCCAGCGAGTCTAAATCGGAGCCTGGGCGGTCCACCAAAATCAGGTCTCCGCCCATTTCGGCCAAGGTATCAGCCATAATTCGACCCAACCCGCCGGTAGCGCCGGTGATTAGGGCGCGGCGACCGCGCAGATTCATCAACACCTTTAGGGTTGTCATTTTGTTTCCATCCGTCTGTTCAGCAAATATTCGGCCATCTCAAAATCCAGCAGGGTATCTATATCGATAGCCCGCTCTGCCGGCACATGTACCGACTTAACCCTGCCCGCAAAGGTTGAGTTACTGGTCATTACAAAGTCAGGCCGGGCGACATAAGCGACTGTTGCCATATCATAGACAACAGGAGCATCCTGACGACGTACTATGGTTGATTTTGGTTCGATGACTAGACTGACGGTGCCATCCGCGTTGGTTTTGACCATATTAAAATAAGGGCTCCGATGGGCATCGGTAACTGTAATCACCATGTCCGTGTCGCCTTTTTCAAATTCATCCAAACAATTTTCAATATCCAATGGCAGCCTTAAAGGAGCCGTGGCAGGAACAGATACCATTGCCTCGGGCAGCATACCGTCTGTTTCAAGTAAATATTGAAGCGCATGGCGCCAAGCCAGCCATTCCGGGGTGTCATCGCGGGCAAGATCAGCCGGGCGCATAAATGGCACCTCAGCGCCGTGTTCCATAGCCACTGAAGCAATCTTCTCGGAATCCGTTGATACAATGACCCGCGCAATCCGTTTGATCGCCAAGGCGTGCTCAATGGACCAGGCAATCAGCGGCTTGCCGCCAAAAGGGCGAATATTTTTGCCGAGTAATCCCTTGGAGCCACCTCGAGCAAAAATGAAGGCGACTGCTTTCATACATTGTCCTTTGGCATTTTCTGAGCGTTTTCAACCTGAACCAGGCAGCCTGATTTTGAAGATTGACGAGCAGCTTCAATAATCTGCAACACCTTTAAGCCCTCCTCGCCACTAATCAATGGTGATTCCATCCCGCTGACACAGGCAATAAAGTGTTGCCATTCCACCCGATAGCTATCGTCTCGTTGGTGCTGATGATGAAAAAGCTTCCGCCACTCTTTTCCTCCTGCCTCAAACCATTCGACCACCCCCGTCAAACCATTCCAGCGAAGACTCCCGTTTTCACCAATGGCTGTACAAAGACGCGTCGTATCGTGACGAATAAAGTCCAGGCTGGCGGTACCCACGAGTTGGCTACCATCTGCTATTGGCACAAATCCCAGAATTAGATGGAGACTATCTTCAACATCAATTTCCAAACTGCTTTGCCGGCTGAGCGTGGCCTTCACCCAATCTATTTCACCGAAAATCCAGCGCAAATAGTCAAGCTCATGACTGAGTTCAAGAAGCACGCCACCGCCAAGTTCCCGGCGGGCCGAAACCCCCTGTCGATAATCGACACCATGTCGCCAGGACGGCAAATATTGACCAATCTCACAACGTACGGACAATACCTTGCCGATCACATTATCGACTATCAGGTCGCGAAACTTTTGTAATGATGGCAAAAATCTAAGATTGTAGCCAATCAGCACAATCTTTTCTTGTTCATGGCAAGTTTTCAGGAATTGATGGACGCCTTCAAGTGATACCGACAGCGGTTTCTCGACAAGAAGATGTACGCCTGCTTGTGCCAATGGCTGAGCCGCAGTTAAATGAAATGTAGCCGGGTTGGCGATGACCGCAACCTGTGGTGCAAAGTCAACCGCCTGTTGCACGCATGAGAAACAGCCATTCGCACTTACTGGGACCGAGACACATTCCTGATGGCGCAAGACTCTGATATCCGCATCAGGCAATAGTTCCCTCGCCAAACGCAGATGACGCTTTCCGATACTGCCGAGGCCGACGATGAGGACGCGGGTAATCAATTGAGACACTGCTCCGTTTCTTCAGTCCGCAAAGGCTGCTCAAGCAACTGTATATCCCAGATCGGCAGGTCGACCCCGCTGGCAATAAGCAACTGGCGAGCCTGTTTCAAGCCATCGCCCACAAAATTAAACAGATGAGCGGTCGCCACAGCATCAACGTGCGTGTCTGCCAGCCCTTCTGCGAGATGAGTCGCATTGCCAACCCCGCCCGCCAAAATGACAGGTTTGGGCATGTCTTGCGGCAATAGATCAAGCAATTGCAAATCATAACCCTGTCCGGTGCCATCACGGTCCATAGAATTGAGATAGATTTCACCAACCGCATTATTGGTAACCTGTTCAATCCAATGAGCCGCCGAACCTTCCAGGCATTTGCTGCCGTATTCAGCCCAAACCTGATATGAGCCGTCCGGCGCACGCTTGATGTCCATAGATGCCACTATGCATTGCTGGCCAAACTCGCTGGCCAATTCATTAACAAAGTGTTCGTTTTCGTAGAGTGCTGTGTTGACGACCACCTTATCGGCGCCTGAACGGAGTAAGGTGCGTGCATGTTCGATGGTACGCACCCCACCTCCGGCAGCGATAGGAACAAAACAACCTTCAGTTAATGCCTTTAACGCATCGCAAAAAGCCTTGGTATCCCGTTCACCCCGAGTGACATCGAGCACGATCAGCTCATCGATGGAAAAAGAAATGTACGAAAAGTTGTAATTACTCTGTAGCCACTTGAGGTCACCCACTTTCTGCAAGCGAAAGTTTCGGCTCAGCATGAACTGCCCTTGATTGTAGAGCAGCGTAAATATCAGACGTTTTTTAAGCATAAGGACTATTGAGCCAGAAAGTTTTTCAAGAGCACCAGGCCGTTGGTCTGGCTCTTCTCCGGGTGAAATTGAGTAGCATAAATATTGTCTTGTTCATAGGCCGCCAGAAACTCGGTCCCGTATATGCAGGAAGCCGTTTTCCCACTCAATCCCTCAGGCAGCATACGGTATGAGTGCACAAAATAGAAATCCGCTGACTCCGGCAATCCTCGAAAAAGGCACGCATCTGGCTTGCTGCGCACGACATCAAAACCAATGTGAGGTATTTTGTTAGCGCCGATTTCTTGTGCTGTGAATTTATCCACTGAATTGGGTATCAAGCCAAGCCCCGGTGTATCACCGTCCTCAGAACCGCGCCCACCCATCAACTGCATGCCAAGACAGATACCAAGAATTTTACTTCCCTTGGTTTGCACTGCTTCAAGGATAGCCTGATCAAGGCCGGTCTGACGCAGCGTAGCCATCGCTTTTCGGAAAGAGCCGACGCCCGGCAACAAGAGCGACTCTGCCCGAGCAATTTCATTTGAGTCACTGCTGACCATTGAATTACAGCCAAGGTATCGTAGCGCACTGAGCACAGACCAAATGTTGCCCATGCCATAGTCGATAACGGTAATGCGAGGGTTCGTCATGAAACAATAAATTTCGGTGTCCAATGGCCATCTACTACCTCAAATAGATCCCGATTGGCGTATCGATCAAATACAGCGTCAAATTCGGAGCGGGTCATCCGGTAATAATCCAGATATAGTTCAATGAACTTTTCCGGATAATGTCCATCATAGAGGCGCACCAGATTTACAGCCTGCGACCTATCCATTGCACCACGCCTCACCTCAATACAAGCGTCCTGATTCGCTCTGCCAAAACCAAACTTCAAATACATCAAATATGTATGCAGCGCATAAAGAGCCTGGTCGTTTTGCGAAAAATTGGTGAACGTTCCCGCGTTGGTCTCTTCAGCCTCCATCAATCCACAGTGCTCTTTTGCCACCAGATAATTTCGGTAAGGATCCCAATTCTCAAAGTATGACCAGTGAGTTAACTGAATTTGATGCGCTCGAAGTTCGTCATCGCCCGGGAAGCGGAAAAAATAAAGGTCATCATCGGCCACGCCTGATGCCGCCAGCACTTTTTCATATCCGCCTTCGAGATAAACCTTTTTTTGGTAGTGAACATCGTAAATCGGGTTCTTCAACGTTTCAGTAGATCCTCCATACTCCACCTCACCATCTTCCCCGTAAAATATCAGATTAATACCAAATCCCATCGCAGCACGGGCAACCACTGTGTGTATAGCAATCAACCAACCATAATAAGGGAAGCCCATTTCAATAAAACCGATCTTGTTAAGTGACTGCATAGCCCCAGAGGCTGGATTAATAGAAATATGGTTATACCCACTTTCAACAAAAGCGTGAAGATTGCGATCGCCCAACTTCAGCGGCAAAGCTGGTGTTATCGTAATGGCCAGTGGATTCATCCCATATTTATGCTTCAGGTTGTAAGCGACGTATGAACCATCCTTGCCACCGCTGACAGGAACCATGCAGTCAAACCTTCCGTCATTTCGCCTGTGCTTATCAAGCAGAGTTTCCAGATCTTTCTGCCTGGCACCCCAATCAAGAGTCTTTTTCTTTTCTGACCATACGCAAGCGTTACACCACCCCCGCTTATCAAAAGTAATTCTGGGGCGGGTTGACATAGTCAGGCAATTTGAGCACCAGTGAATGTTTCCAACATTGACTTTCATCTTGAAAACTCCAATTTAATTTTGAAGATTGTTTGCAGCTATCAAATCATCCGCTCTACCCACATCCAGCCACGGCTCATGCATCGGGTACGCCACCGTGCGTTTGGCTTTCGACTGCAGGCGTTCAAACATGGTGGGCATGTCGCAGTGTGCATCCGCGCTCAAGACACTCAGCGCGTCCGGGTTAAGAGCATAGACCCCCGCATTGATATGGCTGCGGGCCACGGGTTTTTCCTCGAAGCCGACAATCTCGATGCCCCGCGTCTGCACTACGCCAAAGGGGTGCTGCCATTCGTGCACGCGCACGGACATGGTGGCGGCAGCATCGTGGCGGATATGAAAATCAAGCAGTTCACCGTAGCGGATATCGGTAATCACATCGCCGTTGGTGACCACAAACGGGGCATCAGGTCGCGGATTAAGCAACCCCAGTGCGCCAGCCGTGCCCAAGGGGGACTGCTCGCGCAGGTAATCGATTCGCACATCCAGGCGCTCGCCATTGCCAAAATAATCCTCAATCATGTGGCCTAGATAATGAATGGCCAGCACAAAGTGGCTGAAACCCTCCAGCTTGGCACGCTCGATGATGTGTTCCAGCATCGGTTTGCCTGCGACCGATACCAGGGGTTTAGGGCAGTTTTCCGTGTGCGGGCGAAGCCGCGTGCCCATCCCCCCGGCCATGATGACCATCAGGTTTGAACGAATTGGCGTTGTGGCGATTGCATCCCAAAGATGCAAGCCGACGATATGGTGGTGCTCATCGACCACGGGAATTTGCTGGATTTTATTCGCGACCATAAGTTGCATGACCATGTCGCGCCCAATCTCAGGCGGCACCACCAGAGGATTGCGATGGATAATGCTTGCGATCGGACTATTCATATCCAGTCCCTTGAGCAAGCCACGCCGTATATCGCCGTCAGAAATTGTGCCTTCTAACTCTCCCGTTTCATTAATCATCAAGACGATCTTGATCGCGACCTGGTTAAGGTTGCGTACAGCCTGCTGCATGGTGGCATTAGTGGGAAGGATGGCCTGACGCCAGATTTCTTCGGATGAGTTCAATTATCGCGCCCCAAGTCAACATTAGGTAAATCAAAAAAAACCTTCTTGGCTATGCCATCAATCGCATAGTGCTTTATGGTTTCAATTACTTTTTCACTTGCGCCACCCACACCGTAGGGATTGATTACCTTGTTCAAGCTCGCTTGAACATCAGCGTCGTAAAGCCTTTCCAAAGCGGCTGCGATACTTTGCCTAGTAGGTTCGCAATTGATCACGCTCTTGGCTTGCAATCGACCTCGCTGGCGATCGCCGATGTTGATTGTTCCCTTCCTGAAGCTGGGGACTTCTGCCAAGCCGCTGGAGGAATTCCCGACTACTCCATCGACATGGGCAATGCACGACAAATAACGCAACTGGCCAAGGGAGGTATAAGCGTGAGCGTTAAGGTGTTGTGCAACAAATTGCTCCACCATCTTGATCAGCTCCCTGCCATCGGTATCGGCGTTCGGCATGGTAAAAATAAGCTGCGTATCCTTCAGTTCGGTCAAGGCTACCAAGAGTTCCGCCATCTGGTCAGCGGCGGTTGCCGCCTCAAGCGTGACCGGGTGAAAGGTAATGAGCAGGTTTTTTTGACCGAGCTTGAAGTCGAGCGAGGCCTCAAGCTCTGCTCTGTCAAGAAGCTTCAGGCGCTTGATATTGTCGATACCGAGCCCACCCACCAGAAACACGCGTTCAGGCTGCTCCCCCAACTGGATCACGCGCTGCCGATATTCCTCGGCTGCCACGAAATGCAGGTGCGACATCTTGGTAATCGAATGCCTAAACGCCTCGTCAAAAACACCGACAGTGGTCTCTCCCCCATGTAAATGGGCAACAGGTATACGCGCAACGAGTGCAGCGGACACCGCTGAGAAAATTTCAAAACGATCTCCAAGTACGACGATAAGGTCGGGGCCTAATTCGTTCAAGGCATCTGCAAAACCAATCAACCCCAAGCCCATGGATTTGGCGATGCCCACGGAAGTATCAGAACTCGTCAGCATTTCGACTTTGCGATTGATCTGGAACCCGTCTTGTTCAATCTCGCGGTAGGTCAGACCGAATTCAGGCGACAGGTGCATGCCGGTGGCGACGACCTGTAGCGTTAACTCAGGGTCGTCCTTGACGCCTTGCATGACCCAGCGTAGCAAGCCGTATTCGGCTCGGGTACCGGTGATGACACAAATTTTCCTCATTTATTTTTTTTCTTTATCGTGTGCTTGAACTTCAAAACCGCGAAGTTCAGTTCGATTGAGGTTTCTGTGTCGCTTGTTTGCAAATCGTCATCGAAAATTTCGGTGATTAACTCTCCGCTCTTTTGCATTAGCGATTTTTGTTCGGCCTTATCTTGAACTACTGATAACTCTTTTATGCTTCTGGATAGTTCTCTGAGCTTTGAGAAAGTCTCAACTATCGAGATGGTCGCCTGGGTTGCTTGTGGACTTTTGAGTATTGTGGCGAGCATATACAAGCCTTTTTCGGCAAACGCTTTGGGGTTTACCGTGGAATGCTTGAGTTTTTCGAACCGGTGGAAATTTTCCACCAGTTCATCTTTTTCAGGCTTTGAAAGTTCGATAATATATCCGACAGGAAATTTATCAGAATTATTTGTAACAGCTTTATTGATATCTCTCGTCTCAACCCCATAGATTTTAGCCACATCGCTATCAAGCAAAACTCTTTGCCCTCTGATTTCGATGATGAACTCTTTTAAATTCTCGATTTTCGCTACATCACTCATATCAAGTCATCCTTTTGATAATCCTTTCGTGCGATTTGGCCCATAACTTCATCCCAACGCATCGGCGAGATGCCTGTGCCGGGCCGCTTGGTGGTGATGTTCTGTGCGCTGAATACCTCACCCGCTTTAATTGCCCGGCTGGCGACCAGTGATTTACGGGCAATGGGTTTGTTCCTGACTTCACTGGGGGTCAGGCGCTTGATGCCATCGCCGAGCGCAAGATCAATGTTGCGAATGGCTGCGACCATGGCTTTGAGTTCTTCAGGCTCAAGGCTGGCTTGGTGGTCTGGCCCGGGCAGGTTGCGATTCAGGGTGAAGTGCTTTTCAATGACGCAAGCGCCCATGGCCACGGCGGCAATCGCCACCTCGATGCCGGGCGTGTGATCGGAATATCCTACCGACACGCCTAAGGCGGTGTGGATGCTCTGCATGGCGCGCAGGTTTACTTCGGCCATGGGCGTGGGATATTCGGTGGTGCAATGCAGCACCGTCATGTTGACGCGCGGCGTGCCAGACTGCTCAAGCGCATCGATTGCCGCCTCAATCTCGCCCAATGTGGCCATGCCGGTGGAGAGGATGACGGCCTTGCCGAGTCGACCGATATGGCGCAGGTACGGCAGGTTGGTGATCTCGCCAGAAGGGATCTTGAATTGATCCTGACCGAGGCTCACCAGCAGATCGACACTTTCGATATCAAAGCCGGTGGAGAAAAAGCCGATGTTATGCACCGCACAGTGCGCGATGAGTTCATGGTGCATCGCTTCGGTGAGTTCAAGTCGGTGCAGCATTTCGTGTTGCGATTCGGTGCTGTTGGTGGTCTGTGTTTGGTAGTCTGCTTTTTTGGCCGAACGCGTTACTTGGCGGTTAGCGTTGAAGGTTTGAAACTTGACTAAATCAGCATTAGCGGCAGCAGCTGCATCAATCAACTGCTTGGCTAATTGAATGTCGCCGTTATGGTTGACGCCGGCTTCGGCGATGATAATGGTTTTGTGGGTCATGTTTTATCGTGGCCAGTGAAACGGGCGTAATCGGCAAGTTTGTGTCGAACGGTGAGACTCATGCCGACCAGACATCCTTTGCCTAGCGCAACCCCTTCTTTAACGACGCACCCGCTTCCGATAAAGCTGCCAGCGCCAACGCTCACAGCACCATTAAGAATTGCACCAGTGGAAATGTGACAGTGATCTTCGACGATTGCGTCGTGCTCGATCAGTGCGCGGGTGTTAATGATGCAGTTGTTACCCACCCTGGCGCCAGCATTAACAATAGCCCCGTGCATGATGATGCTGCCCGCACCAATTGTAGCGTGACGGGAGACATGGGCGGTAGGTGCGATGATGACTGGCAATTGAAACCCGAGCTCGGTCACCTGCTGAAAGAGGCGGATGCGGCTGTCTGGTGACCGAATCTGGCCTACGGTAATAATCGCGTATTGATATGCTTTGACGAGTTCCGGCAGGTCACTGTCCGTAGCGATAACAGAATAACCGAGGTGCCGGGAATGAATTTCATCTGGCATGCCTACAAGTCCTGCAATTTGGTATTGATCGTGCTGCTCGATGACATCGATACACGCATGGGCGTGGCCACCGGCACCGATAAGGATTAGATTGGGCTTGCTCATGAGGTGACAGATACCAGACCCGAGCTGCTCGTCGGGATATTAATAAAGCGCTGCGACAGCGACTGGGAACCCACCAAATCCATGCGCGGACAATCCTTGATTGGTATTAACGCGTGCATCAATATCCAGGCTGGGCGGGTCATGAAACCAGCGTCATTGGAGGCTTTCAATATAGGTAAGCGCTGATTCGCTTGTTCGGCGTTCAGCAAAAGGGTCTGTAACCAGTAATTACTTTGACATTGTTCAGGCTCTGCCATAAGTTTGACGCCCGCCATCGGCGCAAATGCTGACTTGATATAGCCTGATGTCATGGTGGCTTCAAACAATTTGCCTATCGTTAGTCAACTGTGATAAGAGCAACCTGCATTTCGACCGTATTTAAGCATGTGGCTGATCTATTAGCCTACCACTGCAATTCGTCTACTTCGTTCAGGGGGAGATAATTAGTCTGCAATGCAATAACCTCCGGAACAAGGAGAAAATCAGTGAAAGACCTGTTCCGCTTGAAATCATCGCGCTTAAATCTAAAAAGCCCTGCGTCTGTAATACCAAAAGCGACGTACCCATTGGCCTCGATAACGTCGAAAGTTTCTTGATTTCCATGTTCTCTAGGCAGGATTTCACAAACAATAGCAGGCTTGATCGTCTTCATGAATTCGACCGCGCCACGGAACACGTTTGATTCAAAATCCTCGACATCAATTTTGATCAACACCCTTTCTCCCGCACAAAAATCGGAGAGAAAACTATCCAGCGTCACTACCTTGACATCAAATCGCTGACACTCTTTTGTTCTCTGCCATGAGTCAACCCTGAGAGTGGCCGTGGTCTGTTCCTCGATTGCTTCAGAAACCACAGGAAGGATAATCTCAGCAATTTCGTTCTTGTCGCCAATGGCCATATTTAATAGATTATCAGGCGAGCAGCCATTTTCCATGTGCATGTCCAAGTTTTTCTTGTAGATACTTGGTATCGGCTCAAACGAAAATATTTTAATATCACGGCGTAGCTTTCTGGCCAATATGGAATATAAGCCAATATTCGAGCCAACATCAATAAAGGAGGATGACTTGCACAGCAGACGTTTAATCACAGCCCAGGTATCTGGCTCAAACCCATCAACACCATTCCAGAATATTCCACTGGAATAATTCACACCGACATCTTTAGGAAATGCAATTTCAAAGCCATCGTAACTAACCGAGCCACCGTTAACCCAAACTTTCATTTTTATCTGTTTGGCAACCAATTCACACAAGGCCATTACCGGAAGCAGTGAATATCGTGCTATCAGTGAAATATGGTACTGATATCGGATCTGGTTGAAAAAGTTTTTCATATGTGTCTCCTGACTTAGGTGGATTGCCAAGTGGAATTAAAAATATTATTTCTCACTCAGTACATTCTCCCCGCCTAACAATGAACGCTCAAGAAAATCTACCCTCTTCAGCAGGTCACGTATTGTCGACGAATAATTCAGACCCAATCTTTGGCTAAAATCTGGTTCATCCGCAGAATCTGTGGGTAGATTTTAGACCATGGTGGTCTGAGCCGCTATCGGGTTAGTGAAAAAAATTGAAGACCTGCGTCGGTTGTCTACCCATCTGGATGAGCCGTTTGCGGTAGGGCTCGGCCGCCACAAAGTGCCACTGCGCCATCTTGCTGATGGCGTGGCGAATGCTCTCGTCCATCGCTCCTTCCGAAATCTTACCGCCATGAATGTGTGCGATGGGAATGTGGGCGACGAGGGCAAAACCATCCGCCTCGATCTACCGGTAGGTCAGGCCGAATTCCGGCGAGAGGTGCATGCCGGTGGCGACGATTAGCAATTCCAGCGTCGGGTCGGTAGCAATCTCTTTCATCAGACAGTAGAGCAGGCCGTATTCGGCGCGCGATCCGGTGACTAAGCAGATTTTTCGTCTATGCATGGCGATCGCTCAGGAAGGGGCTGGAGGGAATATTGATCAGTCGCCGCTCCAGATCTTCGGCAATGGGCAGCGGCATGCGCGGGCATTGCTGGAACATGGGCAGGCGGTGCATCAATGTCCAGGTCGGGCGGGTCATGATGCCGACCGCGTTGGTAGCTTCCAGCAGGCTGTCTCTCTCGTTGGCACGTTCCGCTGACAGCAACAGGGCGTTGAGCCAGTAATTGCTTTGGGCGAAACCGGGTTCCCGCATCAGTTCGACGCCATCGATGCCCGCGAATGCCTGGGCGTATTTGCCGGCCAGGATGCGCTTGGCGGCCAGCCTCTGCGGCAGTTGTTCAAGTTGGGCACAGCCCAGCGCGGCATTGAGATTGGGTAAGCGGTAGTTGTAACCGACCTCGTCGTGCACAAAATTCCAACGATGCGCGACGCGGGCGGTGGTGGTGAGGTGCTTGGCGTGGCGGGCAAGTTCGGCATCCTGTGTAAGGATGGCGCCGCCCCCGCCGGTGGTGATGACCTTGTTGCCATTAAAGCTGAGCGCCGCCAAGTGGCCGTAGACCCCGGTATGGCGGCCTTTGTAGTAGGAACCGAGCGATTCGGCGGCATCCTCGATCAGGGGGATGCTGTAGCGAGCGCAAAGTTCCAGCAGCGGGTCGAGGTCGACGGGGTGGCCGAAGGTGTGCATGACGACCAGCGCGGCAAGGCGGGCGTCCGTGTGTCGGTTGCAGGCCTGTCCATCGCGCACGACCACGGTATTGGCGAGATGGTCACGCAGGGCCTCGGCATCGACGCCCAGAGTCAGCGGCGAGCAATCGACGAAATGCGGTGTGGCACCGCAATAGCGCACTGCATTGGCGGTGGCCACGAAAGTGAGGCTGGGAATCAGCACTTCATCACCAGACTTGATGCCAGCCAGTTGCAGACAGACATGCAGTGCGGCAGTGCCGTTGACCGTGGCGACAGCGTGCTGCGAAGCGGTAAAATGGGCCAGGTCGGCCTCGAAACGATCGACGAAACGGCCTACCGACGAGACCCAGCCGGTATCCAGACATTCCTTTACATATTCCCACTCACGGCCGGCGAAGGTGGGCTCGTGCAGGCTTGCCGGACTATCGCCGATGACCCCCTGGATAGCGGTGATGACTGAATCGGCGAGCGTGTTCACAGGTTGTAAATGTCGGCTTTGTAGCGCCCAAGGTTGCCCGAGTCGGTAAACCATTGCACCGTCTCAAGCAGGCCTCGCTTGAAGCCATCGATGCCACCGTAGGCAGGTTGCCAACCGAGCAGTTCACGCGCCTTGCTGTTGTTCGCCCAGAGACGCTCGACTTCGCTTTTCTGCGGGCGCAGACGGGTCTCGTCGGTGAGGATTTCTATTTCCTTGCCCATGACCTCGGCGATGTACTTGACGGTGTCGCCGATGGACACCTCGAAGTTGCTGCCGATGTTGATGACCTGACCGATGGCCGTTTCGCTGTTGGCCATGGCGATGAAGCCTTCGACCGTATCGCGGACGAAGTTGAAGTCCCGCGTGGGGTGCAATGCGCCAAGCTTGATCTGGCGCTTGCCGTTGGCGATTTGGGTGATGACGGTAGGAATCACGGCCCGAGCGGATTGCCTCGGACCATAGGTATTGAAGGGCCGGATGATGGATACCGGCACGCCGAAGGAGGCATGAAATGCAGCCGCCATCTGGTCAGCAGCGATCTTGGTGGCCGAGTACGGCGACTGCCCTTGGAGGGGATGCTCTTCGTCGATGGGCACATAGCGGGCCGTGCCATAGACCTCGCTGGTCGAGGTATGCACCACACGGGCCGTACCCAGTTCGCGCGCCGCCTGCAGGATGTTGAGCGTGCCCTTGAGGTTGGTATCGACGTAGGTGTCGGGCGAGTGATAGGAGTAAGGAATCGCAATCAGCGCGGCCAGGTGCAGTACCCAGTCACAGCCCTGCATGGCGGTCTTGACCCCGTGTGGGTCGCGGATGTCACCCGCGAACACATCCAGGTTGTCACGGATATGTTTTGCTGAGTGATCCAGCCAGCCCCAGGAGTTGAAGGAGTTGTACTGCACCATCGCCCGGACGGAATAGCCGAGTTCTACCAACCTCTCCGTCAGATGAGAGCCGATGAAGCCATCGGCCCCGGTTACGAGTATCGTCGATTTAGATTTACACGAATTCATAGTATTGCTTTGGCAACATGACATGTCAAAAGGGGACCTGATTAGCGCTAATCAGGAAAGGGGATGTTACAGCGGAACTTCGAATATTGCCGAGAATTGTTTCGCCTTGGGCTATTCAAGGGGATCTTTTTGTGTACACGCATTGTCAAGAAATTCTATGACTTGCGCAACACAATCTGCCAAGCTTACATTGTTGGTTTCAAGCACTAAATCAGGTTTAATGGGCTCTTCGTAAGGGGCTGACACCCCAGTATAGTTTTTGATTTTGCCCTCGCGCGCCTTTTTATAAAGGCCTTTGGTATCCCGTTGTTCACAGACTTCCAAGGGGCACTTGACATGGATTTCATAAAAACTACTACAATTAATCAGGTTTTTGCAACGTTCCCTATCGGCCCGTAAAGGCGAGATAAAGGCGGCTAAGCAGATAATGCCGGTGTCTAAAAATAGTTTGACCATCTCGGAAACGCGGCGCAGATTTTCCGCCCTGTTTCCCGGCGAGAAATCAAGGTCGCCGCAAAGGCCGTGGCGAACGTTATCGCCATCGAATACATAGGTTAATTTGCCTTTGGCATAAAGAAGCTCTTCTACCGCATGGGCAATAGTGGATTTACCCGAGCCGGACAAACCGGTAAACCATAGGACCACGCTTTGCTGACGAAGGAGTTGCTCCCGGTTTTTACGGTTGACCTTCCCCCGGTAAGGGACGGTGTTATCACATTTTATCTCATTTTTTTCCATCAGATTTACACAAAGGCATGTCTGGCATTCTTTGATCTATCCATGCCAAGGGAAAATATCAAATCCACCGCCGCATTTTCTTTCCGAGCTTGGAGAGCACCCCTCTTAAGTGATCTCGAGATCGGCGAACCGGATCCTTCTTTTCCTCCTCCACCCCATAGCCATAGCCATAGCCATAGCCATAGCCATGCTTACCATAGCGACTGTAATAGCCATAATAGCCTGAGCCCTTGTTGGTTTTGTCATTGAGTACCATGCCGGCCATACGGGTCTGGGTGGGGGTGAGGATTTCCATCATCCTCAGGGCCGCCTTGGCGCCTACGCCGCCGCCCACCTGAAGAACGACAATGGTCGAATCGGTAAACCTGGTCAACACTGCGGCGTCGGTGACGGCCAGAACCGGTGGGGCATCGAGAATGATGATGTCGTACTGCCGACGCCAGCTATCTATCATCTCCTGCATCCGAGTGGAGCCGAGAAGTTCGGCGGGATTTGGAGGCACGGTGCCGGCGCCAAGAAAGTCGAGCTTGAACATGCCGGTGGCATGCACCGCCTCATCAAGCTGCGCATCACCTACCAGGCAGTCAGTGAGACCGGGAACATTGGGGTGATCGAACATCTCGTGCAGGGTCGGTTTGCGCAAGTCGCATCCCACCAGCAACACCCGGCTGCCGGTCTGGGCCAGGGTGACCGCCAGGTTGGCGGAGACTGTGGTCTTGCCTTCACCGGGAAAGGCGCTGGTGATCAAAAGGACCTTGTTGTCCCTGCCGTTGCCGCTGAAATGGAGGGCGGTACGAAGGCCGCGAAAGGCTTCTGCTGCCAGGGAGCGGGGATCGAGATGGGAGACCAGAATACGTTCCGGCGGCACCGCCCCGGCCTCGCGAACCTTTTTCTTCTCGTTCTTCAGGCCGATGTAGGGGATCAGGGCGAGATTGGAGAGGCCCAGCAACCGCTTGGCGGTGTCGGGATCCTTGATGGAGTCGTCCAGGTAGTCAAGGAGAAAGGCGCACCCGACTCCGAGTATGAGGCCGATTGCCAAGGCCAGGGTGAGGTTTTTTCGCTTGTCCGGCTTGATCGGTTGAGAGGGGGCAAGCGCAGGGTCGATAATTTGAACGCTGGAGGTGGCGGCGGCCTGGGCGATGCGTGACTCCTCACGCTTTTGCAGCAGGAAAGTGTAAATGTTTTCGTTGACTTTTGCCAGCCGGGTCAGTCGGGCCAGGTGCTGCTCTGCCTCAGGCAACCGCTTCAGCTCGACGTCCAGCCCGGCCAGCTCGCTGGTGAATTCTGCGTCGGCCTCCATTGTCTTCCGCATGACCGCATTGTAAACGGCCAGCAGTTCGCGCTGTAACTCGGTGATCTGCTTCCGCAGATCGGCCACCGAAGGGTGGCTATTTATCCAGGAGAACACGCTTGCGTACCTCAAACTCGGATAGTTTCTGCGCCAACGAAGTGACTCGTGAATCTTCTATGAGGTACGAAGGCGTGTAGCTACTTCCCTCGGTCATCGCCGCCTGGATTGATTGGATGGCCGCCTCCGTCCGGCTTTTGGTGATGCCAGTCTGGGTTCTCCCGCCCTCCGCCGCGATAACACGCTCGATCAGGAAAGTGGCTTCCGGACCGAGCATCTTCAGCCCAGAATCAAGCTGGTAGTTCAGCAGCGAACTTTCGGCATCGGCAAGGGCACTCTGCAGGCCAGTGAGCTGCTCGTCGATGAAGGCGACGGTCTTGGCGGCCTCCTGGTTCTTCTGGGCTATGCTCTGCTCGTAATAAACCTGGGCCATGGTATTAACCACGTCCCGGGCTCGATTGGGATCGGTATCCTGGATGGAGAGCCGCAGGACATTGGTGCGCTGCCCCAACTCGCGGACACCTACCCTGCCCTGGAGGGTAGAGGCGATTGCGTCCAGGGGCCGATGGGTGATGGTGAAGGAGTCACCGACTTCTCCCTCCAGCCGCTTGAGCAGCAGTTCAACCCCTTCGGCTTGCAGGACCGTGCCGACCTTGCCCTCTCCTGCCAGTTGACCCTTGTCGTTACTCAGCAGGTAGTGGCCGTCATCGCCGAGCTGGACTTTGTAAACGGTGTTTTCGACCGTGGTTCGAAAATCGAGGATATCGACATTCAAGCCCGGAGACCGGCTGCTTACCTGCCACTGGAGATTCAAGCGGAGGGCGACCTTCTCGGCCAGGGAGCGGGATTTGAGGATCTCGATATCGGTGGCCAGGGTATTCTGCTCTTGGATATCGATCCCAACCATCATTCCGCTGCGCTTCCCCTGCACCTGTATGGTGCTGAAAGCCTCGTAGACCGGCTGCTGCTGATAGGTGTACCAGGCCACGCCGGCAAAGACGGTAACCAAAACGATCAGCACCATCCGCCAATGGCGGCGGAGGGTCCGAAGGGAATCGGCGAGATTGATCTCATCCTCATGCGGCGGCAGGCCGGAGGAAGGAACGGGATGTTCGGTTTGCATCAAACTTCCTTGTAATAAAGGGGTTTATTCTCGCAAGAACTTGATCTGGACAAAAGGCTGCAAAATGGTACTGATTGCCATCAAGTTTGGCATTAGATCATTTAAGGCCTGGTTCCAATTGCCAATGCCGGTGCGTGGCACATAGATGATATCCCCGTCCTGCAATGGAAGGGGCATAACCTCGCCAGCCATGGTCCGGGCCAAATCGACAACCAGCAACTCACCGTGGGTAGGAGTATGTGAACGAATGATCCG
>Ga0209211_10002601_pt1 | contig 30826 bp, 27 predicted proteins | sample RifGroA2_FD_183992 | JGI IMG/M metagenome (GOLD analysis project Ga0209211, IMG submission 183992) | Groundwater microbial communities from Rifle, Colorado, USA - Groundwater A2 (SPAdes) (version 2) | ecosystem: Environmental > Aquatic > Deep subsurface > Groundwater | place: Rifle, Colorado...
TAGAAATGCTCAAGGAAAAGCCACAGGAGCATCATTGTGAATACACAATGATGCTAGTAACTAGAGGGTGTCATGAATACATGACACCCTCCCTGTGGCTTTTATCATAGGTTTTCTACAGAGCTATTAATTATTATTCTACAATTCGCCTCACAGCATTCACCTTGGAAGAAACAGTCCATTCAAAATAGTATAGTCCTTCTCCATGGTACGTTCTTAATACATCTGTCCTACAAGCCTCGTATAAATGCAGCGCACCATCAACAAAAGTCTTGAATTCTGTATCAGATCCATATTCTCAAGAAGGTTTTTATTACCTAAAACACCAACAAAGAGTTCACAAAATAAGTTTGTGAACTCACTAAGTCCCTTTCGATTTCCTGGTCTTTCGGGTTCTCTCATAAAAGGCATATTTTTGGAGTCTTCTTAAAAACCCCTGGATCTTTGTAGGTTAAACTAATTAACCTACCAAAATTACGCTGAAATTACGAAAATCCGCTGTTTTTTCTAATACCTTTAAATCAATTCGTAACGAAAATAGGTAAGGTGGAGAATACGCTTACCTTTGGGTTCTATGGAAGAAGCGGTCAAGGTGTTAAAGCCGCTACGAGGATCTTTTCCAGAGCATGCTTTATGTCTGGCTTTTATGTCCAGAGCTTTGTATTCACTAGCAACAAAGTCTTTCCGGCAAGAGGTTTTGTAAAGATCGACAAAAGCCCCATATTATCAAAGCAGGTCGAAGACCCGGATTTTTACATGGTTTTTGATCCGATTCTCATGGAAAAAAACTTCAAGGACAGAAGCATAGTCGTATTTAATTCGCCAGAAAAACTGGTATTTGCCCAGCTGAAAAAGCGCAAGGTAAAGTCGTACTTTGTAGATGCCACAGAAATTGCTCTGGCTCACCTGAAAACCAACCTGCCGAACACAGCCATGCTCGGAGCCTTGGCAAAACTGTTCAACAAAGTTTCTATGAAGAATATAAAGACAGCCATGGAAGATATGCAGAAAGAGAACTTTCTGGCATTCGACGAAGGCTACAAGACAGTAAGATAAAGCGTAGTTAGAGACGTGAGATAATGATAAACGAAAACGATGCGAAATTCGGAATTCCTGTGCTGCAGCCAGGCCAGCAGGAACTGCCAAGCCGTTTGCGTGTTCTGAAGCCAAAGATAGACCTGAAAAAATGTCAAAAGAATTATAATTGCATGGTATCATGCCCGCACAACGCCATAACAGTGCATGCCAACGGCTATCCAACGATTGACTATAATCTGTGCACAGGGTGTCTTATTTGCCTTCGTGAATGCCCTGCTTTTGCGATAACAGAGGAGCACGAAAAAAGGGTTCCGAAACTATAGGTGATTTCATGTTTGACTATCAAAATAGAGCGAGGGCTTACCTATGAAAGGTAAAATAAGAATAATATTTGAAGATAAGGTCTTCCACACTCCTTTCTTTGGGGTGTACAGAGACCTTTCTTTCGGGAAGGAAAGGGATTTGTTATGAAAGGCGAACTTCTCTCTTCTACTGATGCTGCCGCTTTTGGCGCCAAGGCATCTTTTGTCGAAGCCGTGGCGAACTTTGCAAACCCGGGTTCTGGTGAAATCGCCAAGAAGCTGGCAAAGATACACCAGTGTGATATTTTTGACGTGCCGACAGCAGGCGACGCTTTCGCTTCTGCTCTTGGCTGCGTAGCTGCGGGAAAAAGAACATTCATTCCTGCCTCGTCGCCGCTAAGCCAAGACGTGTTTTCAGCGCCTTTCATGAGGCTGCCCTTTGTTGTGGCAAACGTGGCAAGAAGCTTGCATAGCGCAAAATCCGACCATTCGGCTGCAATGCTGCTGCGCGACGCAGGCTACCTGATGTTTTTCCCGGAAGGAAATCAGGAACTCCATGACACGATAATACAGGCTTACCGCGTAGCCGAAGACCAGAAGGTGCTTCTGCCGGCGATAGTAAATATAGACGGCATTCCTAATTTTTCCGAAGGTGTCCAGCCGGCAACCGACGCCGCAGTAAAGGGCTTTCTGCCAAAGTTTCGCAGCGCCAGATTGGATGCGAAAAACCCCCTTCATTTTAATGTTAACTCTGAAAAGTACTACGAGCTGAAGCTCCAGCAGCAAAAGGCAATGGACAATGCTATTGACCTTCTCAAGAAAACCGATGAAAAATGGAAGCAGAAATTCCGCCGCAGCTATGGCATTGTCGAGCGTTTTATGATGGAAGACGCCGAGACGGTTATAGTGATAATGGGATACCATTCTTCTACGGCAAAAGCAGCCGTGAAGAAAATGCGTGAAGCAGGCAAGAAAGTCGGCGTATTGCGTATAAGGGTCTTCAGACCTTGGCCAGCCAAGCTCGTTAACGAAGCTCTGGCAAACGTAAAGAAAGTTCTTGTATTCGACCAAGCTGTTTCCATCGGCACAGGAAGCATATTGGCAGCCCACCTGAAGCGTCTCTGCAGCTCTCTTATCAGTATGGGCAAATATCCCAGCGAGAAAGACTTCATAGACGCCGTAGCCCGCGTAGAAAAGAGTGAACAAGATTTGAAGTTGTGGCTATAGGTATTTGCCTACTCTTTCTTTGATCTCACTCTGTACAGCTGAAACAAACATATCTTCATTTTTTGCAAGCGGCTTTGTTGTAAAGCCGGTTTGAGCAAATCCATATACGCTATTATGTTTAATGTATCTTTCCGTGTCATCAAAATAAGCGTAGGAACCTGGACTCGTAGAGGATATCATCGTAGCTTCGCGATCGTATTGACCATTACCATTAGTTGGAGGTGCAAATCTGCCTAGAAAAAATTGTTCCGTCATATTAGGTGACCAAAAATTTACCTTGTATCGGTGCGCAGTTTTGCCAAGCCATCTTTCATATTCACCTGAATGATACAAATTCAAGGCATTGATATATCCCCAGAATGAAGCGGGAAATCTTGTAAATTCATCCTTAACCGTGTCTGTTGTCCCGTCTACAACAACGATGTCTGGGCCGTCGGAATTTATCAATCTTAGCGTTTCATTGGAAACTGGATGCGAACCTGAAAACCCTTCAGTGAAGCGGTCGTAGTTTAAAGAAGGTGAATACTCATGAACAACAGTAATTCCTGTTTCTACCAAACGCTCTTCTACTGGTCCGACGACAAAGTAGCTGCCGTATCTTTTATTTCCGATGACAAGTAGTGGATTACCGTTTTGTCTGGTCAAAATATACGTGAAAACAGTCGCGGCCTGTTTTGCCGTTTCATCTATATCCCGATAAACACCATCTGTCAATATAACATCTTTACCTTCTAACCAAGGTGCTCGTCTAAACTCATCAAACATGAATCTACGTTCTCGTTCAACTTCCCCTACATGAATTCTAGATCCACCAGTTGTATATCTCGAATATTCCAGTTCGATATGAAGCGGGTTAGCGTAATCAAACCTTCCGGCTTCTATGTCCGCCTGTGCGTGTCTAAACAGCTCTGTTGCGCCAGTTTCCTGTGCAGCTGCCCATATTTCAGGCGTAGGCAATAAACGCATTTCTTGTAGAACACAAAATGGCTCTTTAGCAGGCGGCGGAAAACTCATCATAGAAGTAAGCATATCCGAGCTTATGGAATCGAAGAACGTCGCGGCATATGCTCTATCCGTAAATATCAAATCCAGTCTTCTAATCAAATCAGTTGATAAGTAACTACCTGCGTTTGCCGCAGCTGCAGCTATTTTTGGATGATTTTTGAATCTTGCGCTGTACCTTGCGAGATGATTAGCCATATTTAAAAGGAAAATCTATAACTTTTTAAAGGATACAAAGTTCACTTGAACATCTCATCCTTCAGCCTTTCTCTAACGTCTTTCACTTTGTCAAAAAGCTCCTGCAATCTCTTCTCTAAAGCAGTTTCCTGCCCTTCCAGATAATACCACGTGGCGTAGCCTGCGAAGCGCCTCTTTAGAATGCGCCTTTTTATCGTCATGCCGCGCTTATTTGACATGAGAAATAGCTCGTTATGCTTTGGAAAAGATTTTTCTACCTCTATGACAGGCATGGGTCCCTTTTTCTGGAGGAATTTTTCAAACTCATTTATATTTCCGAGCTCCGGCTTTCTGAGACCCTTTATCCAGTGATAAGCAGCAGAATAAGAAATATCAAGCTGCTGCGCTATGTCATTTATGCTTTTGCCTTCGCTATGTAGTTTGAGGGCCTCATCATACTTTTTGCCATAAAGCTGCCGTCCTCTTCTCATAACCATAATTATCAATTGGTGGTTTGAAATTAAATAGGAAAGGAGTTAGAGGATGGCTCAAAAGCTACCCGTAAGGTCATAGCCGAAGCTCCCGCTGGGACGATCTTATCATCGCCATCCGAAAGATTGTAGTGTAAAAAGTATTAATATGGTGTTTCTCCAAGTGTTATCATGGCAAGAAAATCAAAAAACAATTTCCATGGAAAAGTGAAGAAATACCAGCTCAATAACACAGAAAAGGTCCTGTTGTTCATAATCGGGTTATTTGGTTTCATCCTGTTCTGGAGAGGCCTTGCAATCGTTATGGGCAGCATACCAATGCTTAACAACCCGCTGTTTCTTGTGGTATTAGGTTTTGTTATTATGTACACAAGCGGTCTGCTTATAAAACTTGGGAAGTAAGATTATAGTATGACTATCGACGTCAACGTACAGGAACTTAAACCGCTGAAAAACTTCGGTGACGGCTGTCCTGGCTGTGGTACTCTGCTTGGATTAAAGCTGCTTTTACAATCTTTAGACAATATAGTCCTTGTGAATGCAACAAGCTCTGTAACACCTTTTATCAAGGTAAACGTGCCCATGATTCACGCCGGACTAAACGCTGCTGCCGTGGCACGTGGCGTTGCGCGGAGCCTGGACAAAAAAGCAGGTACAAAAGTCGTTGTTTACGCCGGTGACGGCACAACCGCCGCAAGTATCGCGTCACTCATGAATTCAACAGAAGACATAATTTATATTTGTGCTAATAACCAGTCGAACCGGATGGGAAGCAGCTACGCCGCCCAACTTTCACATACTGCCTATACTGCCACTGCTTGCGTCTCGCATCCGCAGGATTATATAACAAAACTAAAGAAAGCCGCCGCAATGCCTGGATTCAAATTCATAGACCTCCTGTGTCCCTGCCCTACAGCCTGGGGTTACGAGGCTTCAAACACCATGGAAGTGGGCCGTGTCGCTGTCGAGACAGGTGTCTGGCCTCTGTATGAAATAGAAAACGGCGCAGCAAACCTGACAAAAAGGCCAAACCGCCTTGATACTGTAGAACACTTCAAGCAGGCACAAAAGAACATCGCAATCAATCCTAACACACAGGAAATTGTAAACAAGAACTGGAAGTCGCTCACCGAAGGCAGAGTTCCATAGGTAAAGCAGAGCGTATTCTAAGGTAAAAGTCTGTTGACGTGCTGCTTTTTGATTGTATTAACTATAGGTATGATTATCGCCGTGAGAAGTGTCATGAAATGCATGACACCTCTAGCTGACCTTTTCGCTAAAGGTCTACGGCGATGATCATCACAAGAAGGAGCGTAGCTCCTTCTGTGCAGACGAATCTTTGATTCGTCTTGCATACGTCAAGTTAATACAATCCTACTTTTTCCACTTACTTACGAATTTATACGCGCCTTAGTCAAGATAATATCATGGACAACATCAATTACTTCTTCAATCCGAAAGGCATTGCTGTCATAGGTGTTTCAAGAAATCCGAGAAAGTTCGGTCATATAATTTTTCGTAACCTGCTGGAAAAGGGTGCCTGTCCTGTTAATCCAAACGCATCAGAAGTCCTGGGAAAAAAATGCTATGCCTCAGTGAAGGAAATAAAAAATAATATTGATCTTGCTGTAATAGCGGTCCCGGCAAAATTGGTTCCTGAAACAATTAAGGACTGTCGTGAAAAAGGTGTCAAAGCAGTTGTTGTGATTACCTCAGGCTTCGCAGAATCCGGCCATCCGGATGAAGAGGAGAAAATAAGAAAGCTAAAGGGTGATATGCGCATAGTGGGTCCGAATGTAATAGGAATCTATGATGCGCATTCTGGAATTGACACTGTCTTTAACCTGCGTCATCGCCAGCAGCGACCAAGAAAAGGCAACATATCATTCATAAGCCAGTCCGGCGCCTTTGGTTCTGCTGTCCTTGATCTGGCAGCCTATGAGAATCTTGGTTTTGCAAAATTCGTTTCTCTTGGAAACATGCTGGATGTAAATGAAACCGACATGATTAGTTATCTTGCATCCGATGAAAAAACAAAGACCATAACAATGTACCTTGAGGGGTCAAAGGATTACAGGAAGCTTTTCAGTGTGCTGAGAGCAGCGACAGAAAAGAAGCCTGTAGTGGTTGTCAAAGCTGGAAAGACAGAAGAGACAAAAAAAGCCGTGGCGTCTCATACTGCCTCCATGGCTGGCGAGGCAAAAATATTCAGCGGTATGCTAAGGCAGGCTGGTGCCCTTGAAGCAGCAGGGACCGAAGATATGTTTGACATGGCCAAGGCATTTAACCAGCCGCTTCCACACAACAATCGTGTTCACATAGTAACAGATGGCGGCGGTTTTGGCATAATCGCAGCAGATGACCTGATTGCAAAAAACATGCGTCTGGCACAGCTTAGCCCTGCAACCCTGAAGGAAATAAAAAAACATGTGCCTGACTATGCCACTTTGTCAAACCCCCTGGACCTGACCGGCGATGCTGACACAGAACGCTATAAAAACGTGCTTCCTCTGGTGTTAGCAGATAAAAACGTCGACATGGTCCTAGTTATACTGCTTATGCAGATATCCTCTCTGGATCAGAAGATAGTTGATGTTCTGGCAGACATGAAGCGATTCAAAAAACCAGTGTTTGTCTGTATGACCGGCGGTGAATACACATCAATACACCGCAGGATGCTCGAGGAAAAGGGTATACCGACCTATGAAGCTCCTGAGCGCGCCATTACAGGAATAAAAGTACTTAATGATTACGCGCAGATAAAAAAGAGGCAATAATACAAGAAAATCATGATAATTCGTATAACCTTTATATACCCTACCTCACCAAAGAAATAATAGAGTGATTAAATGAAAGGTATTACACCCGTAATTGCCATTATTTTACTGTTACTTATAACAATCTCCATGGTAGGCTTTGCCTTTGTCTGGTTCCAGCGTGTAGCTTCAACAGCCACACAAGCAACCGACGAGCAGCTAACGGCTCAGTTAAACAAGCAAGCGCAGCAAATAAAACTAGAGGGTGCTTCTGGGACGACTGTAACTCTTAGAAGTAATGGAAATGTCGCATTGCCAGTAGGTAGTATTGTGTTATTTGTAAACGGCTCATCGGCAACAAGCGGCAGTTGTCCGTCTGTTTCAGTTGCTGCTGGCGGAATCTTCACATGTACAACAACTGTCGGCATATGCTCAGGTACAAGTACTTTGCGTGCTTCTTCATCTGGAAACACAGATCAGTGGATATGCTAAAAGCCCGTTTCTTTTTTAGAAATTTTTGGCTAGCCAAAGCGTTCCGCCTTAAATCCCGGCTTCTTTTCTTATTTCCTCTATTCTATCTGTCTTTTCCCAGGTAAAATCAGGATCTTCGCGGCCAAAGTGTCCATAGGCTGCTGTTTTTTTGTAAATAGACCTGCGAAGATTGAGATGTTTTATGATTTGTGATGGCCGTAGTGGAAATGCTTTTTTGATAATCTCTGCTATTCTTTCATCAGAAGTCTTACCTGTACCATATGTATTAACGTGGACACTGACTGGATCAGCAACACCTATAGCATAAGCTATCTGCACCTCGCATTCGTCCGCCAGGCCAGATGCAACAACATTTTTTGCAACATAGCGTGCCATATAGGCGGCGCTTCTGTCAACCTTGCTTGGATCCTTGCCGCTAAAGCATCCGCCGCCATGGCTTCCATAGCCGCCGTAAGTGTCAACAATTATTTTCCTGCCTGTGACTCCTGTATCGCCAGCAGGACCGCCAAGAACAAAGCGTCCAGAAGGATTAACGTGATAAATGGTTTTGTTGTCTATCCATTTCCCGCAAACATGCTTGATTATCTTTTCTATTATAGTGTTTTTGATTTCTTCATTACTTACTTCCGGGTCATGTTGTGTTGAAACAACAATAGTATGAGCCCGCTTTGGCTTTCCGTTTTCATATTCGATAGTGACCTGTGACTTTCCATCGGGCCGGAGCCATTTTATCTCTTTATTCTTGCGCATCTCTGCCAAACGCAGGCAGAGTTTGTGAGCAAGGCTTATTGGCAGCGGCATGAGTTCAGAAGTCTGGTTGCAAGCGAAACCAAATACAAGTCCCTGATCGCCTGCTCCAAGATTTTCATGATCAACATCCTTTACAACAGCCTGCGCAATGTCTGGCGACTGCTCATGTATTGCAACCATGACACCACAAGAATCAAAATCAAAGCCATATTCGCCATTCGTATAACCCGCCTCTTGAATTGTTTTTCTTATTACGCCCTGTATGTCAATGTAAGATTTTGTTGTAACCTCGCCAGCAACTATGCAAAGACCCGTTGTAACAAGCGTCTCGACAGCTACACGGCTATAAGGATCATTCTGGTAGAAAGCATCAAGCAGTGCATCGCTTATCTGATCGCAGATTTTGTCAAGGATGGCCTTCAGTTACTGATTCAGATGTGAAGAGATAATTTTCTTTCATCTTAGGCACATACACCACCCCCTTTCTGTAAAGTATTCATAACAAAGAATATTGATTTTAGTTTAATAAATGCTATTGGAACAAGATGTGAACTGTAAATTGTAATTGAAATGCATTTTAAAAGCTACCCAGAGGAAAATATATTATGCGGCTCTGGTTTATTACTGCATTAATTATCCTATTGAATTCCGTCTACGTCTACGGACTTGTAATAAACGAGATAATGTACAACCCTCTAGACAGTGATACCTACCACGAATGGATTGAACTATATAACAACGACACTGAAACCTACAATCTTACGGGCTGGAAACTGCGCACTGAGAGTACAGATCACTCGCTGAACATACCGCCTGAAAACGGTGGCCAAGGCACAATGCTCCTGCAGCCAGGCTCCTATCTTGTCATAGTACAGAATGCGGCCACTTTTCTTAATGATTATGCAAACTATACCGGAACTGTTATAGACAGCTCATGGTCTGACTTGTCTAATTCAGCTGGCAAAATAGTAGTAATAAAGAACTCTTCTACGGTTTTTGACAATGTAACATATGTAACAAACGCCTCGGAAGGAAACACATTTTGCAGGTTAGGAAATGAATGCACGCCGACACCAGGAAAGCTGAATACTGTTCTTAATGTAACAAATAACACAACTAACTTAACAGATGTCAGGCTGGAGATTTACATCAACAGTGCAAAAGTAAATATAACTTACACAAATCTTTTCAAAATATCCATAGACAACAAGACTTGTAGTCAATTGGACAACGTAACCGTCGAGTATAACATAACACCTTTGATAAGCAGCTCGTTTACCCGTGAGGTTGGGTGTGAAAATTACACCAGTACAGGAAGTTGGACGTCTGGTGTTTCTGGAAATTATACAATATGCGGAACCATAACTAGCTCGACAACAAACAACACTAATACAACTAACGATATAGCATGCAAAATAATCGAAGCTACAGACACTCCACCACTTAGTTGCAGTCTTTCTGTTAATCTTCTGTCGCCCGACGTAGTCGACAGCAGTCAAACTCTAAACTACGACATATTTGTAAATGACAGTTTATGCAACCAGACATCTCATGATATGGTAGTGGAGTACTGGATAGAGGATATGTTCGGCTATTACGTAAAAGAAAGAGTAAACACAACCCAAGCCGTGGTATGTTCAAAAACCATAAACCGCCAGTGGACGCCAGATGACATAAGCGGAACAGAGGGATATAAAATATTTACAAAGCTAACGTCCCCAGGCTGCAGTGATGCAAGTCAAAGTGATGACAAAAGCGAAAAAATAATAGTAGTTCGTGGCACGCGCCAGCAGGATTCATCTCTGGAAATAACAAGTATATCGAACAACGAAGCCAAATATGGGGAAGATGTAAATGTCAATCTCTATGTTTTCCGGAACAGTACAAGCAAGTACTCTGTTGATATATGGATCAGAAAAAACGAAAACAAACTGAGTGAAGTCACAACATTTCACGCTAAATCAAAAAATACCAAGTACAACTTAACGCTGCCGGTTCGTATAAAACCCAACTGTGATAGTACCTATGAAGACGACACCTATATTGTATTTGCAGAGGGTCTCGACAAGAACAGCACCCGCAACATAACAATAAAAGGCATTTCTTCAGCATTTTGTAAAACTGTTCAAGTTTCGTCTGGTGGAAGCGGAAGTAGTGGAAGTGCTACTACAGCCGTTGCAAGTCATTCTCCTATGGAATTAATATCTTATCCGGAAACCGTCTACATTGGCAAGGAATTTGAAATCACTATAAAAGTAAATTCTTCTGTCAAAAAACCATTCAGCATTTATTCCTATGTATACAAAGGCAATAATCCTGTGTCAGAAGGCGGCTGGACTCCAAACAGAAAGGAAGTAACAGAGAACCTGCCGGAAATCCGTCTAAAGAACACGGTAGAAAAAGATACAGAACCAGGAACCTACAATCTGCGTATTCGTCTTAAAACTGACAAAGAAGAAGACATAACAAAAGAAGTGTACGTTGTTCAGGAACCAGTTAAAACTGTAAATAATAATATCAACATAACAAGTAACAATGAAACCCTAAGCAGCCAGAAAGAAAACAAATCATCAGTTACGGGTCTTATAGTTTCCAAGAATTCTGATATAAAAAAGTATGCCGTGATTATTTATCTCCTGTCAAAAATAAAACTTCCTAGATTATTTTAAGTCTTCCCTCCTATCTTCTAATATGTTCGTCAAGAACGAGGCCGCAATAAAAGTTGGCAAATATCTGGTTGTTGCAGACGTACACATAGGAATTACAAAGGACCTGTGGCAATCCGGTGTCTCTTTGCCAAGCCAGGTCAAAGTCATGGCTAACCGTCTAAACAAACTGAAAAAGCTAACCAAAACTACGCATCTGATTATACTCGGCGATCTTAAGCACAAAATTACCGGCATAAGTGTCCAGGAGAAAAAAGAAGTACCAGAATTTCTGAGAATGCTGAAATTCAGGAAAATAATATTAATAAAAGGAAACCATGACGGTTTCGTAGAGAAGCTGACAAAAAACATAAAAAAGGTTTCTGTGAAAAAATCCTTCGCTGTAGGGAATTATATCTTTACTCACGGCCATCGCAACGTAACCACAAAGAAGAAGATAATTATTGTCGGCCATAATCATCTCTGTGTGAAGTTTCAGGATGATGTAGGTGCGATATACAACGAGCCTGTGTGGGTTCGCGGAAAAGCAGGGGGTAGGAAGATTATTATTATGCCAGCGTTCAATGAACTTTGCGGGTATTACGCTGCGAATAGAGGCAAGTTTAATGGTCCTATAGCATCCAAATTAAAGGGAAATGCGCATGTATATCTGTTAGACGGAACAGACATCGGACGCATAAGAGACTTGAAGGTGAAAGAATAAATTACCAGTCCTTATAGAGGTTTATAAATTTGTTTTGTTTTCTAGTCATTGAAAATCCTACTCTATCTCTGAATCGCTTAATATTTTCTTTACCGTATATACCAACATGATATATGTCCCCAATATTTTTTCTGTTATAATGCTTAAAAGTAGCATTTATTTTAAATCTATTCAAAAGTTTTATTATATCAAGTGCACCATTTTTGTTTACAACAGTAAAAATTACTTCGTGTCGTCCTACGCATCCTTCACTATCATAAAATCCCCTCAAAAAATATGATACGTTAGATAATTTTTTTGTAGACTTTATAATATTTGGCACTCGCCATTTTCTAACTCCAAATGTAGATATATTTAGAAGATCATTAACAATATATTCAGGAGATATGTATGTTACTATTGTATTTTTCTTCTCTCTAAAATGGTAATTGAACTTCCAATGATATGCTAAATAAACACAGCGTAGAAATTCTTTCATGAATTCTAAGTCGTTATTACTTATTTCTAATTGGGCAAAATTCTTGTTTATATGACCATCTCCGCAAAGAACGCCTAAAATATAAGATTTTTCATTGGTCAATTTTTTAATATTCTTGGTCGGTTTGATTAATCTCCTCGTGCGTAATAGAAGTTTAACTCTTGGTGTGTTCATCGCATCTTGTTTGTTTCTTGTAGATTCACCATAAAATTCAATCCATTTTTTAACTGTAACATTAGTAACACCAAATTTTTTCCCTAACTCCTCACGACTTAGTTTATCTTTCAAATATAATTTTAGAAGTTTATTTTTATCAGGCATTGGTTTTGGTTTAAACCATGAAACACTATTATGCCCAGGTACTCTACCATAATAAATCCATTGCGATATAGTTGGTTCTGGTACGTCAACATTAAAATCATTCTTTAGAACTCTTCTGATTTTTCTATATCCAAGACCTTTTTTATTAAGGTCTATAGAGGCTCTATGAATTTGCAATTTTAAGCCAGCTGACACATCGGAATACATTTGCATAAATTAAAATAGAAAGAAGGATATTAATACTTTTATATATTTGATTAAATGTATTTAATGGTGTTATATATCTTTAAAGAATTTTTAGATAAATACTTATGTTACGGCAGAGATTGATAAATCATGAGTTTTGACAAATTAAGTCCTAAAATACAAAATTTAATTAAAGAAAAGGGTTTTTTAGAGCCGACACTAGCACAAAAAATGTCAATAGAACCTATCCTGAATAAGGAGAATGTTCTCCTGATATCCGCTACGGGTATGGGTAAAACAGAAGCCGTTATATTACCAATAATGGACATGATTAAAACAAATAGACATAAACCAATTTCTGTTCTTTACATATCTCCTCTTAAAAGTCTCAACAGAGACCTTCTTTCTAGATTATTCTGGTGGGCAGACAAGCTTGACATAGAAATTGCTGTAAGACATGGTGATACGGACCAGAAAGAACGAACATCACAAAGAGAAGCACCAAGTGATATTTTTATTGTAACACCGGAAACGCTGCAGGCCATATTAACAGGAAAGATATTTCGTGAGCACCTGAAAAATGTAAAATATGTGATCGTGGATGAAATTCATGAGCTCATAGAAAGCAAGCGTGGTGTTCAGTTGTCCCTAGGCCTTGAGCGCCTGCGTGACATAGCCGGCAACTTCCAAAGAATAGGCCTCTCGGCCACAGTAGGTTCACCAGAAATTGTAGCAGAATTCCTCGGCGAGAATGCAAAGATAGTCCGTGCTGAATCAGAAAAACGCTACGATATACGTGTAGAAACTCCGAAAATCTCTGCTAGTGACCAGGAGGTTGCAGACGAGCTTGTCATCGGCGTGAATACAACAGCGCGTCTCCGCCGCATTTATGATTTAATTCAGTCTCACAAAAGCGTCCTTGCATTTACCAATACGCGGGAAACAGCAGAAGTCATATCATCGCGCCTGACCAGATTGGACAAAACTCTCAAGCAGACCGTTCATCACGGTTCCCTGTCAAAAGAAGGTCGAATAAAAAGTGAGCAGGCTTTCAAAAAACAAGAACTAAAGTCATTGATAGCTACGAGCTCGTTGGAGTTGGGTATTGACATAGGGTCTATAGACCTGGTTATACAATACTTGTCGCCCCGGCAAGCCACAAGATTGATCCAGCGTGTCGGTCGTGCAGGTCATAAGGTAGGCGAAGTCAGCAAAGGCATAATTTTGTCCGGTGATGAGGATACTTTTGAATCAGCTGCCGTTGCTAATCGTGCCGCAAACAAGCAGCTTGAAAAAATAAAAACTCACCAGATGGCGTTCGATGTTCTATCAGGACAGATACTTGGCATGGCCTTAAGTGACTATGAACTTCCTGCGGAAAAAGTATACGAAACAGTAAAACGCTCCTACATGTACAAAGACATAACAAGGAAGGAGATAGATTCGCTGCTGAAATTCATGGCCGAACTTAGATTAATCTGGCTGGATGAACAGGATAAAATAATAAAACGTCGTCGCAAAGGTTGGACATCTTATTTCGAAAATCTATCGACAATACCAGCATCTGTAAAATTCCGCGTAATATCCATAATACAAAACGAGCCCATAGGAACTTTGGATGAAGCTTTTGTTGCCGAGCATGGTCAGTCTGGCAACAAGTTTATCTGTGCTGGCCGTGCCTGGAAAATAATACAAGTGGACAATGGAAAAGTTATTGTTGAGCCCGTGGATGACATAGAATCAGCCATACCATCATGGGAAGGCGAACTGATTCCTGTCTGCTTTGACGTTGCCCAGGACGTCGGTCGTTTAAGAAAAATAGCAGCCAGTGAAGATATTACAAAATTAAAGGCCCACTATAATGTTGACACTGAATCTGCTAAGGAAATGGTAGAAATAATGAAAAAGCACAAACCATTTCCAGTGCCAGATGATAAGACGCTCCTGATAGAAACTTACAAGGATTTTGTTATAATTCACAGCTGCTGGGGCTCGCTTGTCAATGACACGATAGGCCGCTACATCGCTTCCATGATTACAGCCGAGACCGGTGTTGCTGTCAACATGAAAAACGATCCCTATCGCATAATCCTCCAGACAATCGCAGGAGGCGAAAGGGTAAAGGAACTTTTAGAAAGTGCAGAAAATATAGAATCGCTTCTCACGTCATCCTTGGAGCGTTCCTCCATGTTCAAGTGGCGCTTTCTGCACGTAGCCCGCAGGTTTGGTGTGATATCACGCAGCGCCAAGTTCGACAAGATTAACATGAACAAGATAGTCAAGACCTACTACGACAGCCCAATCTATAAGGAAACTCTCCGTGAGCTGTTCTTAGAGAAGATGGATATTGAAAATGCAAACAAGGTAATAGAAAAAATACAAGATAAGCAAATAAAAATAATCCTGAAAAGCGGTTTGAGTTACTTAGGCGAGCTCGGTCTTACTCATCAGTTTAGCGAAGTAATGAAGCCGCGCATGCCGGAGAAGGAAATATTCAACGCATTTAGAAAGCGGTTGATTACTACCCGTGTGCGTCTTCTCTGTACTAATTGCGGCGACTATACAATAGTTCATGCCGTAAAGGACATAGACGTCCAACCCGAATGCCCTAAGTGCACTTCACGCTTGATAGCAATAATAAGAAAGGGCCAGCTAGGCGCAGCGGAAATAGTAAAGAAGCGCGCAAAAAAGAAGACGTTGACCGAAGAGGAGCAGCATGAACTGCAAACAATCCGCCGTTCGGCTGACCTTGTAATGGTTTATGGGAAAAAAGCAGCCGAGGTATTGGCAGGTCACGGCATAGGACCGCAAACCGCTGCACGTATTCTAGCAATGATGCACACCGACAAGGAAAAGTTTTACAAGGATATACTAGCCGCCGAGAAAAATTTCGCTAAGAATAAAATTTACTGGAAATAAAAAGATCTTATTAATCCCTTTTTATGTCTTCGTAAATAGGTTCTTCTTCTCTTAACTCACCAACAACTCTAACAATAATTGGCATACTATCAAATTCTCTAGGGTAATGTGTTCCATGAGGCAGTGGTCTTTCTAAAAATACATACAGGCACAGGTCTTCTGGTCGTCCGCTTACTGCAGCATCTCCGTGAATTTCTCGGAGAAAACCAATTGTCTGCAAGCTGCAGCCGTTCACAAAACCACTATAAGGTTCGGCAAACATGTAAGCTCTCTCAAATGCTCTTTGTTTCGCAACGACTTCGTTATTTATCATAAATATACCTACGCAGCTCTTGGCAATTCTATTGGCTCTACTCCATAAATTCTGTAATAATTTTCTATATCATCGCGAAGACTGGCTGATGGGTTAAATACATCGGCTGCCTTAGGCAAAATAGATCTGGCATCTGTAAGAGCATCGTACTTAATGTGATAATCTCTCTCAAGAACATCTTGAACCGTTCTTCCACGATCACGGCGTTCATATCTATTAACATTAGATACAAGTGCATCAACCCATATACCTAGTTCTTGCAATCTCAAAATATGTTCCATTGAAGATCCGCCTGTTGTCGTCACATCTTCTACAAGAACTACATGTTGTCCGGATATTAAAGGTCCAACAGAATATCTATTCTGGGGGTCGCCATGAGCTTTTTTGCCAGCACGCAGAACAGACGCCGGTATTGTTGAAGGGCTCTTGTAATCTATGAGATTATTCATTTCTTCGCCAAGCGGTTTCGCTCCATCAGGAACTCCAAGGAAATAATCTGGTCTTAGTCCGCGCCCTGTGCAGAAGTCGTACACGTATCTGGCAAGTTGACGCTTTAGTTCAAGAGTTTTTAATGCGTCTCGCATATTAACATACCAGTGTCCAGATCTGCCTGATTTGAGAATTATAGGAGGGTCGAAGAATCCCACTAGTTTATTGTCAAGTAGAAATCCTTCATAAGACGCTACATCAAACATAATTACCACTTTGAAGGCAGCTTCCCAGCCACGCGCATGGCACCAGTTATATCATCACGCATGACCAACGCTGCTTCTCTTGCTGCTTCTGAAAACTTCTTTTCTCCGAATTTAGATCTGTAAGGCTCTTGACGATATGCGAATGTTAATTTGCTGGCATTATTAACAATTGCTCCATATCCATCACTGTTAAAGTTTGGTAATGTATCTCTTCCTGTACCGCCCTGGGTGCCGTAACCAGGAACAAGAATAATTGCATTTTCCATCATTTCCCTGCACCTCACTGCCTGTTCTGGGTATGTCGCTCCTACAACCGCACCCAAAGATGAGTAACCTCGTTCTCCTTTTAGTGTGCCACCCCACTGATCAACCAGAAGTGCCATCTGTTCGTACAAAAATCTGCCGCCATGAACATCCGCAAATCTCATATCTTGTAGTTCGCCTGAAGACGGATTAGACGTCTTTGCAAGAACAACTACACCTTTGCCAAGATCTGCACATACCTTTACAAACTCACCAACACTGTCAGATCCTATATATGGACTTAGTGTCATAGAATCAACATCAAAGTTTGGGACCTGAGTGCCATCTAAAAGCTCGACAACGCCAAGATGTCCTTTTGCATAAAAGCTGGCGGTTTTCCCTATGTCTTCTCTTTTCGCATCCTCAATAACAAGAAGTCCTTTCTGTTTTGCATATCTTACAGTTCTTAAAAAAGCACGGACTCCTTCTGGACCGTAACACTCATAAAAGGCCATTTGAGGCTTTACAATCGGAACGATGTCGCATGTCGCATCAATTATAGCTCTGTTAAAACGAAACAATGCTTCGCCGGTTGCTTTAAACAATGCCTCTGTTCTTTCACCTGGATCACGATCATATATTTTCGCTTCGTCTAAAACTTCTTTTTTAAGGTATGGTGGTAACTCAACAACAGTTGGATCAAGACCAACACAGCTTGGATTCTGCTTCGCATCTATTTCATCGAGAAGTCGGTCGGCAAAGTTTCTTGGCATAATTCTCTCTTATTTGCTTGTATCAAAAGAATAAAAGCCTGATACCAATTACGACTCATCTGCGAGAAAATCACAAAAAAATATTGATGTGTCTATAAAAGTTTTAGAGTTGAATGGACGTTATGAACGAATTTATAGAACGTGCCGGTTTTGCCTTATCACTTCATAGTCCGTGGCTTTTCAGAAATATTATCAGGCCGGAGCTTTACAGAAGAGAAACAGATCCTGAAGATGTGCATGAAGCTGCCTTAGAAATGGCTGACCGTTATGCATCTGTTATAGCCGCTCATCGTGAGTGCTTTGACTTTCCAGATCTGAGAATAACAATAAAAGGCAAGTCATTTATTCCCTTTGGCACTGCTGCAGGTATGGATAAAAATGGTGATGCCATTGTGCCATTCTCAAACGTCTTTGGTTTTTTGGAGCCAGGTACAGTAACATTTTTGGATAGACGTGGAAACGACAAACCGCGGGTTGCTATCGACGATGGAAATAGAGATTTCTACAATGTCCAGGGATTTCCCAGCAAAGGTTTGATGTATTTCCTTGACCGAGTTGACCGCTACAAGTCTCATCCATTATCAAACAATGTACCGTTATATGTAAACATTTGTGGCGTGCCACCGACAAATATGGATAGAGATGAAGCATTAGATCGTGCTTGGGACGAGACTGATGCAATGATACTGCACTTAGTTAATAGCGTAGATGGTTTCGTTTGGAACCCTTTCTCGCCTAATACAGAAACTTTGAAAATGTTAAGGACACCTCGCGCCTTTGAAAGGTATGCAAAATTATTCAAACTTAATGCTGATAAAAAACTAAGGTTAGTCAAAATGGGACCTTATGACGCTCATCAAAGAGGAGAGTGGTTAAGTCTTGTGGGCGCGTGGCTTGATGGGGGTGGAGATGGTATAGTGGCTGTCAATACATATGCAACACCGAGAAATGAAGTACCGGTGGAGAGTTGGGGATATCCAACCGCTGGTCGGAGTGGAAAATTTCTAAGCGACTATAGACTGCGAGCTGTGAACGATACGAGAAGAGAATTCCCACAGTCGGTAATATTTGCAACTGGTGGTATATTTGATGCTGACGATGCATACAACACATTTTACAAAGGTGCTGATGCCGTAGAAGGTTATACGCCTTTTGCATACGAAGGGCTTGGTTTGAGTAGGAAATTGATGAAAGGCGTTTCAAAACTTATGAGAAGGGATGGCTACCAAACATTGGAAGATTTGCGACAAGATGTAAGAGGAGAAGCCCAAGATTACTTTTGCCTAAGGTAATTATCGTTTTCTAAAAAGCATTTAAGCCTGCAATCTAAGACTCGTCTATGAAATCCGAAATACTTGAGAAATATATTCAAGCCGGGAAAATAGCTGCTGAAGTCCGTGAGGAATCAGCAAAGATGGCAAAGATTGACATGCCGCTTCTTGAGCTGGCAGTGAAGATAGAAGCCATGGTTCTTGAGAGAGGCGCTGAGATTGCATTTCCTGTTAACCTTTCGCTTAACGAATTCGCTGCACACTACACTCCTCAGAGTAATGACGAAACAAAAATAAAATCCGGTGATGTGCTTAAGATAGATGTAGGCACTCACCTAGATGGCTACATAGCTGATACTGCCATAACCGTTGATTTTGGAAACAATAATAAATTGCTCCAAGCTTCCAGAGACGCGCTGAATGCTGCCGTTGACCTAGTGAAGCCTGGTGTGACCATAGAGAAAATATCTACAGCGATAGAAGAGACTATAAAATCTTCAGGCTTCTTACCAATAGAGAACCTTACAGGTCATGGTCTTGACCGCTACGTAGAGCACACAGAACCAACAATACCAAACGTTGCCTTGAGAAACAACCGTACGCTTGAAGAAGATCAGGTAATCGCCATAGAACCTTTTGCCACTAATGGCGCTGGTCATGTAAAAGATACGTCAGAAGTCATGATATTTTCCTTCTACGAGGACAAGCCTGTAAGAAGCATAGACGCTAAAAAGCTGGCTGCTTACGCATTAAGCTTCAATGGGCTTCCGTTTGCAGAACGCTGGCTGTTAAATAAAGAGGCAACAACCACAGGAGTTCCTGATTCCCTTTTCAAAATCCGTCTCGCGCTTCGTGAGTTAGTGCAACGCGGTGTGTTCTATAGTTATCCTGTGCTTCGCGACGCAAAAGGCGGCTTGGTGAGCCAGGCTGAGCATACGATAATAGTGCGAGACGATCCTATAATTATTACTAAATAACTAATTCACTATAATGGCGTGCTTGCTGTTGAATTCAGGCGATGAGTAAGCAAAAAATAAGCGGACATGTAACATATAAAAAGATTCCCCACGCATTCGTATTACTTCAGCTTAAAAAGTTTTTAGCTAGATGGTAATTGTGATAAAATGTTAGCAATAATAGACAATGGCAAGGGTGCAGAGCAGATAGCGCACATGATAAGAGGCCAGAAAGTCATTGTAAAGCCAGAAAAAGCTGACACGAAGGCAACTGCTTTTATCCTGTCTGATGGCGACCTGAAGAACCAGAAACATAATGACAAAATAATAAAATCCTTTGATAAACCGCTTCTTGCTATTGGTGCTGGTTATTTATTTCTTGGCGCTGCCTATGGAGCCAAAATAATTCCGGCTAAGCCTGAAAAGCAAGTGAGAGCCAAAATAGATAGAGCCTGCCCGCTCACGCTTGATTTAAAGAAAATGTTTACCGTTGTCAAGTCCTGCACAGCTGCGCTTGATGATTTGCCAGAGAACTTCGACGTCATCGCTTCTTCCAAGGAACCGGAGATAATAGCCGACACGGAGAAGCCTTTCTTTGGCGTTCACTTCAACCCGGAAATGGGTGGAGATGGGATGAAAATCATTGACAACTTCGTGAAGTTCGTCGAAATGTGGGGAAAATACCACAAAGGGTAAATAAGACACGGCGTAATTTTTATGCAAACAAATGTTTTCATTTTTCACGGAACAGAAGGATACCCCGAGGAAAATTGGTTTCCGTGGCTAAAACAAGAGCTAGAGCAAAAGGATTGTAAAGTCTTCGTGCCGCAATTTCCCTCGCCTCCTGTAGTGCCAGCGAGAATAGAATTTTGGTTTGATGTTCTCAAGAAACATGAAAAATATATAAGCGAGGCCAGTATACTCATTGGTCATAGTTTAGGAGGCATCTTTACACTTCGTATACTAGAAAAGTTAAACCATCCAGTTAAAGCAGCTTTCTTTATTGGAACTCCAGTCGGGGTTCGACCTATTTTGAACTATGACCGTGATAATAGCTTTAGCGGTTTTTCATTCAATTGGGATTCAATAGAAAAGAAAGCTGCTCATTTTGTAGTTTTCCAATCTGATAACGACCCTTATGTATCTCTCGGAAATGGGGAGGAGCTTGCAAAACACCTAAATGTGGCGATGAATTTCGTACCAAATGCGGGTCACTTTAATAAAAAAGCCGGGTATGTCACATTCGAAAAATTAAGGGATAGAGTTTTGGAGATTCTGAAAAATTAAAAACCGTGAGCTACAATACTGGGTACTTCTTATTTATCTAACAAAAACCAGAATCATCCTAGAAGGGATTGTTATATGAATCCTGTTCATAGGATAATGATAGTGACAGAATGCCGCCTCTATCTCGCCACGCTTCGCTGTTGCGTTTGTTTCCCGTCCGCAGGCTATGCAGTTCATACTAATCATCCTGTATAGGATATTTCTTCCTCTATTACCTGAGATTTTCTCTTCTTCAATACGCTTTCGTAAAACTGGTTCATCTCTTCGCTAACAGAAGGTCTTATATCCTTCAGCGCATGCTCAAAATCTGCGCGCGTTACTACGTCAACATCTGTATTTCTTCTCATGGCATTCATTCCCGCTTCGCGTACAAGTCCTCCAAGATCAGCGCCAGAATGTCCGACAGTTTCTTTTGAAAGTTTCTTCATATCAACATCGCCAGCGAGAGGCATGTCTTTTGTGTGGACACCAAGTATCGCAAGTCTTGCCTTCTCGTCTGGCGTCGGAACAAGTATCTGTCTGTCAAAACGCCCTGGTCTCAGAAGTGCAGGATCAATAATGTCTGGCCTATTGGTTGCCGCTATAACAATAACGTCATGAAGATCCTCAAGACCTGATATCTCGGCAAGCAGCTGACTGACTACTCTCTCAGAAACATTATCACCCTGGCTCATTCCTCTCCTGGGTACCAGCGCATCTACCTCATCAAAGAATATTATTGCCGGAGCGACCTGCTTTGCCCTGCGGAAGACATCTCTTATATGTTTTTCGCTTTCGCCAACCCACATGGAAAGCAGCTCAGGTCCTTTTACTGATATGAAATTTGCGCCGCTCTCGTTAGCCACTGCTTTGGCAATCAGTGTTTTCCCGCATCCTGGTGGTCCAAAAAGCAGCACGCCGGAAGGTGGTCTTATCCCTAGGTGCTTAAATGAATCAGGATATTTGAGAGGCCATTCTATAACCTCTTTCATAGATTTCTTTACGTCCTCGAGTCCTCCAATGTCTTCCCATTTAACTCTTGGAATTTCTATGAGTACCTCACGCATAGCTGACGGCTCCACCATTTTCATTGAGTATTCGAAATCCTCTTTTGTAACAATTAGTTTCTTCAGTATTTCCTGCGGTATCGGCTTGTCGCCCTTTATTGATCCCATGTCCATTTTGTTCTCTTCTAGCACGCGTCGGAGCGTATGCATAGCTGCCTCCTTACACAGCGCTGTTATGTCAGCACCAACATAACCATAGGTGATATCAGCTATCTGGATGAGATCAACACTCTTGTCAAGCGGCATTCCTCGCGTATGTATCTGCAATATCTCTTTGCGACCTTCCTTGTTGGGAACACCCAGTTCTATTTCTCTGTCAAAGCGGCCTGGCCTTCGAAGTGCAGGGTCAAGTGCATTGGGTATGTTGGTGGCCCCAATAATTATCAGCTTTCCACGGGCCTTTAGTCCGTCAAGCAGTGTGAGCAGTTGGGAAACAACTCTTTTTTCCACTTCACCCTTTACTTCCTCACGCTTTGGCGCAATGGAATCTATCTCGTCTATGAAAACAATAGAAGGCGCACTCTTTTCTGCCTGTTCAAATATCTTGCGTAAATTTTCCTCCGACTCTCCATAAAATTTGCTATTATGTAATAGTAACATATTTGTAGTAGTGAAGTTATCTTTGTCGACAGTAAAGTCATAAAGCTCTTGCTCGCCGGCATAATTTATTTTTTCTATTTTTTCCCATGCTATATCGGTGCGCATGAGCGTGGTAAATTCTTTTTTGACATTTTCATCGGCAATCCCGTTTGATTGTGCTATGTCAAATAGTCTTTCCATAGCGTGTTTTGTAACCGGATGTGTTCCGTAAATATAGTAATCGTGATTTCTGAATTTCTTGTATGGTAGTGTTCTTACAGCATTCAGAAGCAGTGTAGGGCGTGGGATATTTTCATGTTCCTTGATTCTCTTTACTTTTTTGATTTCTTGGAGCTTGTCAAGCTTTTTCGTTCCGCTGCCAATTTCAGCGAACTTTACACGCCCATCATATCCTCTGACAACAAGCTTATGCATCAAGCCTTTCGGGGTTTTATGCTCTTTCAGTTTAGCCGCTATTCCAAGCTTTACTTGCAGTAGTGTCTGCAATTCCTGTAAAAAGCCGCGATTAACGCTATAAAGAATAGGTGTCGGGTAGTTGATTCCTTTTATCCTGATTATGCCTGTGGTACCATCGCCCTCAAAATACCCGCGGATAAATGCTCTGATTTCATCTTTAGGCAGTTTGAAAAACCATCCCGGAATTGTGAGCTTGTTCCCATTCTCAAAGCCGAGAAGTCTTAAATATTCAACAAGTGTTTTCGAATATAATGAAACCTTCTCAGGATTGTCGTAGAAGTGTGTTATTCCGAATATGTCTCCGCAAAGTTTTTTGAATCTATTTCTCAAATTGATATCAATATTGGCAAAAGAAATTCCATCGCCTCTTTTGTCAATGCTTCCTTCTGCCACTATCAATCCCAAGAATTCAAGCAGCTCTGGAGATGACCTTCTAGACAGCCGGATGAAGTTGCTCCTCGAAAGATTCCTGCTTTTCATCGAATATTTATCGCCCTTTTTGGCTATTCCTTTAATGTCATCAGGCTGGATGTGATAACTTTTCTCCTCTGTACTTACTTTGCTTATCCTTGCTACGTAATCACCCTCCTTAAGCTCGCTTACGCGTTTCCAGACGAGTTCTCCGTTTTCATAAACAAGAAATGGTTGATTGTGCGAAGCAGTAATTCTGTTGCCGTCGGTAATCTCTAATTTATAAGCGGGAGCAGTTAGTTTTGCGGTATGAGTAATATGCGCCTTGGTTATTTTTCCGTTCTCATCAAGAGCAAAAGTAGTAATTGGTTCTTTCAATTTCTTGACCTTTATTTTCCTAACTTCTTCTATTTCTCCGTCGTTCTCGAATATTTCCTTAGCCTTCACAAAGCCTTTCGGATTCGTCATTATCTTTGTATCGCCACTTACACACATAACTTCAGGTCCATTAATAACGAAAAACTTTGCTCCCGACTCATTGGCAACAGCTTTAGCAAGTAAAGTCTTTCCCGAGCCCGGTGGGCCGTGCAAAAGAATACCTTTAGGCGGTTCTATACCTAGCCGCTCGAAAAGCTCTGGATGCTTAAGCGGTAGTTCTATCATTTCCCTTACTTTCTTTACTTCCTCGTGAAGTCCGCCGAGATCTTCATAAGTTACTTCTGGTATTCTTTCCTCTTCCAATGGTTTTGTCATCTGTGGAAGGAGTTCAACATCAGTCGCCCTAGTAACTCTAACAATACCCTTTGGTTCCGTAGCAACAACCACGAACTTTTCCTCGCCAAAAGGTGTGAACAGGAAATCTCCAAAATCCATCCCAAAGAACTGCTCAAACATGCTATTGCTGCGGCGATCCTGAACTATAGGATTAGGTATTATTATGTCGCCTGTAACAAGAGGTCTCATAAGTATATTTTGTTTTATGAGGTTTCCACCCATGTGAATTATTATTCCCTTGCGTGCTGGTGCGATTGTAACGGATTTTGCCTCTATAACCGTCGCCTTTTTCACCTTAACTGGCTCACCAACACCAGAACCACAGTTACGGCGTTCCAAGCCATCCATTCTTACTATATCAAGCCCGATATCAACCGGATATGCCCTTACTGCTATGGCCGCTGTTTTCCGTTTTCCCTCAAGCTCGACAATATCGCCTTCAGCTATGCCTATCCTTTTCATATCCTTTGCTGATATTCTTACAATGCCGCGTCCAAAGTCTCCTTTCTCTGTAAGTTCTCCGACCCTCAATTTAACTTCTTCTGTCATAAGTATCAACTCCGTTATAGCTATCTCTATATGCCTAGGTGATTATTAATTTATCTTTGTTCCTCCGTTTTGTGAGCTAGTTGTCTCATGTCCTTATTTTGCATCATAATCTTCATCATATCGTAATGAACCTTGTCATGCCACTCGTCAAAGAACTGCTCCATTCTTTTCATGTGCTCCAATGCAACTATAAAGGCTGAATCCGCCACCTTTATGTGTGGTATTTCATCCAGCAACCCAGGTCTCCTGTACTCATACTTCTTTGAGCCATTGGGCACAGTCTGATTCCAACCATGCAATTCACGGAAAAACTTGTTCCGCTCATAGTCAGATTCAAAGTCCTCTGCACGAGTGTCAAATGTTATTATGACAGCAGCGCCGTTTTTCTTTATTTCTATTTTCATTTTCAAACCACGTCTTTAGTGTTACCGTTAACACTAAAAGTATATAAAGATTTAGTGATGATGGTAACACTAAACATTATGCTGTTTTTGTTAGTTTAAATTTTCTTCGCCGCTAGTGTTAGCATGCGTGTAGAGACCAATACACCACTGGACAAGCTTCTTGATGGTGGAATAGAAGACGATGCCATTACAAATATCTACGGACCGCCTGGCTCCGGAAAGACAAACATAACATTATCTACAGCACTTTCTGTATGCAACTCCAGTAAGAAAGTTGTTTACATTGATACTGAAGGCTCTTTTTCCGTCGACAGGTTCGAACAGCTTGGCGGAACTGACAAGGAAATGAAAAGTATACTATTTCTGCATGTCCACTCATGGGAAGAACAGCACAAAGCGTTCCAGGGCCTTGAAAAATTAATCGACAAGAATATAGGATTAATAATTGTTGACTCTTTCGTAGCTCTATATCGGTTAGAGTTGGATGAAAAAAACTTCCAACATATAAACAAGCAGCTGGCAACTCAATATTCTATTCTATCAAGGATAACCAGAACAGAACGTATACCAGTATTGGTCACCAACCAAGTTTATAGTAAAGGTGAAACCATAGAGCTGACATCAAGAGCTATTGCCAAGTACTGGAGTAAAACGCTTGTAGAGCTCAGAAAGACCGAGAAGGAAAATCAGCGTGTGGCTATTCTGCGCAAGCATCGAAGTCTGCCAGAAGGCCGCACCATTGAGTTTTTGATAACGAAAGACGGGATGAAACAGGTCGGAAAGTTTAGCATTCTCTAATTTATAAACATTCCAGTTTTGAATTTAGTATGTTAGTCGTAAAATTTCTTGGGCTGGTTGACATATTAACAGCCATAGTTATTTTCATGAATATCAATCTGCTATTTCTAACCATACCTATATTTTTGGTTCATTTCGTCAAAGGTGTAACAAGCATGGCAGCAGATCCATTGGGAAAACTTTATGGTTTTGTAGATTTGATTTCATCTTTTGTAGTGCTGCTACACATAGTATTGCCTGGAGTGCTAAGCTCATTTCTGATAATAATACTACTGTTCAAGGGTGTAACGAGCTTATTGTAAAAAGGGTAATAAAATGGGTCTATATTTTCTCTTTATTTCTAAATCTAATTATTATTGTTGTTCATTATTCTCCCTCCGTTTTCTATTTTGCTACATGAGTGATTCGCGGTTCATCGGAAATGCAGTACAAGCGCGTATGTCATCGCTTCCCAATATGAATTGCATCACGCGATTAAGTCCTATGCCACAACCCGAATGCTGAATTGGGTGTTCACTTACGATATCAAGATACCACTTGAAGTCTTCTATGGTCTTTCCTCTTTCTAGGAGCATCTTGTACATAGATGACTTTTCCAACTTATCCAAGAGTTGACCATGATCGTACTCGCGTTCTGCTGCACCAACTGCTTCGCCGCTATAGGGTAGTATGAGGTCGCAGCTGTTGACAAGTAGTGGATTTTCATTTCGTCTCATGTTAAAGAACTTTATCGCCTCAGGGTAGTGAGTTATGAACAAAGGTGCATTGCCAGCAAGTATTTTTTCATGCCTGCTCTTCAAGTCATCCCCCCATTCAATGTCCACGCCCATTTCATTGAGTTTTTTTATGGCGTCCGTGTATGTAATCCTGGCGAATGGTTTCGTCACTGCTTTGAGTCTTTCTGGACTAATGCCAAGGGCTTCTATCTCAGAACAAACCGCGGCAGCATGTATCATTGCATGAACTATGTTTTCTATGTGCACCAGCAGCTGTTCGAAGTCTCCCGGAAACTCTATCTCCACCAGGGCGAACTCCGTAAGATGCCTCTCATCTATGTCCGGCTCTGCCCGGAAGCTAGATCCAATGCAGAACACTTTTCCAAGTTTGGGTATCAAAGCCTCTAGATATAGCTGGCCTGTCTGCACTAGATACGCATTTTGTCCGAAATAGTCCAGTTCAAAAAGCGTGTCTATGTTTTCGCAGGCACCCGTAACTTTTGTTATATGAGGCACCAGAACTTCCGTAAACCCCGATTCTGCAAAATATTTTCTTGCGGCTGCCAGAGCCGTGGCCTCTATCATGGTAATAGATGCAAGTTCATTGGTTGTAAGCACGCTCGCCCTGTTATTCGTCTGTTTCAGCGCGTCGAGCGATGTTGTAATGTCTTCTGTTTTCATAAAATCCCTCCTTCGTTTTATGGAGGGAGAACATGTCAAACGCTGCTTAGCAGCGCTAGAGGATAAACCCTCTCTTACTTCGTGCCACTAGTTTATAAGCTCGTGATGATGAAAAACCATTTTATACTTAGAAGTGGATAATAATATTTTCTGAGAAGTAATAATTCCGCGATTTACTTTGTCTTAGCATTTGTTTTGGCCGTTGTCTTAACCTCTTTAGGTTTGTGTGTCTTCTGGTGCAGCGTAAGTGCCCTTTTTGTTTTGAACATCTTTCCGCATTCGCACTTGAGCTGCTCAGCTTCCTTGCTCGACTTGCGAGAGGCTATCTGTGCCGCCTTGAGTCTATTCTTGTCAAGCCAATCTTTTTTCGTAACACAGGTGGGATCAAGACACATACGGAACGGTCTCGATGCTGGTCGTTGAACTTGTATTATTGGCTGTTTACAAGCTTCGCAAATCTTCTCCGTGGACGTTATGATTCCTTCGCGCGGTAGAGGAAATCCAACACGGCAACCTTTGGGATATCCAGAGCATCCAACAAACCTCTTGCCAGTACGCCAGTTCTTGTGAACCTTCAAAGTGCCGCTGCATTTCAAGCAAGTTCCAAGCTTGGACTGCTTGTCCTGCGTAGCTATTACTGCATTGGTAAGCTCTTCACCAATCTTCTTTTCCTTTTTCCTGAAGTCGTTGCAGATTTTTTCAATACGCTTCTTTGCCTCATCCAAGACCTGTTCCTTTGTAGCTTTCTGTACCTGAATTGATTCGGTCATCTCTTCAAAGTGTCTTGTAAGTTTATCAGAAATGACATCAGGCACATTCTTTTCAAGTATGTCTGAAAGCTGCTCGCCTAATTCTGTGACCTCTATACTCTTGCCAAGAAGATAGCCACGGTTGTAAAGAATCTGGAGTATCTGTGCCCTTGTTGAATTATGTACAAGAACTCCGCCGTTTGTTATGAAATTCGGCGATTCGGAAGATACTGAAATATCGTACACAAATTCGTCAGGATTTGTTACATCCTCTATGTTTTGTATTTCAGCCGCATAGAATTCGCCGCCGATATGCCTGTATACAGATTTTAGTGCATGGAAGTGGTAATCCTTATCATCAAGTTCGTAAATCACCCGGTTTGGCGGTATGCTATATGGTGATAGCCTCTTTCGCTTTATGATTTTCATTTTTACAAGGCGTTTTAGTGTTGTTGAAACATCATACGCGCTGCAGTTAAGCATAGCCTTCAATGCTGGTGCGTCCAAATTTTCTTTATGAAGCGCGAGAATTATAGAGTAAGATGTTTTCAATATGTTATATTGCAAAGAATCCGACAACAAGCCCTTATAAAGTGTAAATTTCTTGTGATCGACATCAAAGCCTATCTTCCATGCAAATCTATCGACACGTTCTCTGCCTCCGATAAGAATAGTAAAGCACTTGAAATATTTTTCTTTCAGCTTTGCTTTTCCTTCTTTCACTTTTACTTTAAGTCCAAGCTCGCCAAGAAGCTCGCTTATCCATAAAATAAGTCCCTTATTAGCGAGAGTGATTTTGACACGCGGCACGCCATGGCCTACAGCTTCTTTGCCATTTATTTTTACTTTTCCAATATTCCTAAGATGTACATTCCCGTCTGCATCGAAAAACCCCCTTAAGAAATCCCCTGCGAATTCTTTTGGAATATCAAATCTTTGTTTTTTATTTATAGAAGGGAATAAATCTGATAATAATGCAGCAATGGCAGAGTTACACTGGACTTTATACTGCCTATCATTTTTTACCAAATAAGCCTTTGGTTCTACGCCAAAGACTCTCTTTATGCGAGCTTTCAGCAAATTTAATGCCTTTTTCTCTGTAGTTGTGAAATATAGCTGATGGGAGCCATTATATTCAGGCGAATTGTAGCTGCCATCCCCGTAGAAATATCCAAGTACCCATGCTAAGTCGCTTGACCACTTTATTGGAAGTTTTTCTAGTTCAATGCCTAAAGAATTGCGCTGGGCAAACCTGTGCACAAACATGCCGTTCTGTACCTTGAATTTTCTTCCTGTAAACCAGTCCTTATCAGCCAATATTTTGCCGTATTTATTTCTGGATATTACACTGACAAGCTTATCGCCTTCGCGCACTTTTGAGGCTTCTGCCAGGACGACTGAGTCATCCTTATATAAATAAATTGGATGCTCAGCGGTTGCCTTCAGTTCGCCGCCTTTTGTCTTTATAGATAAAACTTTTTCCTTCTCTTTCAATCTTCTTCTCGATATTAGATTTGGTTTTGTGAATTCAATGCCGGAATCTAGTTCGTTCAAAGATATGGTAGTCGGCGTATTGAGCTTTCTTATCTCCACATCGTCTTCACAACCTAAAGGCGTAGATTTTTCCCACAAGTCTGAAAGGCTGACATCGCAGGAATCCGGAGTGATTATCTTGCAATCTCCTGTCAAACATTTTGTTCCAAGTCCGCGCGCCTCCATTTCCTTTAGGACCGATCCTTGGGAAAAGCGTGCTGGTGGCTGCGTCTCTTTTGAAAGTAAATCAAACTTTTTGACAGGGAACGTATCACCAATCTTTATGTCTGGCAGGATTATTTCTTCGCGCTGGGCATATTTTCCGTAGAGAGAAGTCCAGCCTGCTTCGGTAGTCTTCTTTCCATTCAATGAAAATTCAACACCCTTGGCATCAAGTATTATTTTGTTTGACTCGCGCTTCGCCGGCTGGCCAAAAACAGCAAGGAAGCGTCTTGTAACAAGATCATAAACTCTCTGCTGCTTGTCGCCCATTTTCTTGTAAACGCCTGTCGGATAAACAGCCGGGTGTGCCGCGTCAGTCTTTGAGCCCTCTTCAGGCTTGAGTTCGCCTGCAAGAAGTTGTTTTGCCTCTTTCTCATAGTTCTTCTGCTTGCCAAGGGCAGTAATTATTTTTTTGTAATTTATATCCTTCGGAAGTTTTTCGCTGCTCGTGCGTGGATAGGAAATCATTCCTGACTGGTAAAGCGATTCAGCAATGCTCAAGCCCTGTTGTGGGCTGTATCCGAAATAACGGTAAATATCAGCAAGCATGGAAGTGGTGTTGTAAGGTTTTGGTGGTGCCTGTGTCATTATTTTCTTTGTTATGTTCTTTACTGTAACAGTCTTCGTGTTCGCCTTCTTTGAAAGTAAATCAGCTTCTTTCTTGTCCCATATTTTCTTTCCATGTTCAGCCGTAAGCAGCTGTTTCCCAATCTGCACTTGCAGTTCAAGCTCCCAGAATGGGTCGGGCTTGAATGCCTTTATTTTTTTCTCATGCTTCGCGAGCACATGAAGAACAGGACCTTGGACGCGCCCTGTAGAAACTATCCTGAATCTTTTTGCT
>Ga0209211_10002602_pt1 | contig 30821 bp, 28 predicted proteins | sample RifGroA2_FD_183992 | JGI IMG/M metagenome (GOLD analysis project Ga0209211, IMG submission 183992) | Groundwater microbial communities from Rifle, Colorado, USA - Groundwater A2 (SPAdes) (version 2) | ecosystem: Environmental > Aquatic > Deep subsurface > Groundwater | place: Rifle, Colorado...
CTTTCTTTAAAAAAAATTTCGGCCGTAAAGACATACTTTTAGGGTTCAGTTTAATTACTATATATTTTCTCTCTAGGATTATTTTACTAGATAAGTTGCCAATTTTTTCCGATGAAGGAATATATATCCATTGGGCCAGAATTGCCTGGCACGATGCATCTTGGAGATTTATTTCCCTGACTGACGGCCGGCAGCCCCTCCAAACTTGGGGAACGATCCCATTTTTAAAGTTATTTCCCCAAAACCTCCTTTTTGGCGGCAGAATGTTTTCAGTCGCCACTGGTTTTGTCTCTTTAGTTGGTATATTTAGTCTGTTATTTTACTTATTCAACAAAAAAACTGCTTTTTGGGGAATGTTTTTATATATCTTTACTCCTTTTTTTCTTTTCTATGATCGGATAGCTTTAGCTGATTCTGCAGTCAATTCCGGTTTTATCTGGATTTTATTTTTTTCCATATTAGTTGTAAAAACATTAAGACTTGATCTGGCTATACTTTTTGGAATAACGGCTGGAATGGCGATGCTGACTAAATCTTCTGTCCGATTATTCATTGGACTTGCGGTCTTTGCTCCAATCCTGATTTGGAATAAAAAATTTGGAAAAAATATTATTAACAAAGCCGTAAATTACTTTATTTTGTTTGCTTTTGTTTTTAGTATTGCAATCGTAATTTATAATATCCAAAGACTGTCTCCTTTTATGCACTATATAGAATTAAAAAATAATACTTTTGTCATGCCGATTTCAGAATTTGTCAAAAATCCATATGGCGTAATTTTTCCAAACTTAAAAATAATTCCCCATTATGTTTTTTCGGAAATGGGTTGGATGACCGGATTTTTAGGAATTATCGGTTTAATTACACTGTTAAAAAATAATTTTAGTTTAGGTCTTTATTTTTCTGTTTGGTTATTCGTCCCTTACTTTATAATTGCCGGACTTTCAAGAGTAATTTTCCCCAGATATTTGATATTTTTGGCAATTCTTTTGACAATATTTTCCGCTTATTATTTATCGAATCTTAGATCAAAGCTTATTAAATCAATTTTGCTGATTGTATTTTTATCAATTTCTGCTTTCTATACCTACGGATTTTATTTTAATCCGTCTATTATCCCCTTCCCGGAAATTGACAAAGGTCAGTATGTAGAAGGCGAAACGGCCGGATATGGTGCCAAAGAAATTATGGAGTTTGCGCGTGTTAAATCAAAGGAAAAGCAGGTAATCGTACTGGCTGAGGGAGATTATGGACTGATCGGTGATGTTTTAAATGTCTTTTTAAAAGATGACGATAAAATAAATATCAGGGGTTTTTGGCCGCTTAATGAAAAAACTTTATTTGATAATCAAAAAGAACTTAAAGAAAATTTGGTTTATGTAGTTTTTTCCCAGAAAAAAGAATTTCCAATGAACTGGCCGATAAAACTCATTAAAAAATATGACAAACCTGGACTACGAACAGCTTATTATCTATTTGAATTAGTTAAATAAACTTCGCCACATGTCATTCCCGCGTAGGCGTGAATCCATGAACGTCTGGATCCCCCCCTCCTATGAGAGGATGACAAAACAATTCTTCAAAAAATCGATTCATTAAACCAGAATATTTACATGTATTATCGATTAATCGATAATACAGTTTGACTAGTCGATTAATCGACTATGCAGAGAGAAATATAAAATCACGATTAATATAGAGGCTATGCTAATTAAATCACTCAATGTTCTTATTGGGGTATTTTTAAAAACAAAAGCCAGATTGTGTTTACCTTCCGGGATTAAAACGGTAATCAATTTATAATCGTTGTTATCTTTTATCTTTATTTTTTTTCCGTCCAAACTTGCTTGCCAACCCGGAAAGTTAAAAGTATTTAATCGAAACTCAATTGGATTTTTTGATTCTATGTAGAATTCCTTTTTTGAAAATTTATCTGTTATTGTTTCTACCTTAGTTGTTTCTTTGTCCTCTGATAAAACCGAAAAATTTTCTTTTAATAAATCTTTTTTATTTAATCCAATTGTTGTCGTTCCCAACTCGGTTTTTTTTGTTTTAATTCCTGATGGGGAAAACTCAAAAGAAGTTTTGCTTACTCTCCATGAAATCTCCTTAAAACTTGTCAGGCTTTTTTCGTCATATATCTTTTCATTATTCGGTTTTGAATAAATTGAATATTTTATGACCGTGATTAATAATAAAGACACTATTACCAGATTAAATAAGACTTTTTTAATTGCAACATCTTGTTTGATAATTTTTCCGAAATAGTAAATTCCTGAGGCTGCTATCAAACTAATAAATATTCCGGTGAACGTCAAGAATCTCCAGGGAAATTGAAGATACCAAAGATATTTTATCTTATCCCAAACAAACTGAGATAAAGTAGAAGACATAAACAGTGAAAACAGAAGTAAAAAAAATAAAAAGCCGTAAATTTTTATCGATTCCCTTTTCTTTTTAATAAAAAAATAAAATAAAAAAATTAGCAGAGAAAAAATTGTTAAAAAAATATGAATTTTTCCTAATTGAAAGCTCATTCCATCAATAGGTCCGGCAATTGACCCTCCGTACCCCCAAGGAGAAAACCAAAACTGGTATGGGTAAATAAAGTGAATCTCATAATTAGCCAGTTCATGAGTCAAAATTGCATCAATCAATGTGTATTTTTTTTCTATAAATGACGGCAACCAAAAAAATGCCGATAAACCAAGCGCTAAAAAAGTTTCAGTTAAAAAATTTTTAATAAATAACCAGCGATTTTTTGAACAGAAGAAATAATAAATAAAAAATAGGCTAACAAAAAAAAGTGCCGGAAAAGCTATTAATGGATGAGCTAATATTAAAAGTCCCAAACTAATACTAAAAAGAAAATATCGTTTAAAACTATTATTTCTATAAATATTATCGAGACCTAATAAAACAAACGGCAAAATTGACATGGCGAAAAATTCCGCCCAGGCCCCTCTAATATAAACTGTGATTGCTCGATAAAAGAAAAACGTAAAAAAGGTTGCTGCAAGTAATCCAGTTTTTTTATCAAAAAATCTTTTTCCTAACAGATACATTCCAATTGAAGAAAGAAAAGAGCCGGTAACAATCATTAACTTTAAAGACCAAAGCAGATCAAATCCCAGCAGATGAAAAAATTCCGCCACATAATATATAAGGGGCGGATAAAAATTAAAAAGCGGATATCCAAAATTAAAACCTAAACTACCCACCCAACGTGGATATAAGTTTCCCTGTCTGATTGCCTGATCCAGAAGATAAAGTCTGGCAATATGCTGGTCATCGTGAATAGAAAAATATTGATTATTCAAAAGGCCGGATAGTGCCAAAGCTGTTATAATGAGGAGAGCGATAATTTCAAAAGATAATAATTTTTTTAAGAATTTCATCTTTTTAATTATATATGATGTCATCCCCGCGAAGGCGGGGATCCAAAATGTTCAACATGGATAACAATATCAAACAGATCAAACAAAGAGGTGTTTTAAGCGCCGGCAGTCTCCTTTTTCAAAGCGGTTTTTCGGCTATCTTGGGATTTGCGGCTTTTTTTATTTTAACTCTCAAGTCTAATTTATATCTACTTGGTATTTATAATACTGTTCTTGCGATGATGGCTTTTTTTAACTATTTTTCCAGTCTTGGACTGGCAGCTGCAATTATTCAAAAAAAAGAAGTTAATGAAAAAGATCTTAACACCGCTTTTATAATCCAAACTGCATTATCTCTTCTTATAATAATCATCGGTTTTTTTCTAACTGATTATCTCTTCGTGATTTACAAAGATCTGCCAAAAAATGCAATATATCTTTACTGGTCGCTCCTTTTTTCCTTTTTCTTCCTTTCTTTGAAAACAATTCCCTCGGTCTTACTTGAAAAAAAAATTAAAATTTATAAAGTAGTCTTAGTTCAACTTATAGAAAATGTGGTTTTTTATTCTGTCGTAATCATTATGTCTCTTTTAAATTTTGATATTTTCAGTCTTGTAGTGGCGGTCGTTGCCCGATCTTTAGTTGGAGTCATCTCAATTTATATAATGAATCCGTGGTCGCCCAAGTTAATTTTTTCAAAGTCCGCCGCCAAATCTCTTTTGTCTTATGGCGTTCCTTTTCAGGGAAACTCATTCTTGGCTCTTATAAAAGATGATTTAATGATTATTTATTTGGGAGCCGTTATCGGCTTCGAAAAACTTAGTATTGTAACATTTGCCAAAAAATACGCCGAATTTTCAATCAGATTGATAATGGATAACATTAACCGAGTCGCCTTTCCGATCTATTCCCAATTCCAAAATAATAAAGTTCTCTTAAAAAAAAGCGTTGAAAAAATTCTTTTTTATGAAGCTCTTTTTATTTTTCCAATTATCATTGGCAGTGTCTTTATTTTTGATAATCTGCTAAAAATTATGCCGGGTTATTATCTAAAATGGCAAGTCGCTTTAATATCTTTTTACTTTTTTTCTTTTTCGGCTCTTTTTGTCAGCCTTTATTCCCCTCTTATCAGTCTTTTCAACGCAATTGGCAAAGTAAAGTTAACTTTAATAATAATGGTGGTTTTAACTGCACTAAACTGGATTTTTATTCCGCCCCTGATTAAGTTATTTGGTTTTCAAGGCATTTCGATTGCTTTTTTTATCATCTCTTTTTCTTTTATTTTTGTTTTTATCAAAGCAAAATCAACCGTCGATTTTTCCTTGAAAAATGCTTTTGGAGCTCCAGTGATTTCTTCAATCGTGATGGTCACATACCTTGTGTTGATTAAGTTCTGGATGAGCAAGATCTTGACCAATAACCTTCTTCTTACTGGACTAGCAGTTTTCGGATCGGCTTCAGTTTACTTTCTAGTTATTTATAGAATTATGGGTAGGGTTTTTTTTGATGAAATAAAAGATCTTATAAATACTCAACGAAACTAAATTTGCGATAAAAAAATATATTATTATTTGATGTTTCAGATCCACCTTGTCCTTCGAGTTCCAACCACCTAGCATAATGTATGGATAATAAGAACATATTAGCCCCATCAGAAATAACTCTGTTTTTTTTATTAAATCAGGAAATATTGGTAAAAATATAAATAAACTCAAAAAATACCAGGGTTGTATTTCTGAATAAAACGATAAGTAAAACAGAGGTACTAAAATTCCTATAAAAGCTAGTATATTCAACCATTTATTTTTTTTTGATATTAATAAAATAGGTAAAGTCGAATATTTGATTAGTCCGGATAGAAAAAACAAAATTCTCGACCAAACATTTTTATTAAATAGTAAATAAACTCCAATCAAGCCAAGACTCATGGCGATTAAGTCATTATGTGGAGTAATTAATCCTTCAATAATAATTAATGGATGGGTGGCAATGATCAAAGCTACATTTTTGTTAATCTTGTTTGTTGCCCAGACCGCAGCAAGATAAAAAAATGTAAAAGTTAATTTAAAGAAAAATAAACTAAGAATAAATTTCCCCATTGATAAAAATGAAGGTATTAATGTAATTGGTAAAAATGTCGGAAAATCCAGAGCCTTAAAAAGGTAGGGATTTTTTCCATAAAAAGTCAGGATCTTGGCATCAAACATATAATTAAAAAAGTCATGAGACAAAAAAGGATAAGCGATTAATGATACTGAGCCTATTACTAAAGCTAGTTTTATAGGACTAGGTTTTGTTTTTTGAGACAGAAAATACAGTAAATAAAGAATAACTATTCCTGAGAAAAAAATTATAGTTGATAATCCCCTGTTGAAGTAACCTATCTGGATAATAAAGTTCCTAAAACTATCCCAGAGCTTATGGTTAAATAGGGTTAAATTTAAATCGACTAGCGAGTATGAATAAATTGAAAAAAATAAAATAATGATTGAATACAAAAAATAATTCCAGCCTACCATTGTGATATAATTAATTTTATTAAAATGAAGAAATATTCTTTTTTTCATAACAAATTTTTGGTTGTGTTTATATTCTTTCTAATAATTTTATTATTCTGTTATTTTAGATTAAAACCAATAATATTACAAACAATACCATACACATATGATCAAGGACGTGACTTTATCAAAGCTCAAGAAATTATCAGAGATTTAAATCCGACCTTAATCGGACCAACAACCGGTATTTCAGGTTTATTTCATGGCGCCTGGTGGTATTATTTTTTAGCTATACCTTATCTTATATTTTCTGGCTCGCCAATTGGTTTTTCTATTTTTACTTTTATAATTAGCTTATTACAATTAATATTATTTTCTTATTTCCTTAAAAAAGAATTTGGTTGGCTGCCTTCATTGATATTTGCATTATTTGTTACTTGCTCTCCATATTTTATAATGATGTCTTTTTTTGTTATTAACGGAGTATTGGGTTTTCCTTTTATTCTTTTATTTTTTTATTTTGTTTATCATTTTTTAAAAACTGAGAACAAAAAATATTTTTTTTGGCTTTTTTTAACAATTGGATTTATCTTTGAGTCAGAATTACCTAATGGAATTTTTACCGCTGTTGCTTTTCTAATTGTTCTCTTTATTTATAAAAAAATTAAATTACTGTTTTCAAGAGACGGATTTAAAAACGCCTTTTTTGGTCTTTTAATTCCCCTTTCCCCACGATTATTATTTGAAGTTATAAAAGGTTTTCCCCAATCAAAAACAATTTTAAAATTTATTTTTAATCCTGAGTTTCACAATCCCAAGCCTTTTATAGATATTTTTCGAGACAGACTTTTTCTTTTCAACAATTATTTATCTTCATCTTTTCCTGTTGATAATTCCGTTGTTATTTATAGTTTATTTTTAATATCGATCTTTGGAATCATTTTTACTTACGTAAAAAATGATAAAAATAGTAAAAACTTTTATTTATTTGGGCCTTTGATGATTATTTTATTTTTATTAACGTCAAGCTTATATAAAGACAACTTTTGGAGTAATTATTACGAAGGTATAGGCTATTATTTTATTATTACCATTTCTCTTGGACTTTATGGTTTATCTAAAGTTAAAAATAAATTAATTAAAAATTTACCTTGGCTAATATTCAGTATGTTATTTATTTTTAATGTTTTCAGGCTTACTAAAGAAACAAAAAATAATCCTATTGCTGTCGACGGTCTAAAAAAACAACTAATAACTGTTAACAAAATTTATGAATTAAATAAAGAAAAAAAAGATTTTTGCGTAAGAGTTTACACTCCGCCTGTTATTCCTCATACTTATAATTATTTATTTGATTATTTCCATGATTTTAAAAATAAAGTTCGACCAACTGCAAACTATGTTAATAATCAATGTTGGTATATTTTTGAAGATGATAGTTTTAAATTTAGAATTGATCAGTTCAGAAAAGAACATATTCCATCAACCGGAAAATTGATTAAAAAAGAATTTGTTCATAAAGACGTATTTTTTGAACTTTGGCAGGATTATCCGCAAAAATAATATGATTGGAATAACGACTGTTAATTATAATCAACACAAGCTTACTCGGGAGTTTCTTGATTCTCTCGCTACTGTTAAAAATTCCAATGATTTAACTGTTTATATAGCTGACGTTTCATCAAAAAAAGAGATTATTAATATTGATAATTATCCAATGAAAATAATCTTAAAACATCTTCCCAACAATGGATATGCTTTTGGAATTAACGAAGGAACTAAATATTTTTTAAAAAATGGTTTCAATAAATTTTGTGCGATAAATAATGATGTTTTTTTTGATAGGAATTTTTGCCAACAAGCTCATTTAGGATTTGAAAAGTCAGATATTTTTGGCGGAAAGATTTATTATGCTCCGGGCTATGAATATCACAAAAAATATGGAAAAAAAGATATTGGTAAAATTCTTTGGTACGCTGGAGGCATTAACGATTGGAATAATGTCTATACTTCACATCGAGGAGTTGATGAAATAGATAATAAGCAATATAACAAATTTGAAGAGACTGATTTTATCACCGGCTGTATGTTATTTTTTAATAAAAAGGTTGTTGATAAAATCGGCTTTTGGGATGAAAAATATTTTTTGTATTATGAAGATTCAGATTTTTGCGAACGGTCAAAAAAAGCTGGTTTTAAATTATTTTATAATCCCAAAATTATTATCTGGCACAAAAATGCTCAGTCAACCGGCGGCTCCGGTTCTCTGCTTCACCAAAAATATCAAAAAAAAAATCGTTTAATTTTCGGATTGAAATATGCACCATGGAGAACAAAATTACATTTAATAAAAAATTATCTTTTTTATATTTTATGAAAAACTTATCAGTCGTCATCCACACTTTAAACGAAGAAAAAAATATTATCGATTGTATCAACTCTGCCAAATTGTTGACAAATAAAATAATCCTCGTCGACATGGAAAGTACGGACAAAACCGTAGAAATTGCTAAAAATCTAAATGTTTCTTTTTTTAATTTTCCAAAATCAAATTATGTCGAGCCCGCCCGCGAATTTGGAATTAGTAAGGTGAAAACTGAATGGGTATTTATCTTGGATGCTGATGAAAGAATAACAGAAGAATTAGCGGAAGAAATTATAAAAACCATGCGTAGTCACCCTCAGGGTGACCAAACGTTTTACAAAATTCCAAGAAAAAATATTTTTGGCCGTATAAAATGGCTCCGCCATGGCGGCTGGTGGCCGGATTATCAAATAAGATTGATAAGCAAAAAGCATTTTGTCAATTGGCCGAAACAAATCCATTCTACTCCTCAAATTCAGGGCCGTCTTGGATATCTTAAAAATCCTCTGACTCATAATTTTCACGGAGACTTAACTAATATGATAAAAAAAACAGTTGTCTTTGAAGACATCGAGTCAGATCTTCTTTATAAGGCTAATAAAAATGTAAGTACAGCAACTTTTTTCCGCAAGTTTTTAGCTGAGTTATATCGTCGATTAATTAAAAGTCTGGGATTTCTTGATGGGACAGTCGGCATCATTGAATCAATTTATCAGGCATTTTCAAAAACAATTACTTATTTATTTTTATATGAGAAATCAAAAGATAAAAAAATTAAAGTCGGTATTTATGATCCTTTTTTAGACACACTCGGAGGTGGGGAAAAATATATATTTTCTATTCTTGAAGTGCTGGCGGAAAAAGGATATGAAATAAATGTCTTTTGGAATAAGGATTTATCAAAGGAAATAAATGGCCGTTTTGCGCTTAAATCAATTGGCTCCTGGAAATGGTTACCAAATATTTTTAAACGTCATCCCGAGCGAAGTCGAGGGATCTTTAATAAGATTTCTCGACTCGTTTCACTCGCTCGAAATGACAATACGTTCATTAATTTAAAAAAATTCGACTACTTCTTCTACGTCACTGACGGGAGTTATTTTTTTTCTTCGGCTAAAAAAAATTTTGTTTATGCGATGGTTCCTGATGAAAAACTTTATAACTTAACGGTAATAAATCGTTTGAAATTGGCTAATTACTCTTTTATCACCCATTCGGAATTTACAAAAAAATGGCTTAAAAAATTTGGGATCGATTCTCAAGTCATTATGCCTTATCTGGATAAACATTTTACTGATCAAGATGCTGAATATTTTAAGAAGGATAAAATTATCCTTTCGGTTGGCCGGTTTTTTCCCCATCTTCATAGTAAGAAACAAGATGAAATGATCAGAACTTTTAAACTTTTAAAAAAATCAAATCTTCAATTTGAAGACTATAAATTAATACTTGCCGGTGGATTAAAAAAAGAGGATAAAAAATATTTTGATTATTTAAAGAAACTTGCAGATAATGATTCTTCAATAGTTTTTAAACCAAACATTGAACTTTATGAACTTTATAAACTTTATGAGCTTTCAAACTATTTTTGGCACTTTGCAGGATATGGAGTCGATGAAAATATTCATCCCGAACAAGTGGAACATTTTGGCATCACTCCGGTTGAAGCAATGGCCTCCGGTTGTCTCACTTTCAGCTACAATGCCGGCGGACCTAAGGAAATAATCTCGGAAGGAGAAAATGGATTTTTATTTAACTCAACCGGTGAACTTATTGAAAAAATGATTACTGTAGAAAATAATTCCGAACTAAAAAATAAAATCCGTCTAAAAAGTTCCCTTTATGCAAAAAAACGTTTTTCTTATAAAGTGTTTGAGGATCTTGTTTTAAAAAATATTTTTGCTAATATTAGATATGGATAGATTGTTCTCTCCAAATAAGACCTTCAAAACCAATTACACGCTTCAGGAATTGCATAATTTAAGAAAACAGTTCGCCAAATACATTCAATCAAAAGCAAAAGTGATTAATGAAAAAATTGGCTTCGTCTCAATTGAAGAAGTTAATCACTTTGTTAATCCGACCCTGCTTAACATCGCCAGTGAAATTACCATTGGTTTGTTTTTAAAAAATCTTAAGAAAAATAATGTTCCAACAGCTGTTATAGGTATACCAAATCGTGGAAAAGAATTCGCGACCGTCCTTGGAATTAAAACCCAGCTTGAAATTGGAATTACCGACCGGGGAGAGACGAAAAACCAGCGCTTCAACGTTGTTTACGAAAAAGACAATGACATGATTTTTATTAAGGGCATTCCTTCATTCACTCAGCCAGGTAAATATTTTACCCATAAAATCAGGGGGATAAAGCCCGGATCAACTATCCTGGTTGCCGATGATTTTTCAGCAACTGGCGCTGTTACTGATTATTATAAAAAGGCTTTAAAACAACTGAATATTCTTCCGATATTCGTCTACCTTGTTGCCAAGGACTTTTCTAATCTGAACACTCCTCAGATAGGTTACCGGAGACATAAGAATGAGAAGGATCTTATTTTTTCCGTTGTCAGATTAACTAAAATAAAAAGAGATAAAATAGAAGTTGAAGAAAATGATTATTAATATGAAAAGCTATATTTCAAAGAAAATGTTAAATTATCAGGGACTCACTTTTGATGATGTTCTGCTTTATCCTGATTACTGTGATTTTAAAAGAGATGATATTAAATTAGATACCTACTTAACAAAAAAAATTAAATTAAAAATTCCTTTTATTTCTTCTCCGATGGATACCGTGACTGAATCAGATATGGCAATTGCCTTGGGAAAACTTGGTGGGATCGGAATAATTCATCGTAATTTAACAGTTGATGATCAGGTCAAAGAAATAATAAAAGTAAAAAAACAACAGATTATTATTGGAGCCGCAATTGGAAGTGGGCCTGGTTTTGAAAAAAGAGTTGAAGCCTTGGTAAAAAATAATATTGATGTTATTGTAGTTGATTCAGCCCATGGTTATACAAAATCTATTATCGACACGGTCAAAATAATCAGAAATAAATATCCGCAATTACAGATAATTGCCGGTAATGTTGCTACTTATAAAGGCGCTCTGGCCTTGATTAAGGCCGGTGTTGACGGACTACGGGTAGGAATGGGCCCTGGGGCAATCTGTACCACCCGGATTATTTCAGGAATGGGTATTCCCCAAATATCAGCTCTTTTTGAGACGTGCGCCGTTGCCCAAAAACATAAAGTTCCTGTCATTTCAGACGGCGGAGTAAAATATTCAGGCGATATGATAAAAGCGCTGGCGGCCGGGGCATCAACCATCATGATGGGAAGTATTTTTGCTTCCTGCCAGGAATCTCCTGGTGAAATATATGAATTAAATTCAACTCAAATTCCAAGTCGTTTCAGAAATATTTTGAAAAAAGATCAGGATATTTACTTATTTAAAAGTTACCGGGGAATGGGCTCAATTGCCGCAATGAAAAAAGGTGCAGAAATAAAATCAGAAAACGAATTTCATGGGAAAAGCTATAAGGACCGTGTCTTGGTCGCTGAAGGAGTCGAAGGAATGGTTCCAATCAAAGGTCAGGTAAAAGATATTATTACTCAGGCAATCGGTGGAATAAAATCCGGGATGTATTATCTGGGAGCAAAAACCATTAAAGATCTTCATGATAAAGCCAAGTTCTTAAAAATTTCCCAGTCATCCCTGAAAGAAAGTCATCCTCATGATATTTTTGTTACCAATCCCGGGGAAAATTATCAATTTTAATTTGAGATTATGATAGTGGTTATCGATTTCGGTTCCCAAACAGCCCACTTAATATCCCGAAGAATCAAAGAACTGGGTGTCAACTGTGAAATTGTTATTCCGGAAATTGCCATAGAAAAAGTCCAGCAACTTCATCCAAAAGGTCTGATTTTTTCCGGCGGTCCGGCTTTTGTAAATGAAAAAAACTCTCCTTTAGTTGATAAAAAAATATTTGATTTCAAAATCCCTATTCTAGGAATCTGTTATGGTCAGCAGGTTGTCGCCCATCTATTGGGTGGAAAAGTCACCGGCGGAAAAATAAAAGAATACGGTCCGGCTTTTGTTTCTCATAAACCTTCTTTGTTATTTAATCATATTCCGGAAAAATTCCGCGTCTGGATGAGTCATGGCGACTCTGTCGTAAAACTGCCCAGCGGATTTTCTTATATCGCTTTCACTGAAGATATTAAAGGCGGAGCAATTGCGAATGTTGAGAAAAATATCTACTGCGTTCAATTTCATCCTGAACTTACCCATACGGAATATGGCCAGGAAATATTAAAAAATTTCTTAAATATTTGCGATGAAAAACCAAAAAAGGAAGAAATTGATATTGATAGTATTATAAAAAACATCAAAGAAACTGTCGGTGATAAAAAAGTAATCATGGCACTTTCCGGAGGAACTGATTCATTTGTAGCCGCCGCTTTAATCGCCCGTGCAATCGGTGACCAATTAATACCGGTTCATGTCGAGTCCGGACTGATGAGAGATGATGCCATGGAAAATGTGAAAGTGATTTTTGCAGAAACCATAAAAATAAAACCAAAAATTATCAAAGCTCAGAAATTGTTTATGAAAAAACTGAAAAATATCATTGACCCGGAAATAAAAAGAAAAACAATTGGAAAACTTTATGTTGACTTATTTGAAAAAGTGGCTGACTCGCAAAAACAAATCTTTTTCCTTGGTCAGGGAACGACTTATGCCGATTTTATCCACAGCAAGGCAACGAAACATGCTGCTCTTATAAAATCACATCATAATGTCGGCGGTCTTCCAAAAAATATGAAATTAAAATTAATTGAACCTATCAGATATTTTTACACCGATCAGGTCAGATACATTGGTCAGAAACTTAATCTTCCCGATAAAATCATTAACCAACAGCCTTTTCCAGGACCCGGATTTGCCGTCAGAATTATGGGAGAGGTGAATGAAGCCCGACTGGAAAAATTAAAGTCGGCCGATAAAATTGTGATGGAGGAAATCGAGAAAGCCGGTCTTAAAGAAGCAATCTTCCAGTATTTTGCTATTCTGACCGGAGCAAATAGTACTGCAGTCAAAGGTGACGAACGATTTTACGGAGAAGTAATCGCTGTTCGGGCTTATACGACAGTTGATAGAATGTCAGCTGACTGGGCAAAGGTTCCCTATGAAGTTTTACAAAAAATTTCCACAAGAATTGTCAATGAAGTTCTCGGAGTTTCCCGAGTCGTCTATGACATCACCACCAAACCGCCTGCAACAATGGAATGGGAATGATAAAATATCATTAATGAATAAACATCCTATTTCCGTGATTATTCCGGTTTATAAAAACTACGATCTTTTTTTAAAATACTTTGAGATAAATATAAAATACTTTACCGGATGCGAAGTAATTGTGATGAACGATTATCCATTGGAAAATATCAGCCAAAAAGTTAAAAAGATTTTACGAACAGCAATTGTTATTAACAATAAAAAAAATTTAGGATTTGCTGGTAATGCTAATTCCGGAGTGAAAAAATCAACCAGAAAATATGTTTTGCTTATTAACTCAGATGTAATATTGAAAGATAATTCATTTTTGAATTCCTTGAAATATTTTAAAAAAAACCAAAAACTTTTTGCAGTTGGTTTTGCTCAAATTGAAAAAGACGGAAAAGTTGTCGGATCAAATCGTGGCTACTTTAAAGACGGTCTCATTAATCATTCTAATAAACCAATTTCTAATTTCCAACAACCAATTTCTAACTTTTGGGCCGAAGGTGGCTCATCAATCTTCAGCAAAAAATTATTTATGGATCTGGGAATGTTTGATGATTTATTTAATCCATTTTATTGGGAAGATATTGATCTTTCGTATCGGGCCTGGAAATCTGGATATGAAATCTTATATGATCAAAATATTAAAGTAGAACATTATCACGAATCAACCATTGGAAAATATTTTGATAAAAGCAAAATTTTAAAAACCGCTTTTCGAAATCAAATAATTTTTCAATGGAAAAACCTAACTGACAAAGACTTAATTTTTAAACATTTATTAAATATTTCAAAATTTATATTTATTTCCGGATTTTTTGATGCCTTAATAAAATTACCGAATATTTTACAAGCAAGACGAAAAGTATTAAAATTGTTTATTAAAACAGACAAGGAAATATTAAATTTATTTAATAATTAGTGTCATTTCGAGCGAAACGAAGTGAAGTCGAGAAATCTTCCTAAAAAGATCCCTCGATCCGCCAGCTGGCGGACTTCGGGATGACAGAAGAAAACTATGTTTAAAAAATATCTACCAACTTTACTTTTAATATTTATTTCGGTTTTGTCAGTTGGCCTATTTCTTTATAAGATGAACGTCTCTCCCCCCGCTTTGAATGCTGATGAAGTGACTAACGCTTATGATGCTTACTCAATTTTAAAAACCGGTAAAGATCAGTACGGAAATTTTATGCCACTGCGATTTAAATCATTTGGTGATTACAAACTTCCGCTTTTGACTTACCTGGCTATTCCTTTCATTAAAATATTCGGATTAACAGAAACCGGAATTAGAATGGTTAACTTCCCTTTTGTTCTTTTCTTTCCATTGGTAATTTATTTACTAACTCAAGAATTATTTAATAAAAAAAATGTTTCTTTGTTGGCTGCATTTTTATCTGCCTTTGCTCCAGGTCTTCAGCTTCTTGGCCGCCAAGCACATGAAGGTTATATAGCGGTTTTCTTTTTGACTTTTTCATTTTATCTGTTTTTTAAACTTATTAAAAAACAAACCGTATTAAATTTTTTATTTTTTGCTTTTATTTTTTTACTTTGCTTATTTGGTTACCATTCCTCCCGTCTTTGGGCTGGATTTTTTTTCCTAAGTTTCATGCATTTTATTTTCAAAAAGCAACTTAAAAAAATTAGCCTGGTTATTTTTATCGCTGTTATATTATTATTCGGAATTTCAGATGTTTTATACTCCCCAACCCGGATAAAGAATCTTCTTTTCTTTAATAATATTGGCTTTTCTTTAAAAATAAATGAATTTCGCGCTAATGGTGGCAGTCGAACAATGTACAACAAACTGACAGTTGGAGCAAAAGACTTACTCTCCGATTACCTAACTTATTTTTCTCCGCAATTCATGGTAATATCTGGTGATAATAATCCCCGTTTTGGTTTTCCCGGACTCTCTCCTATTACTCCAATTGAATATATTTTTATTATTATTGGTCTTTATTATCTTTTTAAAAATAAAGAAAAATGGCGGTATTATTTACTTTTAATGTTCCTGTTCTCTCCTCTTTCCGCTAATCTGTCTTGGGCTGGCAGTTCAGTTACGCGATCTATTTTTGTTTTTATTCCCGCCTTAATCATTTCAGCCTATGGTGTAATAAATTTTCTTAATAAAAAAAATCCTGCGTTTTATATTTTATTTTTAATTTTTTATCTTCTTTTTTTATTTTATTCCTGGGATTTTTATTTTAATCATTATCCAAAAAGGGCTCTAGTTCTTCGAAGTTGGCAGGCTGGATATAAGGAATTATTAAACTACGTCAAAGATAACTATGATCGTTTTGACAAATTTTATGTGACCAGAAAAAACGGCCAACCGTATATTTATTTTTTATTTTATTTGAAATATTCTCCAGCTCTTTATCAAAAAATAGCGGTTCTTTCTTCTCCAGATGAATACGGATTTGGTCAGGTTGAACAATTTGATAAGTTCATTTTTGATCTCCCAAATGACAAGCAATTAAAAAACTCAGTTGTTATAGGTTTCCCTGACGATTTTTCCGACGCAGAAAAGTCTAATTTAAAAGAAATAAGAATGGGTACGGAGACTATTTTTTATATAAAAGAAAGTGCTACAATAATATTATAAAAAGCATGAAGAAAAATTGGTATAACTAAGCTTTTCCTTTCAATAAATATTAATCCGTTTATCATGCTTAAAAGTAAGTCCGTCGCTAAAAAAACTAGCAACAAATTACCACCGATCTTCGCATTAGTGAATAAAATAGGTACATGAAGAAAGAAAAATAAGATGCTAGAAAAAAAAGTTGAAGAAATTGGATTTTTTGATTCTTCATATAATTTTTTCAAGATAAATCCTCGTGATAAAATTTCTTCAGTAATTCCAGTGGCTAAGGCGGTTATTATAATCAAAAAAATATTTGCCGAACTGATATTGTAGTTAAACGATATAAATTTCCCAGATTTGACAAAATAAGCTAAGGAGGCTGTTATAAAAAAAATTACTCCGACTCCCACCGCATATAAGAAATCTTGAAAAAGTTTTTTTGGTTTTAGAGAAATATAAAGACTGGATAAAACATTTTGTTTATCAATTTTTCTAATGTAGTAAATAACCGGCAGGACAAAAACTAGGGGCTTGGCGATAAATTCATCAAGCCATTCCGGCATCTTTAAATAAGTCCTGTAAATACTCCAAACAATCAAAATCACCGCCCAAAGATTTAATGCTTTTTGTAATGGAGTTGTTTTCGATTTCATTGTTAAAAATTTACTACTTTTTCATTAATAAATCAAGAGGAGGATCCCTCGACTTCGCTCGGGATGACAAAAAATGTGTCATTCCGTTTGTCCGATCGGGATAGTAAAATAGTCGTTTGTCATTCCGAGCGGAACGAAGTGAAGTCGAGGAATCTTCCTAAGATTCACTCAAATCCTTAAACTCAGGATTAAATTTTTTAATCAATAACTCCTTTTTCTTTCTATTCCAATTCTTTAATTGTTTTTCCCTGGAGATAGCCTGTTTAATATCTTTATATTCTTCAAAGTAAACTAACTTTTTACATTTATATTTTTTAGAAAATCCCTCGATTAATTCTTGTTTGTGTTCATAAATTCGTCTTTGAAGATTGTTTGTAACGCCAATGTATAAGACACCGGAGAAACTGGAGATAATGTAGATAAAATAAGAACTATTTTTCATTTAGTTTAAGTATAGAGATTCCTTTATTCTTTAGGAAGATCCCTCGACTTCGCTCGGGATGACACGGACAAAATTATTCAAGAAAATCTTTTAGTTTGCGGGCGCGGGTTGGATGTTTGAGTTTGCGGATGGCTTTGGCTTCAATCTGGCGGATTCTTTCACGAGTGACCCGGAACTCTTTCCCCACTTCTTCAAGCGTCTTTGACTTTCCGTCCTCAAGACCAAATCTCATTACTAAAACTTTTTTTTCTCTTGGAGACAAGGTTTCCAAAACGCTATTTAAGGCATCTTTTAAAAGTTCCCGAGAAACTTTGTCATATAAAGACGGTTGATTTGTATCGGCGACAAATTGTTCTAAAGTCGCTTCTTTATCATCTCCAACCGGTGTTGATAAAGAACGAGGTTGCTGGGAAATTTTCATTAAGTTTTCAATTTCGTCAGTTGTCATAATCATATCTTTGGCAATTTCTTTGACTGTTGGTTCACGACCTAATTTTTGAATTAATCTTCTTTGAGTTTTGTAATAACGGTTAATATGATCGACCATGTGAACAGGAATTCTTATCGTCCTTGATTGATCGGCGATCGCTCTTGTGATCGCCTGTCTGATCCACCAAGTCGCGTAGGTAGAAAATTTATATCCCCGTCTCCAGTCATATTTTTCCACACCTCGGATAAGACCCTTATTTCCTTCTTGAATTAAATCAAGAAAAGACAAACGGCGTCCCAAATATTTTTTAGCAATTGAAACGACTAAACGTAGATTGGCTTTTGTCAATTTATCTTTGGCTTTTAGATCTCCTTTTTCATATTTTTTGGCCAGGTATACTTCATCTTCAAACTTTAAAAGCGGGGTTTTCCCGATTTCCTTAAGATACATTTTGATCGGATCAAGAGACTCTCCATGTTTTAGAACCACCAACTGTTCTAACTCTTTTTCCATTTCTTCTGTAGATTTTTTGGCATCCATTTCCTCACGAGTCGAGACTGTTTCGAAGATATCTATTCCTTTATTTAAAGCATCATTAAAAAACTCATCAATTGCCTCAATGTGTTTTTCCGGATCAGGATAAACTATTAAAATATCATCTTGAACTAAAAAACCATCTTCTTTTCCTTGGTTTAATAACTCATTTAACGTTTTGGGCAGTCGGTGCTTTATCATATATAGACCATTCTATAACGAAAGTAGTTTTTTTTCTACCTCTTTTAAGGAATTTGTGATCGTAATCAATTGTTTATTTTTTTCTTGACTCTCTGCTTTTTCTTCAAGAGTTTTTTTTATCTGATTTTTTAAAGAAAATCTTTTTAGTTCAAACATTAGTTTTTCAATATTTTCTTTTGACAAATTATGATCGCTTGAATCAAATAAATAAATCTCATCAAAGGCCGGCCTGATTTCGGCGGGAAGATATTTGACAAAATAATTCACATCAAATATTTTTTCTTTTTCTTTTTTGTCAATAAAATTTTTACATATCTTTTGATAGACCGGAAGAGAAAAATCCTTAGGACCAATTACAGAAAAAATGAGAGTCGACATCTTATCAATATCATCAGATTGAAAAACTAAACTTAATAAATATTTTTCTATTATTAAATGTCTTTCTTCCTTGGTTTTTGGAGAAATGTTCAGTTTATAACTTGCTTTTTGTTCAATTTTTCGTTTAATTTTTGAAATTAAATTTGTTACTCCTTCTTCCTCAACATTTAATAGATGGGCAATTTTTTTTACATAATGAGACTTCACAATTGGATTTACTATTCTTTCAATATAGGGAATGACTTCGTCGCCAATCTTTTTTTTATTAAAAGGGGTGTCTTCCGGATATTTTTTCACGGCACTGTCGATAATAAAATCATAGACGGGAACAGGTTTTTTAACTGCTTTTTTAAAAGCGTTTAAATCTTTTCTGATTGCCTCATCAGGATCCTTGGCGAAATCAATCTTAATTACTTGGATATCAAAATCCATTTTTTCCGCTTCAACTATTCCCCGCTTCATCGCCTCTTCTCCTGCTTCGTCGGCGTCTAAAGCTAGGGTTATTTTATCCGTATACCGTTTTAAAAGCATTAACTGCTCGGTTGTAATTGCGGCGCCTTTGATGGCAACAAAGTTGGAAAAACCTTTTGAATAGGGGGTGATCATATCAAACTCTCCCTCAACGATAAAAACATTTTTTTCCGTCTTGATAGATTCACGGGCAAGATTGATGCCAAATAATGTTTCTCTTTTGTGATAAATCGGAGTCTCCGGAGTGTTAACATATTTGGCTTCTTTGGCATCAGGTTCAAGAATCCTCCCTGAAAATCCAACTACGTTTCCACGAGCGTCTTTTAGAGGAAACATTAGTCTACCTCGAAATCGATCATAATACCGGCCCCGGTCATTTTTTACCAAAAGTCCGTTTTCCGATATTTCTTCATCAGAGTAATTTTTCTTTTTTAAAAAAAGTCTCAAAGAGTCCCATGAAGACGGCGAGTAACCCAGCTGAAATTTTATGATAACCGGAGCTTTGATATCCCGCCCCGTTAAATATTCCAAGCCTTTTTTTCCAAATTTGGTCTTACTTAACACATACTCAAAAAAATCTGTTGCTTGAGCATTCATCATGAAATATCTTTCTTTTTTCTTCCAAATCCGGTCTTCGTAATTAATATTTTTTAACGAAACACCGGCTTTTTGGGCCAATTCTTTTAAGGCTTCAATGAAGGCTATATTCTCCCATTTCATCAAAAATTTGACGATATCGCCGCCGTCTCCGCAGCTGCCAAAACAGTGCCAGATCTGGCGCTCAGGGGAGACGACAAATGAAGGAGTTTTTTCCTGGTGAAAAGGACAGTTGGCTTTGAAGTTGCGGCCAACTTTTTTTAAAGTAATAAATGACCCGATAAATTCGATTATATCAATCTTTTTCTTTATTTCCTCAATCTGGTTTTCCATTACTTTCCTATTTTATCACTTTACCCCTTGAAAAGAAGAAGAAGAAGAAGAAGAAGTATAAATAGAATATGCTTGATCAACCAGAACAACCAATGCCAAATCCGCCACCTGAAGGACTAACACCAGAAACAAAACAACAAATTGTTAGGTTTGTAAATGAAGGAGTCGCTAGACCTTGGTATGCGCCAAAACCTAATTCAACTGACGGAGATTTAATCTTAGCTGGTATTTCTATGCCAGCAGTTGATACCGCTGACCCAGATGAATTTGTACCTCTTCCAAACGATGGGATGGATCGAATTGGTGAAGGAACACGATATTTAGTGATTTCTACTGATGGCAATATGAGTGTTATTGCAACACCACATAAGGAATTACAAAATAAGCTTGAACCGAATGGAAATCCGAGTTCAGTAAACTATGTAGAAGACAATATATGGACTAATAGGAATGGTATACTACCTGAAATTGAGCACGGAAATGCAACTATGTCCCTAAGAAGTTTTATAGAAACAGAAAAAGCACCTTTAATAAAAACTGTAGAAGCTACTTTTGGAAGAGCGGAAAGAACAATCGCAGCAAATAAACCCAGTCAATCTACTACTCCTCTTAAATTGGCCTAAATAATCATTTATATAGTTGACTATGAGTTCCTAAAGCAATAAAAATTGCAGTTTTGTTTCCGTTTTCTTCTGAATATAAAAATATCGCCCGCCAGTCACCGGTAACGTTAATGCTTTGATGGTATAAATAATTTCCTTTTAAAGAATGATTGTTTAAGACTGGATGAAAAGGTTGTTTTTTAAAAATTTTCAATCGACTATCAAATGCCTTTTTAATTTTTCGCGGTGCTTTAGAATACTGTTTAGCGAACTTTTTTGTTAATCTGATATCCATATTTTTTATCGTTGTCATTTAACCAGGAAATAGCATCGTCGGCATTTTCAAACATCGGAGAAACTTCGCCCCTCTTTATTTCTTCTTTAGCATCTTTCAATATTTGTAGAAGATAATCAGACGGTTCTTCAGTTACTTTAAGATTAATTGCTTTTGTTTTGATTAACTGTCTCAGAAATCCATTAATCAAAGCGCTTAAATTTAAACCTAAATCCTTAGCTACTTCTTGAGCGGCTTTTTTAACATCTGTTTGTGTACGAACATTAATTACTGTGGTATTCATATATTTTCAGTATATACAATGTGTGTACAGATTGTCAAGGGGTAAATCCAAGTTGATATTTAATCTTCAATCTTTTATATTGTTAGTATATGGTCTATCTGTATATTGACAAAAGCACAATCAAGTTAATCTTTCTTAAAAAAACTATCCTTGGTCAGCAGGAAACTTCGTTTTTTGAAAAAAAATATGAGACGATTTTTTTAGATAAGGGAAAGGTCATAAATCCGGATCTTCTTGCTTCAGCGGTTAAAGAAGCCCTGTCTTCTTCGTCTGATAAGATTTCTGATAATCAAATAACCCTTATCCTCCCTCAGGAAGCTTTTTACTTTGTTCGGACTCTAGTTCCTTTTGATATCGCCCCTTCGGCTATGAACTCGTTTATTGCTGATAAGGCCCGATCAATTTTTCCGGTAGACCCAACTGACTGTCTTACTTCAATATTTATCAGAGGAACAGATAAAGAAAAAATTATCAGTTTCTTTGGGCTTTCTAAGGATGTTTATCAAGATTATTTTCAAGCTTTATCTTTAATAGATTTAAAGATTCAAGCGATACTTCCAGAAACTCTTGCTTACTTTAAATTATTTGAAAAAACCCTAAGAAGTGAAAAAAAAGAAACGATTTTATATATTAATTTAGAAAAAAATAATTTAAACGGTTATCTCTACGATTCATATGGTCTTTTGAATGATAAAAAAATCTCTGTTGATTATACCGAGGAAACAAAAATAGAAGAAATTATTAAAAACAAAGTTGAAGAACTACAAAAAGACAATTTTAAATTGAACCGCCTTGTTCTCTCGGGCGAGCCTTCGGATAAAATAAGACAGGACACATTCACCAAAGTTGTCGGTGTCTGGACAAACCCATTAAAAAGAATCGTTCCTAATTTTTATGAAGAATATATAAAACTATTGGTTGTAGAAGGTAAAAAGCCTTTTCCATTGCTGACATTTGACGTCTGTTTTGGCGCCTTTATTTTTGGAAGTGAGAATAAAGATTTTTCTTTTTTCAAAAATGGTTTTAAATCATCGATAAATAGATTGTCTCCAATAAAATTACCGAAAAAATCAGTTCTTTTATTCATCGGTTCTTTTATTTTATCCTTCTTGTTATTTTTAGCTTTTTCTAAAATCAAACTTCCAAAAATGCCTAATTTTAGTATGGCAAAACCGACACCTACTGCCGTTCCAACTGCAACACCGACTCCAACCCCATCATTTAAAAAAGCGGATTTAAAAATTAAAGTTTTAAACGGTTCGGGAACGGCCGGTAAAGCTTCGGAAATGAAAGATATTTTGACAAAAAAAGGTTACGGAGAAATTATTACCGGAAATGCTGATAACTATAATTATGTAACTACAGAAGTTCAGGTGAAAAAAACTTTTAGTCAAGTTTCATCTATGCTAAAAACTGATTTTAAAGATTATTTATCAACTTTCAAACAATCAAGCCTCGATGCTTCATCAACCGCTGATCTCATAATAATCATCGGAACAGATTTTAAATAATCTCACTTTAATTAATTAAAGTCTTGTTCTGTTTTTTACAAGAATATTTTTTATATAATATTAGAGTCGTTATTGTTATTGTCATTTCGAGCGAGTAAAACGAGTCGAGAAATCTTTAAAAAAGATCCCTCGACTTCGCTCGGGATGACAGAAGGAGAAATATGGAAAAAGAACAACTGAAAATAAAATTAGATTCGATTTTGAAAAAGGCTGATCTGCCTGTGAAAACAAAAGAAATCGCCGAATTGGAAAAACTTACCTTTGATCCAGCTTTTTGGTCAGATTCCCAAGCTGCTTCGAAAATAATGAAGAAAATTAATGGAATGAAAAAAGAGAAAGAAGATATTAAGATGATGCAACTATTACTTGAAGACGATCAATTACAAGAAGCTGAAAAGCTAATTAGTAAATACGAAATTTTATTATTTTTATCAGGCCCATATGATAAGGGCGATGCTATCTTTTCCATTCATGCCGGCCAGGGAGGCACTGAGGCAATGGACTGGACATCAATGCTTTTCCGCATGTATACCCGATTTTTTGAAAGAAAAGGATGGAGTTATGATGAGGTTGATCGCATAGTTGGAGATGAAGCAGGAATAAAAAGCACCACAACTAATGTCAGTGGCTCCTTTGCCTATGGATATTTGAAGTGTGAATCAGGTGTCCATCGTCTTGTCCGTCAATCCCCTTTTAATGCTGATAAACTGCGCCAAACTTCATTTGCACTTGTCGAGGTTTTGCCAATGGTTGAAGATAAAGAAATAAGTATTAAGGATGATGATCTTGACTGGCAGTTTTATCGATCCGGAGGCAAAGGTGGACAAAACGTCAACAAAGTCGCAACCGCGGTAAGATTGACACATAAACCATCAGGAATTATTGTTTCTTGTCAAACTGAAAGATATCAGGGAGCCAATCGTGAAAGCGCTTTAAAGATCTTGCGAGCAAAACTTTGGAAAATTGAGCAGGAAAAAAAAGAAAAAACTATTTCTGGTTTTAAGACCGATAAGATGGCTTCCTGGGGAAGACAACTCAGGTCATATGTCCTTCATCCATATAAATTAGTCAAAGATTTAAGAACCCAATATGAAGAAACTAATACTGAAAAAGTGCTTGATGGAGAAATAGATGGTTTTATTGAAACATACCTTCGAAAATCTAAATAAATATTTGTCATTTGAATTTTTCCTCAAGAATTGCTATCCTAAGTCTATATGAAAAACTTAGAAAATAATGAAAATCTGATTCATCAGATTGGTACCCAGGCTGAAGTAAAAATGCCTGCTGTTAATTTTTTTATTTTTATTGCTCTTGCTGTCGTTTTTGGAGTCCTCGTCGGAATATTACCGTCAAAGCTATCTAAAAAATCAAGCACAGAAAAAACATCTTCGACAAGCAGTTCATCAGTTGGAGTGGTCGACAAAAAAACTTTCAAAGATAGTGTTGAGGGAATTTTAAGAGAAGGCGGAATTGACGGTGAGGGTAACTTCCACATTGAAAGAACCGGTGGAGATTCACAAAACGCCTACCTCACTTCATCAACAGTTGACTTGTCACAATTTATTGGAAAAAAAGTCAGGGTCTGGGGTCAGACATTTGCCGGTCAAAAAGCCGGTTGGTTGATGGATGTAGGATTAGTTGAAGTACTAAAATAATACATTAATGATCACTTTCGATAAAATTACTAAAAAATTTCCACTAGGTAATCTTGCTCTGGATAATATTTCTTTTGAGATTGAAGATAATGAGTTCATCTTTTTGGTTGGCCCATCAGGAGCTGGAAAAACCAGCATTATCAAATTAATATTAAGAGAAGTTTCTCCTTCCTCAGGATCAATATTAGTTGATGATTTTGATATAACTGATAAAAAATTTACAGATACTGTCAATCTTAGAAGAAATATTGGTACTGTTTTTCAGGATTTTAAAGTTTTAGCTGATAAAAATATTTTTGAAAATATCTCCATTGCTTTAAAAGTAACCGGCATTCATCATCATGATATAAAAAATAAAGTAAAAGAAGTTTTAAAATTAGTCGGACTTGAAGACAAGGATAAATATTTTCCAGTCCAATTATCAGCGGGAGAACTGCAAAGAGTGGCAATTGCCCGGGCAATAATCGGAGACCGGAAAATTATTTTAGCTGATGAACCGACCGGGAATCTTGATCCAAAAACCTCGTGGGATATTATGAAAATTTTTAAAAGACTTGAAGGTAAAAAAACTATTATTATCGCCACTCATAATATCGATATTGTTAATAGCTTTCAAAAAAGAGTGATTATGTTAAAGCATGGAAAAATAACAAAAGATTTACGAAAAGGAGGATATGAAATATGAGAGAAATCATTTCTTCTATAAAAAGAACTCCTTATCAATCGTTAACAGCTTTTCTTGTATTACTTTTAACTTTATTTTTGTCATTAATCCTTTTTGTTTCGCTGAGTTTTATCAATAGCGGCCTTTCTTATCTTGAGACCCGGCCTCAGGTAACTATATACTTTCAAACCAAGACTCCGGAAAATGACATTTTCAAAGTCAGGGATGAGTTAAGCGCTTCAGGGAAAGTCAGTTCTATAAAATATATTTCTCAAAAAGAAGCTTTTAATATTTATAAGGATATGAATAAAGATAATCCCCTGCTTCTTGAGATGGTCACCTCCGATATCCTCCCCCCGTCTTTGGAAGTCTATGCAAAAAAACCGTCGTTTCTTCCGGAAATCGCGGAATTTTTAAACAAACAAAATGGAGTAGATGAAGTTCAATATCAGAAAGATGTCATTGACCGTCTATTGACTTTAACCGGAATTTTAAGAAAAGGTAGTTATATTTTCTTTGCTTACCTTATCCTTATGTCTATCGTTGTCTTAACCACTACTTTTCTTTTTAAAATTGCTCTTAAAAAAGACGAGATTGAACTTCTGCAGTTAATCGGTGCATCAAAAAAATATATAAGAGCTCCTTATATCAAGGAAGGATTGTTTTTAGGAAATCTTGCCGCCACTATTTCATTCGTTACCTTGATGGGAATTATTTTATTTATTAGTCCTTTCCTCTTTTCCTATCTTTCAGGGATCACCCGTCTTACTTTTAATATTAGTTCATTTGAAATTATTGTCTGGCCGTTAAATCCAATATTTTTTGCAATTGTTTATGTAATTTCCTTATTTTTTGGTTCAGCAATTTCATATACATCTTCATTGATTGCCACAAACAAATATCTGAAAGTATAATGAAAGCATGACCATCAAAAAAATCTTCATAATTATTTTGTCCTTTATTGTTATTTTATTTGTTATAAAAGCTAATGCCCAAGATGCGAATGAATTACAGCAAAAAATTAATGAATACCAGGTCAAATTAAATGATATCCGTCAGCAAAAAAATACTCTTTCTTCCCAAATCCAGTATATGGATACACAAATTTATCTGACGACTTTACAAATTCAATCAACTGAGCAAAAAATAATTAATACGGAAAAAGAGATTGATCTTTTAGGATCAAGAATTGAAGGGTTAGATACTTCACTGGATTACTTATCAAAATTATTGATTAATAAAATTGCAGAAAGTTACAAAAAAAGAGAGTTAAACTTTTTCGCTGTTTTATTTAATACAAAAAACGCTGATGATTTTTTAAATAAAGTTAAATACCTGAAATCATCACGGAATAATAATCAAAAAATATTGGTTCAAGTTCAAGAAGCAAAATCAAATGCAGAAGAACAAAAATTACAACGAGAAGAAAAGAAAACTGAATTAACCAATCTGACTCAAACATTAAATTCTCAAAAGATATCTCTTGATTCTCAGAAAATTCAAAAACAAAAACTTCTCTCGGATACCCAAAATGATGAAGTTACTTATCAGCGCCTTCTTGCTCAGGCTCAGGCACAGTTATCAGGTTTTAAATCTTTCGTTTCCAGCGCCGGAGCTGGAATAATCAATGCTAATCAATTTGGAACTGGATCTGATGGCGCTTATTTTTCTCAAAGAGATGAACGGTGGGCTAATCAAAGCATCGGATATTCTTCGGAAAACGTTTTAAATGTTGGTTGTCTTTTAACATCTGTAACAATGGTAGCTAAACATTATGGAGAAAATGTTACTCCAGGCAATATTGCCTCCGATGTCTCTCGTTTCTATGGATTTACAGCTTATATGAGTCTCCCATGGAAATCAGTGGCTGGACGAAGTTATTATGGAGGAGTCGATATTGATCAGGAATTGGCTAACGGAAATTATGTAATTGTTGGAGTTGGTGGCTGTTCAAGTGGTGGTAGTCATTTTGTCGTTTTAGTAAAAAAAGATGGATCAGATTACATAATGCACGATCCAATTTACGGGCCAGATATAAAATTCAATGCTCACTACGGAAATATTTGTTCTAGCGCTACATTTAAATAGTTTTGTAGACTATAGTCCATTGACAAGTTAGTTCATAAAGTCTATAAAGTTCTTAGAATGAAATTTTTTGTCATTTCGAACGAAGTGAGAAATCTTCCTAAAAGATCCCTCCATGCGCTTCGCTTGGTCGGGACGACAGCAGGAATTATCTTATTTCTCTTCGGAACAATAGCAGGGGAAATTTTTGCCCAAAATAAAATATTAATCAACGAATTTCTTATCGATCCCCAACCTCAACAAGTGGAAATTATTAACATTTCGACAGAAGAAGCAAATATTTCCGGCTGGATTATTGACGATTCAGGAGGAACTACCTTTTACATCGTCCCCCAATCAAGTATTTTATATCCGAACTCCTGTTTGGTATTTTCTGGAGATTTTAATTTAAATAAAACTTCGGCAGATACGGTTCGAATAATTAACATTTCTCAACAGTTGATTGATTCTTTTTCCTATAAATCTAGTTCCGGATCCGGAATCACCTATCAACGATTACCGGATGGAACTGATTTTTGGACAACAGGATCTGCTAACTTGGGGAAATTTAATTCCAGTACGGAACAGGCATGCCTGTTCCCTACGTTAACACCGACACCAACATTAACGCCAACATTAACGCCTACATTTATAATTGCGTCAACAATAACACTGATTCCAACCGAGGGTCTGATAAATCAGACCCCTACAAATATACCTATTTCTTATAACAATATTTATCTTTCTGAAGCGATGGTTTATCCGCAATCAGGAAATAATGAATGGGTGGAATTGTTTAATAACAATGATTATTCTGTTTCTCTAAATAATTGGTATTTCGATGATATTGAGAATGGCGGATCATCACCCAAAAGTTTTTCCGCTGATATTCCGGCAAAAAGTTATTACGTTTTTAATTTTTCTTCGTCGATGTTTAATAATGGCGGAGACAGCGTAAGATTACTAGACAATTATAAAAACTCAAAAGACAGTTTTGAATATTCCGGCGGGGATCAGGGAAAATCATTTGGCAGGATATCTTTGGATAGTGACGACTTTTGCCAGCAAGAACCTTCAAATGGAATAATAAATAACTCTTGTATAAATCCAATTCCGACGATGACACCTCTATCGCTTTCAAACAAACCTACATTAATTAATCAACCTGCCCACCGTAATCTTTATGAAGGCGGGTTAATTAATACAAAAAAATCAATTGTCCCGACGATGACTATCGAATCAGGTGAGGTTTTAGGAATATCAAATGAAATATTAGTTGCTTCTTCAAATAACAAGTCTTTGATCAACACCTTACTATTTATTTCTTTTTCTTATTCTTTCTTGACTATGATCTCAATTTTAATTAAAAGTAAAGTCCTAAAAATCATTTTCGTGCCTAGTCACCCTCAGGGTGACTAAAATTTCTTTTTGACTATCATGACAATTTTCTTTAGAATGAAGCTTATATATGAAAAAACTGTTGGGCTTCATCCATCATTTGTTTATTCCTCATGAAAATAATAACTTCCGGGCGAAGTCACTTCATCCTGATTTCTTGATGATGTATTTAGTCTTTGCTTTAGTTTTGACTGTTTTTTCCAAAACAAGCGGAGTTGATATCCTTGGATTTGCAACCGATGTCACCGCTGAAAAGTTATATCAACTGACTAATCAAGAAAGAGAAAAAAATAGTCTCCCGCCTCTTGCATTAAATGATTGTCTATCTCAAGCCGCTCAAAAAAAAGCTGAAGATATGTTTGAAAAAAATTATTGGGCTCATATTTCTTCAACCGGTAAAACGCCATGGGATTTTATGAATGAAAAAGAATGTAAATATGAATATGCGGGAGAAAATCTGGCTAAAAATTTTATGTTTAGTGACGGAGTAGTTACCGCCTGGATGAATTCGGATTCTCACAAAGAAAATATCATTAATAAAAACTACACTCAAGTAGGCTATGCAATTGTTAATGGAGTTTTGAACGGTGAAGAGACAACATTAGTTGTCCAGATGTTTAACAAGCCAATTAATCCAACTGTCGCCGATGTAAGATCACTTATTAAACCTAATTCTGTTGAAGCTAAAGAAATGGTACAGGCTGACAAAAAGTTAGTTGTTGCGCAAAAAACAAATAAATCAAAAACAAATTTTTCAAGTTTTCCTATTAATATAAACATCATCTTTATGATTTTTTTATTGGCGGCGTTGGCCCTGGATTTCTACTTTGCAGCAAAATTTAATATAATCAGATTTGGAGGGAAAAATTTAGCTCATTTTATTTTTGTAACCTTTATATTCATTGGTTTAGTCTATGTCTTTATTAATGGATCAATTATCTAAAAAATTATGAACGGAATAATAAAATATCTAAATCATGAAGTCAAAAAACACACTTTTGATTATCTTCTTTTGGTGACGGCAGGAATCTTTTTTCTTGTTTCAATAAATATTTTCAAGGGAGAAAGATTTTTGGAATTTATTTTTTTACTGGCTTTTGCCGGTTTTTATATTATCTGGGGAATATATCATCATATAATAGATGACTCTCTTCATCTAAAAACTGTGATAGAATATATTCTTATTGCTTTTACTATAATATTTTTACTGAAGATTATAATTTTTCCTTAATCGCCCCTTGTCATCCCGAGGAGCGAAGCGACGAGGGATCTAGATTCCTCGCTACGCTCGGAATGACGGATGTAAAACTATGAAAGGTGTTGTCTTGGCGGGTGGGCTGGGAACTCGGCTTTATCCTCTTACTCATGCAACTAATAAACATCTTCTTCCCGTATATGATAAGCCAATGATCTATTATCCAATCCAAACATTAGTAAAAGCTGGAATTAAAGATATTTTGGTGGTTATTTCCGGGCCTCATGCCGGACATTTTATAAGAGTTTTGAAAAACGGCGAGGATTTTAATATTGATCATCTTGAATATGCCTATCAGGAAAAACCTGATGGCGGGATAGCCGACGCTTTGGCTTTGGCTGAAGATTTTGCCGATAAAGAATCTATTACCGTTATTTTGGGAGATAATACGACAGACGCAGATTTATCCCAGGGTGTTTCTAATTTTAAAGACGGATCGGTTGTTTATTTAAAAAAAGTGCCTGATCCAGAACGGTTTGGAGTCCCGAAATTTGATAAAAACGATCCTAAAAAAATAATAGAAATTATTGAAAAACCCGAGTCTCCTCCGTCAAACTATGCCGTCACAGGAGTTTATATATATGATAATAATGTTTTTAAATATATTAAGGATTGTAAACCTTCAAAACGCGGCCAGCTGGAGATAACCGATGTTAACAACATATATATTAGTAACGGAAAGTTAACTTGGAGAGAATTAGATGGTTACTGGCTTGATTGCGGTACTTTTGATACTTTATTCACTGCCGGAGAATATTGGTCTAAGAAAAAATAATTATGGACAATATTCAATTGCTATTAATAGCCATCTTGATAATTACGACTATTTTAATGATTGTTGTAGGAATGCAGCTTATTCTGACATTAAGCGAAATTAGAAAGACTTTTAAAACCAATGGTCTGAGGTTAGAAAAAGTAAATAAACACGA
>Ga0209211_10002605_pt1 | contig 30777 bp, 26 predicted proteins | sample RifGroA2_FD_183992 | JGI IMG/M metagenome (GOLD analysis project Ga0209211, IMG submission 183992) | Groundwater microbial communities from Rifle, Colorado, USA - Groundwater A2 (SPAdes) (version 2) | ecosystem: Environmental > Aquatic > Deep subsurface > Groundwater | place: Rifle, Colorado...
GCAACTATCGCACAGCAGTTAGGGCTTACAGAAAATGCAGTAAGGTATAGAATAGAACGTTTGAAAATTAGGGGGTATTTTAAGGGTTACTCTCTAAAATTGTCGGCAACACATTTTGGGAAAAATATTCAAGTCGTCTTTTCTGTTAATGTAAGGCCTGATTCATTGGCTTCTTCACTTAGAAAACTGGCACATTATCATGAGTTTACAAAAGTTTATCGATGTTCCGGAGAATATTCTATTGTTTGTATTGGTTTTTTTAATGACAACGAACATTTAGAAGAATTTCTTAATAAAAAGATGCTTGTAGAAATCCCCGTAACTAATTGGGCAGAACATATAGTCCTCAAACGATACAAGAATGATGAGTTTAATATAAAAATGATTTAATTGAGTTTTACGAAATACCTTTTGAAAAAGACATAATATTTTTTAAGACATAATCTTTTTTTAATATGTCTTTGAGATAATCAAGATTTTCAGCTAGCCAATCATACTTTTTGTAAAAAATTCTACAAACACAAACAGAAGATACAACAAAATAAGGGCTATGCCCTCTATAACATACAGTTTATATCCAATATAGAAGAAAGTTGTAAAGAGAAACGCAGAAACAATTAGAAATGCTGCACCTATCATGAATAATGTTACATTTGCAGTGATTGGCATGATTAATGAAACTATTCCTAAAATGAGAGTTGAGTTAACGACAATTGTACCAACTTGGTCTCCAATTGCCATTTCTCCTTTACCTTTCAAAGTAGCAATAATACCAAAAGTCATCTCAGGCAATACTGTTCCAAGTGAAATTAAAAAGAAGCCGACCATTATAAGAGGCAGGTTCATATCTATTGCCAATAATTTTCCATAATGAACTATATACTTCGCACTGAAAAACATAATTATAAGTAATACAGTAAATAATGAAGTATTGAATACTGCTTTATACCTGCTTATATTATCTTCTAATGGCTTTTTGAATCCTTTTCTTTCCTTTACTAAATGATAGATATACATACAGAATGTTGCTATTAAGATAATGCCATCTATTCTTCCAAGTTTTCCGTCTACCAAGAAAAGTATTAACGGCAATATTGCTACACTAATCATATAAACAGATTCTTTTTTTGTCTGTCTTGTTTTTATCTTAGCTCCTCTGCTCACAAGTATTATCATACCTGTAACTAATGTTAAGTTAAGGATATTTGCCCCAATGATGTTGCCAAGGCTTAAAGCAGGGCTCTTTTCTACTGCTGAGCTGATACCGACAAAAAGCTCTGGCAAAGAAGTTGCTATTGCCATAATTATAAATCCGGCTGTGAATTCAGTTATTCTTAAAAAACGTGCAATGTTTTCAAGCGCTCTGACTAATAAACTGCTTGAACTGAACAAAATAACTGCGCTTACAATAAATAATATTAAATTAATCCATTCCATGTTTTTTCTTTGGGAGATTGTTCTTTATAATATTATTCTTTTATTTGATTCTCTTTTACTATTCCACATCTGTTTTATTGCCTACATTTTTTGAGAAAAGTTACTTTTCTTTCTCTTCCTTTTTATTTCTAATCTTTCTTTCTTAATCATCCTTTTGATGTTTGTTAATCTTCTTCTTTGTTTCTGTTCTTGTTTGTTCTATAAATATCTTAATCAATTCACCTATTATCAAGATGGGTACAGATGCTAATCCTATGATTATTATTTCTTTGAATGTTAGGCTGGTTGTTCCGAAAAACGATTGTAATAATGGTGCCTTGATAATAATAATCTGAACCCCAAAAGATATTATGATTGACAATAACAACAGCCAGTTTGGGTTCAGCTTATAAAACGGAGATTTGAAAGCCCTGAAATTCAGAGCATTAAACCCTTCCAGAAAAACAATTCCAGTGAAAGCAATTGTCTGTGCTTTTAGAGCATCTCCTGAATCTATAACCGTTAATATTAGCAATATGGATACACAGATATACATAGATATAGCAATCCATATCATCAGCAATTTTGTATTGAACAAATCAGCTTTTTCTGGTTTTCTAGTCATTATATCTGCCTCTGGTTCCTCAAAACTCAGGGTTAAGGCGATAATACCGTCACTAACTAAATTTATCCATAAAATCTGAATTGGCAGTAAAATAAGCATTGGAAGACCAAGCCTAGAGCCAAAAATAAGAGCAATGACAATAATAAGTATCTCAGCGAGATTTGTGCTCAATAAGTAATATGAAAATTTTTTTATATTGTCAAAAACACGTCTCCCTTCTTCCACAGCGTGTACAATAGACGAGAAATTGTCATCAATCAAAATCATGTCTGAGACATCTCTTGAGAGATCTGTTCCTCTAATCCCCATTGCAATTCCAATATCTGCTTTTTTTAGTGCAGGTGCATCATTAACACCATCTCCTGTTACTGCTACAACCTCATTTTCTTTGTTTTCCTTCAACAAGCTTACAATCCTTAATTTGTCTTTCGGCGTAACTCTGGCAAATATAGAATATTCTTTAATCTTTTTTTTCAGTTCACTATCACTCATTTTTTCAAGTTCTTTTCCAGTAATCACTTTCTCAGATAAACCTATCTGTCTTGCTACAGCCAAAGCAGTAATATCAGAATCACCAGTTATCATCTTGATTGTAATTCCTGCTTTTTTGCATTCTTTAATAGCATCCTTTACCTCAGGTCTTGGCGGATCTAATAATCCTTCAAATCCAACAAATGTTAATCCAGACTCAGCATGGCTCTGGTTTATCTTTGTAATTTTTAATGAGACTTTTTTAAAGGCAAACCCAAGCACTCTTAATCCTTCACCAGCAAGGGTTTTGTAGATTTTTTCAAGTTCTTTTCTTCTTTTTTCGCTTAAATAAACATATTTCCCATTAATCAATTCATATTTTGAAAGTTTGATTATATTTTCCGGTGCACCCTTGACATAGCTTTTGTACATATTGTCTTTGCCCCTGACAATAGTCATAAACTTTCTTGAGGAGGTAAAGGCAAACTCATGAATCCTAGGTTCTTTTCTTGTTAATTCTTCTTTGTCAAAGCCAAAACTATGAGCAGCTTTCAGCAGCGCTTGCTCAGTTGGATCACCAAAGAAGACATATTCACCTTCCTTTTCTCCATCCTGCTCCATCCTCGCATTATTGCAGAGGCAGTTTATCTTTAAAAGCATCTCACTGCTTAAATCTTTCTTGAGTTTTTCAGAAATTAAAGCATTTGCATCATGAAACCTTTTGTTAAAATAAAATTTATTCACCATCATCTTTTCTTCTGTAATTGTTCCGGTTTTATCAGAACAGATTACAGTCACCCTACCTAATGTTTCTGCTGCAGGCAGCCTTCTTATAAGGCATTTAACATTATGCATTCGTTTGATGGCTATAGCAAGGCAAATGGTTATTACAGCAGGCAAACCTTCAGGAACAGCAGCAACAGCCAAACTTATTGCTGTAAAAAACATATTCAGTTTATTCATTCCAAGATAAATTCCAACAACAGTTATGATTATACAACCTATTATTACAACAATACCTATTTTTTTGGCAAAATCATTTAGTTTAACCTGCAGAGGTGTTTTTTCCTTTTCTACATCTTGAACTAGGGAAGCAATTTTACCAAATTCAGTTTTCATTCCTGTGCTTATTACAACTGCTTTTCCAGAACCATTTGTTATGGTTGTTCCTGAATACAGCATATTCACTCTTTCAGTAAGAGAAATCTCATTTTTAATCCTTTTTGCATCTTTGTCAACAGGAATGCTCTCGCCTGTTAAGATTGCTTCATTGCACTGAAGCTGATGGCTTTCTATAATCCTTGCATCGCCAGGGATCTTGTCACCCTCATGCAAAATAATAATATCACCAGGCACAATGTCTTTTATAGATATTTCATAAAGAATGCCTTCTCTGATTACTTTTGTTTTAGGCTGAAGCATTTTTTTCAGATTTTGAATTGCTTTTTCAGCTCTGTAATTCTGTACAAAACCAATAATAACATTCAAAATAATAATAGCCATTATTGCATAAAAGTCAAACAAATGGTGCATCAGTAATGAGATAAAAGCAGCAATCATGAGAAGGTAAACAAAAAAAGAATTAAACTGTGAGAAAAACATCTTTAGGATAGAAAAGGATACTTTTTTCTCTAATTCATTATGCCCGTAATAACTTAATCTTTTTTGTACCTCTTTTTTTGTTAAGCCCTTTTCATTTGTTTTGAGCAGTTTAAGTACTTCCTTAACACTTAAAGTGTGCCAATTGTTCATTTTTCCTCTTTTTTCAAACTTTTTAACTATTCTTACTCAAAATAAGATGATATTTAAATTTTTGCATATCTTTGTTTCATCCAAAAATTCAACAATGGTTCTTTCTACACAAAACAAAATCCGTTTCACATGAGCTGTTAAGTTAGCGAGACCCAAGCGTAAACTTTATATAGGATTTTAATATTAGTCTTTATATGAGGTTTAAAAGGAAAGGAGAAGAACATACAGCCATAAAAGAAATTAAACTCTTTGATGGTACGGTTATAGGTGTTTTTGAAGGTAGTAGAGGGGCAAATCCAGATCATGATATTCTTATTAAATATCAAGAACAAGGTAAGAGATTAAGAACACCTAAACATATTCATTGGGTTATTGATTTACTTATTAAAAAGGAGCATAATAGAAAACTCACTCTTGAATTTATGAAATACTTAAGGAATATGTATGAAAAAGTAGAGGCATTTAAGAGTAAAGAAGATCGAAAAAATTGCGAATTAAAACAAACCACGTTGGCAAAACTCAAACCTTTTGAAGAATTAAATGAATATGGTGAATATAAAGTTGAGTTTATAGGGCATCTTATAGAACTAATGATAAAAATGGAGAAAAATACTCCGCCTGAAAAACCCGCAAGAGTATTCAAGGAGTTAATGGATGCAATGATTCAGGAAAAAGAAATATTTGTCATAGTAAGTAAAGCTACACAGATTGGGTAAGATCAAATTAATGTCGCTTGTGAAAGTCTTTTTCTAGCAATATCTAAATATTTTTTCTCTTTCTCTATTCCTATGGAATTTCTACCCATCGTTTTAGCCATTACTGATGTAGTACCAGAACCAACAAAAGGATCTAAAACTAAATCTTCCTTATTTGTACATGATAGGATAATTCTTCTTAATAATTCCTCTGGTTTTTGTGTTGGATGTTCTCCAGCCCATTTTTCTTTTCTTGGTGTTAAGGTTATACTCCAGACATTTCTTGTTTGCTTTCCTTTTGGATTTATGGGATCTTCTATATCTTTTTTTGTTTGTTCATAATTAAAAGTCCACTTTGTTTTAGAATGATTTTTAACAGCCCATATTAAATGTTCTGTACTCTCTGTGAACATTCTACACGTTATGTTAGGTTGTGCATTTGGCTTAAACCACACAATGCTATTATTTATCTTAAAATCTAATTGATGTAAAATAAACCCCATCAAATAAATATTATGAAAAGAACCACAAACCCAAAAACTTCCACCATGTTTTAAAATTCGCATACATTCACTGATCCATTTTAAACTAAAATCAAAATATTCATCTTTTGAGAATATATCCCACGCTTCTTCTAAAGTTATGTGTTTTGAATATTTCCAACCTAAACCGTTCTTTTTAGCTAAACCATAAGGTGGATCTGCAAAAACTAAATCTACTGATTCGTCTGGAATTTTCTTTAGTTCTTCTAAACAATCTCCCAAAATAAATTTATGTTCTGTCATATTATCATTACTCTTTTTTTGGTTCTTTATCTTTCTTAATTAGTAATTTTTCTCCTTTTATTACTGATTCTAGCATTTGTCCTTCTTTCCAACCCAATTTGTCTATTATGGAAGGTTTGATTACTATCACATATTTAGGGTATTCTACATTACCTATTTTCTTAGATAATTGCTTTTGTAGTCTCATAAATTTACAATAGGTACCTACCCATTTATATACTTTTCGGTACAGAAAACTATATATTGTAATTGTTATTATTCGGTACCGAAATACTTATATACTTTCGGTACCTACCATATTACTATGGAAAACGTAATAAAATGCAAACATTGTAACGGAAAGAACTTTATTAAGAAAGGGCTTAGGCAAACACAAAATAGGGGAAAAATACAGGTTTATAGGTGCTTAGATTGTGGTAAGAAGTTTACCAATGATGAAGGCTTTTATCGTATGCGAAACAACCCTGAAAAGATAACATCAGCTATTGACCTTTATTTTTCTAACCTTTCAAGCAGAAAGGTAAGGAACTATTTTAGACGCCATTTAGAGCATAATTCAAGTCATGTAACTGTTTTAGATTGGGCTAGAAGATATACATTAAAAGTGCATAATTACGTCAATAAACTGCAACCAAAACTAAGCGGTCAATATTATGCAGATGAGACTGAAATAGATAGGGGAAAAGTTAATGACAAGTTTTGGTGCTGTGTTGATTGGGAAACTAGGTTTATTGTTGATACTCATTACAGCTTAACTTCAAATATTGAAGAAGCTAAAACCTTTCTGGAAAAAGTAAAGCAAAAAGGAAAGCCAAAATACATTCAAACTGATTCAGCAATGTTTTATCCACAAGCCATGAGAAAAGTATTTTCTTCTCATTCATATCATACTACTTATCATGGAGAACCAAGAGTAAAGCATATAGTTAATAACGTACATAAAACAGGAAGGCATAACGTAAGAATTGAAACTGTCTTTTCTAAGATAAAAGATAGAGTTGATGACTTTAGGGGATTGAAAGCTCTTTGGTCTGCTCCCATTTTGATGGCTGGAATTGTTTTACAGCATAACTACATAGAAGAGCATACAACGACAGGAAAAGTGCCTTGCGAATTGGCTAATCTGAAACTTGAAACAGGACAGAATAGATGGTTAAGATTAATAAGATTGGCAAGTAATTAATCTTCATTTGGTTTGTTTGGTTTTGATTTCTCTAACTTTTCTGCTTCATCTAATAATCTTCTTGATTTTTCAATCATATCTTCAAATTCACCAGTCAACATTTCTTTTAACTCTATAAAAACTTTTACACAAATTATGACAAATAATATTACTCCAAATAAAATAAAACATTGAGATAGTAATAATATATTTGATTGAGAAATAAAAGAAAACTTAATGCCTACAAGGTCTATTAAAGGTAGTATTGCAGACAATGATAAAAATATGACGTCAATCAATACTCCCCATATTACCCAAAATGGTAATTTAGAGTAGGTTTCAAATTTTTCTTTTTGTTCTTTTAATTGTGTATACAACTCTTCATTTCTTAAATCCTCTTTTAATTTACTTAGTGTGTTTTTAAGTTTTTGTTGGTATTCCTCAAACTTTTTAACTTGTTTACCTATTATTTGTGGTTTAAAATTAGGGATTATTATAGCATATAACGCGAGTATCAATCCTAATCTTATAAAACCTGTTTGTATGATGAACTCCTCAAAAACTAAAATTTATTGTGGTGTCATTTTCTACTCCTTACTAAGTTTTTAAATCCACGTGAAAGTATAAAAAAACCTATTGCAAGAATCAACATAACACCACTTAAAATTGTAATTTGGAGAGTTGACAATAATAACAAAACAGCCCACCCAGAATAAAAAATTGCTAAAAAAGGAATATAACTTGAAAAGTAAATATTGTTTTTCTTCTCATATAATTGTCGTAATCATCGACTTTATTTAAATTTTCTTGTTTTCTCAAGAACTGACACCCCTTCGATTACCACTTCCGAAAGGGCTTGACCTGACGTTAACTTTACAGCTCATAAAAAAACCTTTCTAGGTCTCGTTTACTTTACAGCTCCGTTTCACAACTAATTTATATACTAATTAAACTTAATTTAAATTATTCGTTAAATTTATCTAAATATCCATTACACAACAACTAACGCAGACATAACACAAAACCCAGACATAATACAATCACTAAAATGGAAAAGAAACAACCGAATAAAAAAGATAAAAAACCCAAAGAAGACACAGTTAAAGATACAATTAACATAACCAAAGATACTGCGAGAAATACAGCGAAAAAAACAGTCCAGATCAGACTAATTGGTTCTTCGCATATTGCACAACAGTCAATAGATGATGTCAAAAAGAACATAATTAATTTCAAGCCAGAGGTTGTTGCAGTTGAATTGGATGCAAGAAGGCTGGAAGCATTATTGGACAATGAAAAGAACAATGGAAATAATAAACAAAAAGTGCCTATCTCATTAATATTCAGAATAGGTGTTGTCGGCTACATATTTGCAAAGTTTGGAAGCTGGGGCTCAAAAAAACTAGGTAAATTAGTCGGTGTTGAGCCAGGCGAGGAAATGCTGACTGCTGTAAAGCTCGCGAGAGAAAAAGGCATCAAACTAGCGCTTATTGATCAGCCAATTGAAATAACTTTGGCGAGGTTTTCTGCGAAAATTACAATGAGGGAAAAACTAATGTTTGTCAAGGATTTGATTTATTCGGTGTTATTTGCAAAAAAAGCAGCGAAAGAAATAGGGATTGATATTAATTCATTTGATTTAAGAAAAGTGCCTTCTACTAAAATAATTAAACAACTAGTTAATGTTATGAAAACAAAATATCCAAACGCATATCTTGTTTTAGTTGACGAGAGAAATAGGGTTATGGCCAATAATTTAATCAGATTATCAAAAACACATCAAAAAATACTGGCTGTTGTCGGCGCAGGACACTTGGAAGGCATTAAGAGCGAGATGGATGCGCTGATGAAAGATTAAATCCCTTAATTACACAGCTGAATAAAATTATAACTATTTGTGGTATTTATTAAATTAATTACATTATTTAGTTCTTGGGCGAAGCCACACGTCTCATGATGATGATTTGTTTATTTATGTTATTTTATTCTTTGAAGTTTTCTATACTACCTTTCAAAAAACTTTAAAATTTCTCATGAGACGGTGGACTTCGTCCTACAAACGGGTTGTGAGCGGAGAAAAACGGATAAGAAATTGGAAATCAGTTAAACAAATCTTATTTTTGATATACTAACTGTCCAACCCTCATATGTTCTGCTCTTAATGCACCTGCACATGATAAAAAATAAAAATTCCAAGTTCTATGCTCACTTGTTTCAAGTTTAATAGTTCCTGTATCTATTGCTTTGTTTAGTCTTTCATTCCAATTTAATAAAGTTTTCACATAATGTGATGTCATGTCCTGAAATGCAATTTCATCTAATGGTTGGAAATATTCTGACGCTGCTGAATGAATTGTATTGTACGGAGGCAGTTCATGATTTGGAAAAATATGCTTACGTATCCATGGGTTACTTAATATCATATTAGTTGGAGAATAAAGTGTTTGGAATAAACATCTCCCTGTTGGTTTCAATGCGTGGTTTACAGCTGTCATAAACTCTCTATAATTTTTATGCCCTATATGTTCTAAAATACCGACTGCTGTCACCTTATCAAACCTATTTGGTGAAAATAAACGAAGAATATCACGATAGTCGCAGATATACACTTTCACTTTTCTTCCTTCACAAAGCTTCCTTGCATAATTTGCCTGCTGCTCAGACAAAGTTACCATAGTTACATTAACATCAAATCTCTCGCTCATATATAACGCTAAACCACCCCATCCGCCGCCAATGTCTAAAACTTTATCATTCATTCTAATATCTAATTTATTACAGATCAATTCCAATTTATTTTCTTGAGCTTTTTCAAGATTATCTGTTTTTTCAAAATAGCCGCAAGTATACTGATTATAATGATCTAAAAATTTTAAGAATAAATCTGGATTTAAATTATAATGTTTATCAATAACTTTATGTGAACCTGTCCTGTCTTGTAAATTGTGTATACTTCTGGAAAATGAACCAATCAAATCATAAACTCGCGCTAAAGTTGGATTATAAACTCCAGCCTTTAATAATTTAAAAACAACAACATCAACAGAATGAGAATTCCATAAACCATCTATATAAGAATCTCCCAATCCTATAGATCCATTAACTAATACTTCCCTAAAAAATTTGTCGTCATGAACTACAATCTCATTATGATTACCATCATCAGAATCTCCTAATTGTAATCCTGCTTTTTCAAAGAGATGAGTTACAACTTGTTTTATCATAATTATTAAATTTAGGTGTGTGTTTTTAACAATGTTTTGTTGAATAATCTTTTCGTTTGTTCATCTTTTTTATTTGTCTTCTGTTAATATCATTAACAAAGATAAGTCTCTTATGATATAAAAAGAGATATACTAATATCATCTATTTGTATTCTTTCTCAACAAGTTCTAAATAATAAATACGGTTAAATATTATCATCAGATATGCAACTAAACCGCTTAAAACAAAGATAGATATACTAATTATGCTCATTAATTTCATATTCTGACCAAACTTGAAGATGATAAATGAAGCGCCAACACCAATCAAAGAAATGATTCCGCTATAAATCAGGAATATAATCAGCGAAATAATTAACGGTTTATAAGCATATAACTTTGACATAGCATTCCATGCCATTATAAACGAGTGGGTTATTTCTTTGTTTTGCTTTACATTTTGACAAAAAAATAAATGAAGCAGATTAATGAACAGATATGCAAAGATAAATACAACCACAAAACCTGCAATCAATGCTGTCTTTTTGTATTCTGGCTTTATCATATATGTTAATGCCGAAGATAAAATCACATTTATTAGAAATACAATGAAATAAAAAATAAGATTGGTAAGATAGAATTTCTTTAAGTGTGGTGTTTCAAATGATATCTTGTTTTTGTAGCTGAACATAATATCCAGCACCTTTTTTTTTGTAAATGTATAAACTAAAATCAGAATCATCAGATTTATTACTGCAACTGGTATAATTATCAGGAGAATTAAACTAGATGCAACACTTATTTTAGTAAACATATAATTAAATGCGCCATTAACCAGCATTATTGCCGCAAGAAAAATAAAATCAACAAGAAACATAAGCAATATATTTTTCGGGGTTGAGATGAACAGCTTGAACGCATTGAAGAAAGTTGTTTCTTTGATGTAAAAACTTGTTTCTTTGAGAATGGTTGAGAATCTTTTAAAATTTAGAACTGCTTTATTTTTTATACTAATTATTTTGTATTCTTCTTTTAAGTTATCTCCTTTTGTTTTTTCTTCTTTTTTCCCCTCTTTTTTTAAGTTGTCTTCTTTTGTTTTTTCTTCTTTTTTCTCCTCTTTTTTTAATGCGGCTTCTTTTTTATCTTCATAAAAGTCTTTCTTCTCTTCAGATAAATCTTTCTTAACTTTTTTAACACTCTGCTCTTTTTTTTGCATGTTTTTATAAGATTCCTGCCTATTTAAAAAGTTTGTTAAATAATTATTTGAAGTATACTTAAGAACAATAATTCATTTATATTAATTACAGATTTCCATAGCTATGTTTTCATATATTAATCCAGTTTACACTGATTTTCATTATGTAGTTGCATCTCAAAGAAATGAAGTAGGGGACATTCTTTCTGGCTTAGTTAAAGCATTTAATGGTGTTATGCCCGTAGTTGAATATAAAAAACAAGTTGAGCTTTGTATCTGGGACAGAAAAAATAGACTTGAGAAGCCAAGATTGGCTGTTTATTGGCAATTGGATCATTTGAGTGAAGCATTATACAAAAGAATGGAGAAAATATTTAGTGAATCTGTGCTTGATGACGATAAGCTTACATCTAGAAACAAATATATGAAAAAAAGAGCGCTTCCAGCAAAATTTGTTGGATTTGATGGGCATTCTACTGGAAAGATAAGGGGCTTTCCTTTATATTTAGATTCTAATGGAATCCATAATCTCTATGATTTAAGCAGAGAAAATAAAATATTGTGGGTTGCAAAGAGTTATTCGTCTGTTAAATCTGCAAGAGAGCAGATGAGAGGCAGAGGAGATAATTATTGGTTTTACAGCAACGGAAAATTTATTCTTGATTTAAGATTAGCAGAATGCAAGGAAATAGAATTTATAGATACTGCATTAAGAATTAGTGTTGCCTTGAATGGTTCTTATGATTCTTTTGACCGATACAAGGCGCTTTCTTTGGCGCAGAAACAGTTAGTTCGACGAAATAAGGAAACAGTAAGGCAGGAAGAAGTTATCGGTTTAGAAGATTTGATAGAAGATATTAAATTCAGGCAGTTTTTTGCAACTATTCGGCCGCAGGAAGCCAAAGCATTAGGGGTAACTAATGAATCTGTTTTATTAGTTGGTGTACCTGGCACAGGCAAGAGTTCAATTGCTTCCAGCTTGCTTTGGGACAACTTGCTTGAAGACGTTGTTTTTATTCCTCTAAATGTAAAAGAATTATTAGAAGCATCTTATTTGTCAGACAAAAATATGGATACTTTCTTTAGCGGCATTCGCGATTTAAATCGAAGATATGGTTTTAGACCAATGTTATGGTGTGATGACTTGGAAGCAGCATTCCTAAAAGATTTCGGTGGCTCAAAAGAGATGGCAGTTGCGCAGTCAACTTTGCTTAATAATCTGCAGGGTGTTAGTAAGGATTTTGGCATAAGAATATCTGGCTCTACAAATAATCCTGAAGATATTGACCCGCGGTTCTTGGAATTTGGAAGAATAAGTTATATGTTTCATGTGCCTATTCCAAAAGAACAAGCAGTTATTGCAAAAATCCTATCTGTTCATGTAGAAAAACGAGGGCAAACTTTAGCAAATGGTGTTTGTTTAGACGAAATTGCAGCAAGTTCAATCGGTTTTACGCCCAGAATGTTGGTTAATCTTGTTAATGAAGCGGGGGTTCAGGCAGCTAGGCGAATTTTTGGTAAGTTCTCTAAACAGCAACAAACCTCAGAGCCACTTGAGGTGACTGCCCATGATTATAAAAAAGCAGATGCGTTCATACGTGCAAGATCAGATATAAATATCATAGCCAGAAGAGATGATGAAATTGCCAAATTTGTAGAGAGGCATAATAAACTAAAAGTTGGTTTTCAGTAATCTTTTTTCGACTTGATTTGTTATGATAAATATATGATGTTCACACTTAATGTTTAGGTGTATTTCATATACAAAAACAGAATACATAAATACTAGACGTTTCTTCTTTTCATGAATGAATAATTTATTCACCATAGAACCATGTAAAACCAAGCAAAGCTGCAAGGCAAAACTTAATAAACGACAGAATCTTAATTTGAAGAATCTTAAAGAAAATTTTAATGTTGTCAGTGACGCGGGTATTGTTTTGGTGCTTAATGTTGAGGGCGTTGAAGTTGTTGTTCATGGCTATGGCGAGCTGATATTCAAAACTGGCAAAAATAAAGTTTCACAAAATAAAATAGAAAGTATTGCAAAAAAAATATTTGATGCATGCCTGTAAGGTGAGAAGATGGTTTTAAGGTTGTACAATACATTAACAAGAGCAAAAGAAGATTTCAAGCCATTAAAACTTAATGAAGTAAAAATGTATTCCTGCGGTCCAACTGTTTACAATTATCCACACATTGGCAATTATCGCGCATTTATGTCCTCAGATATTCTCAAAAGGTATCTTTTGTATAAAGGATATAATGTGGCTCATGTAATGAACATAACAGATGTAGACGACAAAACAATCAGAGACTCAAAAAAAGAAAAAAAAAGTCTTAAAGAATTCACTGAGTTTTACACCCTTGCTTTTTTAGAAGACATGAAAGCTCTTAACATACTCACACCAGACATAATGCCAAAAGCAACTGATTATATTGATGAAATGGTCAAGCTTGTCCAGAAACTTCTTGAGAAAGGATATGCTTACAAAGTAAAGGACGGAATTTATTTCAAAATAAGCTCGTTCAAAGATTATGGAAAATTGTCTCACATTGATTTATCACACACAAAAAAAGGCAAGAGAGTGAGCAATGATGAATACGATAAAACCAATCCAAATGATTTTGCTTTATGGAAATTTTGGGAAAAGGAAGACGGCGATGTATTCTGGGAAACAAAAATTGGCAAAGGAAGACCAGGCTGGCATATTGAGTGCTCAGCCATGTCAATGAAACTTCTTGGAAAGAGTTTTGATATTCATACTGGCGGCGTAGATCTCATATTTCCGCATCACGAGAATGAGATTGCCCAAAGCGAAGCAGCAACAGGAAAGAAATTTGTAAGCTTCTGGCTACACAATGAGTATATTCTTGTCGAAGGAAAAAAGATGAGCAAGAGTTTAGGCAATTTTTACACTTTAAGGGATTTGCTTGCGAAAGGTTATGATGCCAAATCAATAAGATATCTGCTGTTAAGCACGCATTACAGGCAGCAATTGAATTTTACCCTTGACGGATTAGACGCTTCAAAGCATGCAATAGAAAGAATAAAAGAGCTTGTTAATAAACTGAAGAGAAAGATAGATGACAAGACTAAAATTAAAACACAAAATGCTAATTTATTAAAGAATAATTTACTAAAAAAAAATGAACATGACAAAATACACGATAAAACACACGACAAAACAATCACCAAATTAATAGAGAATACAAAGATTGGGTTTGAAGAATCAATGGATGATGACCTCAACATCTCTGAGGCATTAGGCATATTTTTTGGGTTTATAACAGAAATAAATAAACGAACAGATAATTTGTCATCAAAAGATGCAGAAATTATTTTAGGATTCTTAACTCATATTGACAGAGTTCTAGGTGTAATGAAGTTTGATGACGAGGAAATCCCTGAAGAGATAATTGAGCTTGCAAAGAAAAGGCAGGAAGCAAGAAACAACAAAAATTATGCAGAATCAGACAATCTTAGGGAGGTAATGAAGAAAAAAGGATATTATGTTGATGATACTTCTTCGGGGTATGCAATTAAAAAGATAGTTTGATAAACTGTTTATTATAAATGATTGTTTTGCTTCTAATAATAACCTCATTAAAAAACTTTAAAAAATTCTTCATGAGACGTGGGACTTCGTCCTACAAATGTGCTGGGAGCGAAAAGTAGACTATAAGTGAGAAAAATATTAAAAATATAAACTATACGAAAATTAATCGCATTTAATATACTTTATAGGACACATATAAAAAACCAGAATAAATATAAGAACAACACAACTAATAATTAAAAAGAAAAAAAATAAAATTAAGAGGTTTATTTCTTTTTCTTTCTCTTTCCGCCTCTATTCATCTTTACCATTGAGATGTCTCCTTTTTTATCTACAAAGTAAAGAAAGCCGTTTTTCTTTTTTACGCCGACTTTTGCTACTTTTATAATTGTTGCCATTTAAATTCACCCCTTTCACTGGTCTTTTTTTATATACTAAAAGTACCTGCTATTTTCTCTGCACACGCTAATATTTAAATGTTTTGATTTTTTATAATGTTTTTCGAGGAGAAAAACTTAATATATTGACAAGAAGGTTTAGTGTTGAATTATAAGAATGTTAATTTTTTGGTTAAGCAAAATTATACTAAAAGTCCTTAACTTCCGAACAAAAAAAAGGACTTTTGTATATACAAATGGAATTAGTTTGTTCGAAAACTAATTCCATTTAGTATATTTGAGTAACAAACCAATTATCTTCTTACTGCTGGTGTTGGATTATACTTATCAATTATGTTTGTGTCTAATTTATATTTAGCAGGGTCAACAATTTCGGGTGAAGTAAATGTTAATACACCATATCGTCCATTTTCCCATCTGACAGCCCAATGTAAGTTTCCGTCATTCTCATCACTATCGATTTTTACAACTCTTTCTGCTCCTAATAAAGAATAGCTATCATTCTTTGCACTCTTACACGCTTCAATATTCTGTTTATCGAAAGGAATCATCTTAACAGCTTTGCTATCTTGAAGAACTCTTGCAAAAGCGCCATTGTATCCTTCTATAACCTTAGTTCCTAATTCTTCAACTTCTTTGTCAACATCCCAATAATATTTATACTTTGGTGCTCCACCTGCACATGGCTCTCCAGCCCTAGAAAGTATTGTTGTAAACATGGAACATGTTAAACAAACAGGATCAATTTGTCCATTATAATTGTGTTCCTTTTCATCAACCAATGCTGCTAATGCAACAAGATTAATGCCAAGCTTTCCTTCTCGTTGTAATTCTATGGCTTTTTGCACAATTGCTTGTGTATTATGATTCAAAGCACTCCAACGCTTTTCTGTTATTGCAAGATAAATACCGTCTACAATACCAGAAATGAAACGTGCTTCATTATCTTTAAAATCCCAACCTGTTTGTGGTTTTGGGTAATAAACAGTTGGCCGTTCTGGTCCCATTCCAAATACATGACTATGATAAAAATCATCAAGTCTTCGCAATGCTTCAGAATGTTCTGTTCCGTTAGGTTTTCCTTCTTGAAGCGATTTAATAGCAAAAAAATAATTTGCTAAATTATCCAAGCCTTTTTCTTTATATTCAAGGGTCATCCCATAATATCCTTCCAGCACTCTGTCGCGATTAACTTTAATATCAACATCTGCTACAGCTTGCCATGCAACATTTTTCAAAGCTTTTTCTACTTTTCTCATTGCTTTAATAATATTCCACTCAATGGCAATATAGAAATCAAAATTAGTTACATGAATATCGATTATTGTCATATTGATTTGTAAAACATATCTTATATATAAATAATTATTTCTTTTATTATGCCCTTTTAGTACATAAAAAAAGTCTAAAACAGGCAAATCTAGACCATTTAGTTATACTCTTATCTCTAATAATTTTTTAAGGTACAGGCTCCAGCACCGTGTGCCAGAGCCAGAAAACAATGTGCTTTACTGTTTGTTAATTGCTGAAGTGTTTGTTGGGGGTGTCTAGATTTTGATCTTAGACGCACTTTAGCAACATTAACAAACAACCACGGCACATAAGCATGAATTTTCTCGCTAAATTATCTAGGAAAGCAGATTTGTGATATTTATACTGCAGATTGTTGGCATTTTTTTATTTTACTAAATCAGTTTATGGTTTTCTAACCATATCTGTTTCTTCGTCAACAATTACCTTTTGTCGTTTATAATTTAAATTCCAAACCCTGAAAAATTGGGTTACATCTTCGTCATACATATACGGCACAAGCAAAACGCCTTTACCAATATGCTGAATCTTCGCAAGTTTTACAATGCCTGTCTTTCCATCTCTGCCTTTTAGAGCATAATAAAACCTGACTTTGTCCTTTTTCTGTAGATGCTCTGTTGAAAAGCAGTATAAAACCATTTTTTGCGGTTGAACTATAAAATCTTCAATCATGTTAGTCTTGCTAACAGTTCTTATATTTAAATCTTTTTATGTTAGTTAAGCTAACGATTATTTTATAAAGACTTATTAGTTAAGTTAACTACCCCCATTGATTTCATTATATCTGTTAACTAATCTAACAGAATAATCTAACTAATATTTAAATTTTTTGATTTTGTTGACATTTTTTAATAAAATTTACATTGTTAACTAACTAAATTTTATGTTTTGGTCTTATTTGTTAACCAAATTAACACCTTTATTTTTTATTTTGTAGATTAAACTAACAAATAACTTATTTTAATACTTATTTGTTAATTAAACTAACAAAGAGAATTATTGAATGGACTGTAAATAAGTCTTAAAGTTAAGCTGCTAAAATATTTAAACAACAAAATTAAGTATTATAATTACATGAACTATCAAGATACAACTATAATCATTCCAACATTTAACGAGGAGAAGAATATAGCTCAGCTTATTGACAAAATTAAGAAACTTTTGCCAAAAGCGAAGATAATTGTAAGTGATGATGGCTCATTGGATAAAACGCAGGTAACTGTAAAAAAAGCTGCAAAAAAGTGGGCAAAAGGATCAAAAGAAGAAAAAGGAGAAAAAGAAGAAAGCGTAATTTTGTTGGACAGAACAAAAACCCTTGTTCATGGCCTTACTGTCAGTGTAATAGATGCAATTAACTTATGCAAAACATCTTATTTTGTAGTTATCGACGCTGATTTTCAGCATCCGCCTGAAAAGATAAAAGAGGTAGTAAATAAGTTAAGGGCTAGCGTGGAGATTGTCGTGGGTAACAGAATTAAGGTTAGTGAAGATTGGTCTGTTTCAAGAATAATTATTTCTAAAACAGCGTATATGCTCGGGTATTTGCGGCTGTTATTAAAGAAATTTCCAAAATATGATATTGTCAGCGGTTTTTTTGGAGGAAGAACAGAGCTAGCTAAACAGGTTATTGCACAGAATTATTCAAAATTTGAATTAAAAGGTTACAAAGTGTTGTTTGATATCCTCAAATACCTGCCATCAAATGCAAAAATAGATAAAGTGGATTATGAGTTTGGCATAAGAAAAGCAGGGCAGTCAAAACTTAACAAAAAGGTTATGTTTTATTATTTAAGGTCGCTGTTTAAGTGATGTTTTTGGTTTAATTTGTTTGCCTAAATTTAATTTATATTTGTATGACAAATGATATAAATCAATATAAACCTGTTTAATTTCTTAACACAATATTGAATTAGCGAGGTGTTTTATATGCGTAATTTTACATTATCTGGATTAGCTGTTGTTTTAGCAAGTGCTTTAGGTTGCAGCGGGGAAGAACCACAAGAATCACAAGATGAATTATTAGAAAGACCAGCTATTATTCATCCTAGCCAACCAACACAGACACAACAAAATCAACAAGTCTTAATTACATCTTCAAATTATTTTTTAGCTTATCCAACATTACAAGATTTAGAAGATGCAGTTAACTTGTCAACTGATGATTTAAAATGGAAAGAGGATTTATTAGCGCTTTCTGCAAAAGGTGATGAGTTTCATGAGAGAATACAAAGTTCTTTAGGAATGTCCCTTTTGTATTTAAATGGATTTGAATATAGCTTTAAGAATAAACAAGAAAATTATGAAACTGCATTATATTACCTAGATTGGGTGAGAACAACTATAGAAAGAGAAGTTCAACTCAATGCCAATGGGACTACTGAATTTATTACCTACGGACTTAATGCAAATAGAGAAATATCAGACATTTTGCATTCTGCTCAAGATAAAGGTCATTTAAGTAATGTCGGAAAAGTTATAGGCTATTTAGTGAATGCTTCAGTTATTTCACATTATGTGTTTAACTCTTTTGGTTTTTTTTATGAGACTGACCTTGAAAATGATGGTGCAAGAGTTGCTTTTGAAAACAAATTAGAGGACAAAGCTAAGCTTGAAGAAATGAGGGATGAAGCAAAAGTAGCATATAATGCTTTACCATTAGATATTAAGTTAGATATAATTGGATTTGTTGGAAAACAGGTTCATAATGGGTTAATGGAAAGTACATTAAAACTATTAGATAAACCTCAAGATGCACCAAGAGCCCCATCTGAAAAAGAAGAATTTTACCGTCAATTTGGGCAAGAATTGTTTGCAAAATATGGGTTAATGGATACAACTCAACAAACTAATAATTAATAAACTCCTATTTGTTTGGATGAAGTTTGTTTTGGTAACGTCTTCAAATTGGTAAAATAATAATTTTCTAACTTTTTTTCAATATCTGTTTATTGCTCACAATGTGTTATAGAGCGCAGCTAAACATCTCATTAATTTTTTAATAATATTAAATAATAAATAAAATTATAATAAACTAAAAATCATCGTGAACCGGTGGCTTCGCCAAGGAACTAAATAACTGCATTTTGTTTTATCTGTCTAACTTTTTCACAGCGTCTTCATACAATGGTTTAGCTCTCTCTTTTGCTTTTTTTGATGTTATTCTATTATACATCCATTCAAATTTTTCTTTTACATATTCTTTTCCTTTTGTTTCTGCTTTATCTAAGAATTTGTTTACATTGCACTCAAAAAAGCTTAAACTGTCTGCATCTTTTAACAGGTTTTGCTCTTCATTGCCGCCATCTTCATGCCTTAAAATTAATTGTTTCACTTTTTCAATTAATTTATTATCAGCTTTTTGCTTCTTCAAGAAATCAGCTGTTATTTCTGCACCCCTTTCTTGATGCAGCCTTAAGAAATCTTTTGAAAGAAAACCTGATTTTATTATCTTTTTTACATCCTCTTTTCTATATGCTCTTTCAATATCATGTGCCACTGCTGAAATAAGTAATGCCTCATCTGCATTTTTCTTTAATTGCTTAATCCAATATGCTGTTCTTAAAAGATGTTTTACTTCCTGCTCTTTACCTATTTTAATGAATGAATCTATTACAAACTGCTCTGTTTTTTTGTATAAATTATTTATGTTTTTCATTATGATTTTTATGATTTTATCTCATTTAATTGTCTACTTTATAAATCCTTTTCACTTCCTCATACTGTTTTTCAAATACAAGCTTGTTTGAGTTAGAATCTTTTATTTTTTCAAACAATTCTGGCCTTAATGATTCCTCGCATTTCTTGTCAAAGCACATAAACGGCGCTTCAATGAAGACGACAGCTTTTACCTGTGGCATTAGCTGAGGATCTGTTGTCCATTTATTGTATATGTCATAGCCTTCTTCGACAGAAAAGTAGAAAGGAATCATCTTTATGTCAGTATAAGCAACATGCACTGGATCACTTGTTAAAATTATACCTTGATTTATGCCCTGATAATTGTCAGAAAAGAATTTATAATATTCTTTTATAATCTCTGGCTCATCTTTAGGGGAAGACAAAAACTTATTGTAATCTTTGTGCAGGGAAAGTGTTCCAGCGTAGACAATATATATTATCAACAGCAAGTATGGCAGTTTTTTTAGCCAAAACTGCTCTTTTGTATTTTGCTCTCTTGCATTTTCCCTTAAATCAAGCGAGTTGATGTACTTAAACACATAAACCAATCCATATCCACTTAGAATTGCTGTAAACGGCAACAGCATCAATCCAAATCTTTCCTGTTTGTTTATCATGAATGTAAGATATGCAAGATAAACAATAAATGTTATTACAATAATTATGCTTTCATTATAATAACTCTTTTTTTCCAGTTCAATAATGTCTGAAAATTCAGCCGGCTTGTTGAATGTATAGGTTTTATTTCTTAACTTTTTGTATTCGTTAATTCTTGTTAAAACTCTTACATACATATCTCTTAAAAGAATAAACAGGCCAATTAAGCCAAATATCAAAAACAGATTTTGTATGTATAAATTGAAAGGATAATAAAATATGTTTAATAATAAGTCATTAATTGCGTAAGCTGGATTGCCTTGATGAAGAGAAGCTTTTAGTATAGGGAATAATGCAGACTCATACATTAAGTAATTAAAGATAAACAATATACCCACCAACGGAACAAACCCACCAATATATTTTGCAGAATTAATTAATAATTCTCTGAATCTTGTTTTTATATCTGTTCTTCCGAGCAGGAATTCTGTAATTAATGCCGCAATGCAGCACACTAAAATAAGGCCTTGCGGATATCTAAAAATAAAGGCTATCGAACTTACAACACCAGCAATGACAAATCTTCGTTCAATAAAAAAATATACAGCCAGCAGAACAAAAAATGTTGAGGGTATCTCTGTCATTAATCTAAGACTATTGTAAAAAAACAAAGGTGTTACTGCGTAAATAAATGCGCTTATTACAGCAATCTGTTTGTTGAATAATTTTAATGAAATTAAGTAAACCAAAATGATTGTCCCTGCTGCGAATAACATTTCAATAATTCTGTCAGTAATTATAATATTGATAGCATCAATACTTATTTTTGAGCCAAGTTTCCATACAGCACCAAACAACAAAGGCAGACCTAATGGCCTTATCTCTTCCCATAATCCAACCTGTCCAAAAGAATAAATATACTTGCCAATACCAATGTAAACTGCTTCATCCCATAATACGAAGTGAAACCTTAATAATAAATGCAGAATGTAGACGAGAATGAAAACAATTACTATTACATAAATCCAGTTAATTTTGGTAAGCAGATTCTTAATCTCGTCTAATTTACCTGAATCTTTTTTATCTGTGTTTTTTTCCGAGTTTCCTGAAATCTTACTCAAACTTGACATTAATATCACCAAATGTAACTTGCGCAGGATATTCTCTTAATATTAATTGTCCGTAGGGATAAGATGCGCTGTGAAAAAGAACTGCCCTGTTTTCTTTTGAAAGTTTCAGCCATGAAACCAGCTTGTCATAATCATCAGAATTAAAAACTCTTGTGGCAATAACTTTTGCATTATTGTTCACTGCTGCATTAACTATCTTGTCCATTTGTGAGAAGTTATTTATTGTTACATATATTAAATTAAGGTTTATACTTTTTGACAATTCGCTGAAATAATTAGTGGGAGTCTGATAATACCAAACAGCATATGGCAGGTTTGTTGCATTTGTTACAATTATTTTTTCGCTTAATTTTATTTTTATCGGCTGGTTTCCTATCACTGCTTTTATTACTATTTTTTCTTTTATCATCATTTCTTCATCTTTTTCATCAATTGCTTTAATTTGTTCTCCTGTTTTGGTGATTTCTTGTTCTTCCTTTTTTATGATTTTTACTGGCGGAGATGTTAATAGATTTATATTTTTGCCAAGTGCTAAGTAACTATACTTATCAGGAAGACAGATAACTGTTTTTCCTTTGTTTGATAAATATGCAGCTGCCTTGACTTTGCCGGGATGATCACAGTCACTAATAACAATGCTTGCATTTTTTCTGATTGTCTGCTCGACGAGCATATTCACGCCATGAGTATCAACAATAATTGCAATATCCTTTCTCAAAAATCTTGTTGTTGGATACATTATCTTGTCAAAAGGAACTTCAAACATGAATACATTATTTTCATTAGGAGCATACCATTTTCCATCTTTTTCCATTATTATTGTGCCTACTGCCAATTCATGCTGCGCTCCTGTTTGTTTTAATTCTTTAACTCTTCCGCCTTCATGCCATCCAATATCTTCTCTCAGCTCTGTTTTATTATATTTCAGTCTCTCTGAAAATATAGTTAATATATTGTTGGAATATGGTGAAGCCAATTGCTGTCCTAGCCAATCTCTTGTAACCCTGTCAACCTGAGAAATCATTATATCTTTGTCTGTAATTTCAATTCCAGAAGCTCCTATAATTAATTTATTTTTATCAAGTGGTTTGTTTATCTTTTCAGGTGAGATTTCTGATATTTCAAATTCTATAGGCAATGGTTTATTGTTTGCAAGCGCTAAATCAATCTCTGCTCTTTTTGTATTGCCTGAGTTTTTCCACGATTCAGCAGCAAGCTCAAGAAACGCTTTTTTATTTCTGCCGCAGCCAATTGATACTGTCGTTTCATAAATTATTGCCTTAAACTCTTCGCTGTCAGTTTCAAGAGCAGCTTGGTCATAATATTTTAAAGAATCACACATCTTGTCAGTATCCTGCATAAGCCTGCCAAGCAGGAATGTTAACTCTCCTTTTAAAAATGAATTCTTTTGATTATTTAATCTATTTAATCTATTTAATTCATTTAAGTTATTTGTATTATTTAATTCCTTTGATTTATTCGATTCATTAGTGTTATTTAAATTATTTAAACTATTAGAATTATTTAACTTATTAAGATTGTTTAATTTATTTAATTCATTTGCATTATCAGTATTGTTTAAGCTTTTTTCAACATATTCAATATATTGTGTTTTGTTTACACCAATGCTGTCAAACAAATAATTCATATCATATTTTCTCCCATATTTGTCTGTTGAAGCATTTCTTATTATCTCTTTAATTGTAGCATTTATCTCTCCGCCGTATTTAAACCCATCTACTTTGATGTTATTAATAATCATAGTTGGAGCCTTTGTAATATTATAACTTTTTACTAACAAAGGAACAAGAACCTCGTCTTCATAATCCTTGTCTAATGAAAGAACAACTACATTTGTCTTATACGAAAGGCTAATATCTTCCAGAATATAACCCTCTGTAATGCTGTCAGCATCATCCTTTTCATAAAAAAATAAAATTGTTACATAATCTGTGTCACATTCTTTGTTGAGCTTATTTATCAGTGTATAAAATTCTAGTTCAAGAAGGAAATAATGTCTTTTTAGATAATCAAAATCTATTTTTTTTATTAAACTTTCACTCCAGTAATTTGTCAGGGCAATACCTACTTTATGCATGTCTGTCTTTAAATCAAAAAACCGCTGGTTCATAACTCCACATTTATCTCCGCCGACAGAATCAATAAATTGCTCCTCTAACAAGTACGCTGTTTTGTCTGTTTCATGATTCTCTATAACTCTGGTAATCTCATCCATGCGATATAAATCGAGTACATAACTTATCAAAAGCCCAATAATAAAGATAGATATTGTTAATATTAAGCTGGTTACAAAAATCTTTTTTTTAATGTTTGTCTGTGATTCCATTTTTAGTTTGTTAATAACACATAAGTCTATTGTTTTGTCTCTTTTGTCTGTGATTCGTTTTTTCTCTTTTCCCTAACTTACAGTATTAGCTATTTTTTCATAACTTGCAAGTCCTTTATTTACATCGTCATAATCAATAACTATTGCCGGCGGTTCTGAAATTCCATAATAATCCTCTAAAAAGGTTAGTTCCTTTGTATAATTGAATTCCAGCGCAAACACATTAACAGGATAGATTTTACCAATCTCATCCAGAATTTTACCCTGCTCTTTTGAATCAGGATTATTTTTACCATAATAAAATAATATAACGTGCTCATCACTTTTGCAGTTTTTTTTGAATTGATTGTATAAGAGATAAGTCCTTATCTGCATCAAATGGAATTTCTTTTTCAGAAGTTTATAATTATCTTTGCCTAAATTTGATTCTGAGGTTGGTTCGCTTAACATTATACCTAAGTTATACAGCTCACTTGACAACGAATTAATCCTTTCTTCAGACAAACTGCAGTCTTCAGATGCTCCCAAAAGCTCCTGCTCAACCAAGAAACTTTCAGTATTAAGCTCAAGATTTTTTATAAACCTTGCAATTTCCTCCTGCTCTTTGCTTTCAATGTGTTTGCCAAGCAAAATGCCGATAAAAAAAACTATTGCAATGACGACAATAATTACAAGGAATGTCTGTTTCATATATTTTTCTTCAATCATATTATTCACCACTTTTTCTTTAGTTTTAATGCCTCTTCTGTTAATGCACCCAGCCAATGCAGTGCTGTCAATACAGGCAAAATTACAAAAAATGCCCAGATTGTAAAAGGGTATCTTATTTTTTCCCTTACTTCTTTATGCGCTAAATAAAATATAAGTATTCCTAAAAGCAGTGCAATTATAACTGGTATCATTATCTTTGCATTGTATGTTAAAATTATATCTTTCAGTTTTGTATACCCCAAAATATGCGTCCAGAAATATCCTTTTATGAGCATTGCTCTTCTTATGAAATAATAAATATTAGACAAGCTGCCATAACTTACAAAGACAACACTGCCTATAAGCAGAAGAATGCCAATCACGTTTAATGGAAGCTGGAAATATGCCAGAAATCCAAATTTTTTATTCAAAAACATCTGCCTGTATTTTTTATGGCTCTCTACAAAACCTCTGTACCATCTAACTCTCTGCCTCCATAATTTTGAGAAATTGTCCGGAACATTGGTATATGTTATTGCTGATGTTTCAATGTCAATGTCATATCCATTATATTTTAATCTCATCGCAATCTCAAAATCTTCAGTCAAACTTTTTTCATCAAATCCTTTAACAGTTTTTAAAACATCTGTTCTGTAAACACTTAACACACCTGGCGTGACAGAAAGAGTATTAATGAATGCCATTAATTTTCTTGTAATTATAGCAAGAATATATTCCATCCTTTGTAATTTTTCATAAATGTTTTTTGGCTCATTGACCTTTATGGCGCTTATAGTTGCGCCGATATTAGCGCCATCAAAATGCGGAATCATTTTGATAAGAGAATCTTTCTCAATGTAAGAGTCTGCATCCAAACAGGCAAAGAATTCTGTGCTGCATTTTTCTAACGCAACGTTTAATGCTTTGGCTTTACCTTCGTTTTTTTTGTTGATAACTTTAAAATTATATTCTTTTTCATAATAATATTCTTTCTCATATTTCTTTCTTAATTCTTCAGCAACTTCTTTTGTTCTGTCAGTTGAGCCGTCATTTACAACAATAATCTTAATCTTATTCTTTGGATAATCCAGTGCAATAACTGAATTTATTGTTTTTTTAATCCCAAGTTCCTCGTTATATGCAGGAATAACTATTGTGACGCTAGGAAGGTCTTTTTTTGTTACATGTTTTGGCTCCCAAAGATAAAGAAAACTAACCCAAACTATTGTAATGTACAAGCTGATGAATACAACTATTGCAATGATTAATGCAGTTATGTCAATCATAATTCTACCTTTTAACTTATCTCCCCTTTAACTTAATAATGAACCTAATAACTATCTGTTAATTAGTGAATTTCTATTAAGTTGCTATTTCTTTCACTTATTTGTTTTTAACCTGATTTCTTATACTCCCAAACTTCAGCATAAGGATTAAGATAAACCCGCCTAAATTTATCTGAATTGTCAAACAAGAACAGCAATCCCTGATTAGGCTTGTCCCAAACCAAACCTTCTTTCATTTCTTTACTAATAAATATTAAATTTATATTAAATCTTGTCATCAATTCTTCAACTTCTTTCAAGGATCTTGACTGAAAAATTGTGTTTGTAATGCCCTTAAAATAGCTGTAATCTTCAATTAAGTTTTGATTTGAATCTATAAGAACTTTTAACTGAGTATGATATTTAATCATGTGCCCATATTCAGGATGAGACAGAATAACTGAATCAACTGGCTTATTGCTCTTTATCCAGCCAAATGCATCAATAAATTCCTGTGTCGGCGGCATTTCTGCAACTCTGCTTATGAATGAGACGCCTGAAAACAAGATTCCTAATATAATTATTAAAAATGTAAAATTTTTTATAATTTTTAATTCCCATTTTATTTCTAATAAATAGATTAACCCAAACGCAGAAAGAATTATCACTATAAAATTTAAATAGTTGACATATTGATGATAAATAAATGAAAATACAAATAGTACCAAACATGAAACATATATCCATGAATATTTCTTTTCATACTTTTCCGGCCATGTTTTTATTAACCCAAAAATTGTAAGAATAATTGCAAAGATGCCAAACCCTTCGCTTGCACCAAGATCAGTTACATAACTCTGCAATATATTTTCTGAAAGAATGCTTGTTTTTATAAAACCATATTTGTAATATATCGGCAGATTGAAATATAATGAAATTCCAATCATTACTATACTTAATCCAATGATTTGCCAATATTTTTTATTGACAAATAGTTCATAACCCAAAATAAACATGACTGCAATTAATGTATGAAATATTCCGAATACAGATATTATTACGTAAGGTATTAATGAAAGGTATTTTACTGGTAAATATTTTAAACTGGTTGTTTTTGAAGTATAAAGATAAAAACCCAGCAGTTGGAGGAATATTACGAAATATATCTGGTCAGGCATCAAAAATGTCTGTAAAAATAATGGCGAAAGCACGAGAAGCAAAAGAATAATGAATCTTTGCAGATATGAAACTTTAAATCTTTCTAAAATCCTGTCAAATAAAAATACTGATGCAAGACCAAACATTATTAATAATCCTAACATTATCCCTGTTAATGAAATATATGGGATATATCTTCCAAATGCAGCAATAATTAAGTGATAGGGTGTTATAATTAATGGCCTAAATGGTATGATCAATTTATCATTAAAATTCGTTTTTGAAAGGCCAGCCTGTGAAAAAACCTCATTAACAGACAATTCTTTATTAAGAAGCTGTTCTGAGATACTTAAATGATAGTAGCTTTTGTCCCCTGGCAGGATTAGCTCTCCATAATTAACATATCTAATCATATGCGGAACAATTAAAAATAGCTGTTATCAGTATAATGTACAAAATATAATTCTTTTTGGTTATGTAGCTTATTTCTTCCATTATGACACCATTTTTTATGTTCTATCTTTCATACTATTTTTCATATATTCATAATACAATATCCACAATCTTCAATATTTTCAATAACACTTTCTCAATAGCACTCTTAATCTATTTTGCCATCATGCTCTTTATGATAACACACTTGTTTTTGTACAATGTTGTCACCCATAATTCTGTTTCAGTAAAACATTCCTTGTCTACGAATTTCAGTCCTTCTAGACTGTATTCTTCTTTGGTGTTTGGTGTAAATAAAACATAATTAATTCCGTTTTTATGAAGTATCTCACTTGCTTTTATTTTTGAAATAGTAGTATATAACTCATCAATATCTTTAACTACTTCATTTGCATCATCCAAGAAAAGGAAATTAGTATCGCCAAAATTCTTTCTTTGGGCAAAATAAGCTATTAAATGGCCGTCATTTATCGGAGCGCCAATTCTTGCATCATTAGGTGTTAATTCTTTTATCTTAATCAAATCATCAATTAAAGAAGGTTTTGTTGATTCCTCTACTGATCTATTAGCAAGTGAAATTGACGGAAGAATCGAGGTAAGCACGAATACAATACATATTAAAACAAATAATGGGGTTTCCAGCTTTGAAAATTTTGTTGTTCTTATATAATTGTTTAAATGATGGTATGCAATACCAAATAATATTACAAGCATCACGCTAAGATAAATTAATGCAAGCTCTAGTTTTATCAGCCTTAGCCATAACAATATTGTTGTGGTCATTACAAAGCTAATCAGCAGATATACTTTTTTATCTTTTAAATTGAATAGATAATAATAAATTATGAATATTCCTAAAATAAACGGGATTATGCCTATTTGATATATTGCCTGCCATATTGAAATCTGATGAAAATAAGCAGCAGCATATTTTATTGGCATATTCTGCCATATAAAACTAAGCCCGTGCTTAAGAAATGCTTTTTTGAAAATGAGCAAGTACATCCACAACATTATAAATGCAGAGAACAGGGTTATTTCTACTTCAGACCTGTTCAATTTGAAGTCTTCTATTTTTATGAGAATAAGGTAAACTATCAGGCTTAATATTAATAAGATTACAGATGTGTGGGTTAACATGAACAAAACGATTGCAAGAAGAAAATATTTCAGATTAGTTTCCTGTTCTATATTAATGAAAAGATACAATAACAATACAGTTAAAGGTATTACCACAGAATAAACACTGATTGTATTTAATGTTGTGTAAAAATAAACAGGGATAAATGCAGAGAAGATTGACGTAAATATTGCTATTTCCTCATTTTTTGTTATATCCTGAACTAACAAATATACTGCAAACACGATTGTAGAGGCAAATATATTCGGCAATACTTTTGCTATAACTATTGGAGAAAAGATTTTTGCAAAAATGGCCAGTATATAATGAAATAAAGGAAGAAAGACATAAACCCTGCCGCCAAAACTTAAAGGGTCATTATACAAAGGCACAAAATGCTCTTTGATATATTCTACCTGCCTTAAAGCGAAATAAGCATCATTATCACTGAAATAAGTTGTTTCAAAAGCATAATATATTCTTATTCCTGAAACTATTATGAATATACTTAATAATATTAATACTATCCATGATTTTCTCATATATTTTTAATAAATCTATATATTTATATATGTTTTGGGGGTGTGATAGGGTTATTAATTTTTCTCTGTAATTTGTTACTAAACTATGTTTCTCATGCAAATGAAAGAAGCATGAGGTGGTATTACAATCATTCTTAAAAAAAATGGAAATTTTACTGAACAAATCTATGTGATAACAAAAAAGTATATATAACCTATCAAATTACACCGATTTATGGCAGAAACAACAGATAAAACAGAAACTAAAACAGATAATCAGACAGATAATAAAACAACAGGTAAAACAGAGAGTAAAATAGAGAATAAGACAGAAGATAATACAGAGAATAAAACAGAAGAGAAATTAAAGAGCAGTACTTTTATTATAGACCAATTACTTGGCGGATATGAAAAGGATATAATAACTACAATTTATGGCCCTGCTGGAAGCGGTAAGACGACGTTATGCTTATTAGCGTCAATCAGCGCATCCCAACTAGGAAAAAAGGTTATTTTTGTTGATACAGAAGGCGGGTTTTCTCTCACTAGGTTTAACCAGCTTATTAATCAATTTGAAAACAAGGATATGTTAAAAAATATCTTTATTCTAAAACCAACCACATTTCATGATCAGCATAAAGCTATTGAAAGATTAAATAACATGATTAATGAAAGCATTGGCCTTATTGTTGTTGATACCATTGGCATGCTTTACAGAGTTGAAATTGGCAAAAAACAGGCAATAAAAGAAATAAACAATATGCTCAGCGTTCAATTAAACCTTTTGACTGAAATAACAAGAAAATATAATATTCCCATTCTCTTGACGAATCAAGTATACAGTGATTTTGACGAGAGAAATGCAATAAAAATCGTTGGCGGGGATATTATTACTTATGCCAGCAAATGCCTTCTAGAGCTGAAAAAAGGCGCAAATAATGTGCGCGTTGCCATCGTGAGAAAACATCGAAGCATTCCTGATGGAAAAGAAGCGAAGTTTAAGATAGTTGAAGATGGTTTTGGTGCGATAGATTAATATTTAATAGAAACTAAATTATAAACATTATATTTGTTTAGCCAATTTCTTGTTTCTCGCTTTCCATCCAGTTATTCGCTCCCAACTCGTTTGTGGGACGCAGTCCACCGTCATATGAAAAATTAAAATGGGTGCTGGGTGCTAGTGGCTAGGTGCTAGTTACGATGAATTATCGCCACCAGCACCTAGCACCCAGAACCTAGCACCTA
>Ga0209211_10002607_pt1 | contig 30772 bp, 33 predicted proteins | sample RifGroA2_FD_183992 | JGI IMG/M metagenome (GOLD analysis project Ga0209211, IMG submission 183992) | Groundwater microbial communities from Rifle, Colorado, USA - Groundwater A2 (SPAdes) (version 2) | ecosystem: Environmental > Aquatic > Deep subsurface > Groundwater | place: Rifle, Colorado...
TATGGCGACGCGATGCAGATGGCTGTTTCGGGTTACGATCCGGCGGCGATCGCCGAACGTTGCGGCATCGCCCGCGCCGAAGCCGAACTGGTCGTGGCGCTGGCCAAAAGTCAGGAACGTTGAGGGTGGCAATGGCAGAAGAACCGGAAGTTTCCGAAAGCGAGGCGGGGGCCGGCGAGATTCGCAGCAAACTCCTCGCGCGCCTGGCCGTGGCCGGCGTGCTGGTCGCTGTTCTGCTCGGCGTGCTGGCATTCTTTGATTATCTGGCTACGGCGCCGGACGAATCGGAAGAGCAGGTATTCACCCAGCCCGTGCCGGTTGCACCAAAAAAAGAAGCATCGCAGCCAGTGACCCCGGCCGAAAACCTGCCCGCGCCGCCGGAGCCTGAAAAGTCAGGGCCGGCTGAACCGCCTCCTCCACCGCAGGTTGAGACACATACGCCGGCCGTGGTCGAGGCCAAGCCGGAGGCGGTTGTCGAAAATCGGCCAAAATCCCCGTCGACCGTGGAATCCACCAAAAAGCCGCAAGCGCCATCGCCGGTCGCTGTTCAGCCGCCAGCACCGGTGCCGGAGGCGACTACCGCTCCATCAAATATCCTGCCGCCACCACGCGCCGCAGTTCCAGTTGAGCCAACGCCGCCCAAGCCCGCTGCGCGGATCGTTGACGTACGCCCGGCGCCGGCGGTTACGCCGCCGGCCGTGTCTCGACTGTTCTCTGGGTTCCTGTTGCAGGCTGGCGTTTTCTCGAGCGTCCAGCGTGCCGAGGAACTGCATGCCCGGCTAACCCTGAGCGGCGTTCCTTCAACGCTGGAAACCCGAGTTCAGGTTGGACCATTCAAGACCAGGCAAGAGGCCGAGGCGGCACAGGCCAAGCTCAAGGAATTGGGCGTCGAGACCATCCTCGTTCCGCCCAAGGGTAAAAACTAACTCGCTCAGGGCATGCCCGGCAGGCGCGGCAAGCCGAGGCTGCGCCGGACATCGCGGTGCAACTGCAGCGGGGGCGGCAACGGCGCGGCCTGGCGACGAGGCTCTTCATAACGACGGTCATCGTAATAGCGGCCACCGCGATCATCGTAATACCTGCCGCCACGGTCGTTGTAATGCCGATACCCGGAGTTGTAGTAAATGGTCCCGCTTGGTTGGCCATAGCCCGGATAGGTTTCGACATAAGCCGGCGGTGGCCGGTGATAGCCCACCGGATAAGGTGCCACTGCGCAGGCACCCAGGCTGCCGATCAGTGCGGTAGCGAGGCCAAGGCGAAGAAGCAATTGTTTGAGGCTCATTGGGGAATGTGTCCGGTGGTTATGTAAGCAAATAACGCGGATACCCCCACCCCAGCATACATGGATGATGTGCCGGTTTGTAACGAATCGTTAGAGTATTAGCGATATGCATCTTCTGAATTGATTAATTCAAAAAACTCAGGGCTCGTGACCGTTTTTTTGACAAGTGCCTGTACCGCTGGTGCAAATGCTACTGCTGTTTCGCCACATGCGGTTACGCCTGCAAAACCAGCAGAAAATTCATATTTTTCCGTAACGACGAGTGTTTTTCCGTTTGTTGAGACCACGCGTATGGAAAGGTTCCACTCCCCGCCTACGAGTCCTTTGCTTGAGGAAAATTCGGCTTTTTCCACACTTCCTGAGAGCGTGATATTTGCGCTTTTTTCAAATGCTTCTGCAGCCTTGAATTCTTCAATGAATGCGTTCCGAATGTATCCCCCAATGCTAACTCCTTCAGGCGGCGTTATTTTCCCGACACCTCTGCACATAGAGACATATTCGTTTGGTTCTCCAAAGTTCCCAATGTTTACCGATTTCGCCATTCCTTTTATTGCGGTGTTGCTCTCGAAGCCGACATCGTAGTGAGGTGTAGTCATCGACGTACAAGCACCTAAAGCTAGAGCTACAAATGCTAGACCAATTTGTTTTGTGTCCATGCTTGGCATATGTTTTGCATCGAAATGTTATAAATGAATGAGAGGCTACGTTAGACGTTTTTACGTTGTCGTAGCAGGTTAACATATGACTTTATCCATTGCTCATCAAAGGACTTCAGGAATGAGGCTGAACTTGCTATCGCTTTCTACGGCTATTTGCTTTTTGCTTGCTGGATGTGGAGGGGCTCAAACAGTAACTCGTACAAACGCGCCTCTCCCGGAGCAAATTAAAAGTGCTGCCTTCTCACCTCAAGCGGGCAATTCACCAGAAGTTGATTTGTATATTTCCGATGCGCTCGCTGAACAGAGTGTTGTCACGAATCCCCCTGTTGCGGCTGGCGTAAGGAGAAGTCCTGATTCAGATACTGTTATTACTTACACCGATGTCTGGCGTTGGGATTTGGCGATGTATTTGCAATCGATTTCAATCAATCTTTATGATGCAAAATCAGGGCAGCTACTTGTTTCTGGGCGCTGGCGAGATTCGTTATTTCACGCCTATAACCGTGGAGAAAGTGTTTCTAAAGAACTTGTCACCGAGATGTTCAGTAAGCTAAAGCCGTAAATGTAAAAATGTCAGTTTTCTTCGCTGAATAGACTATGTGCCTAAGTGTTGGCTAACGCCGTGCGAATCCGCCGGGCAAACACGGTCATTTCCTTTGCAGCCTGAATGTCACCCTTCGATTCGGCAACGAGGATGCCGCGTTCGTAGGCTGCCAGGGCTGCGGGATGGTCGCCGGCTTCGGCCAGGGCCTTGCCGAGTGCTTTCCATGCAGCTGAGTAGTTGGCGTCGCGGTCGACGGCATGCCGGAAGCAATCGGCCGCCTTGGCCGAGTCGCCGGCCTTCAGGTATTCGTTGCCGAGCGAGAAGCGGAGCAGGGCGCCGTCGCGCGGGCCGTCGAGCATTTTTTCCAGGGATTCGATACGTGGGTTCATGGGCTACCAAGGCTAAAATAGGGTTTTGCAATCCGGATACAGGAAGCTTATTCATGGCCAAGACCATCATCGCCACCCCGAACGCCCCGGCCGCCATCGGCACCTATTCGCAAGCCGTGCGCGTCGGCGACACCGTGTACATGTCCGGGCAGATCGGGCTCGATCCGGCTTCCATGCAAATGGTAGACGGGATCGACGCGCAAATCGTTCGCGTTTTCGACAATCTGAAGGCTGTGGCCGAAGCAGCCGGTGGTTCGCTGGCCGATGTGGTCAAGCTCAACGTCTTTTTGACCGATCTGGCCAACTTCGCCAAGGTCAATGAAACGATGGCCAAGTATTTCAGCGAGCCGTTCCCGGCCCGTGCTGCCGTCGGCGTCAAGGAACTGCCGCGCGGCGCGCTGGTCGAGGCCGATGCGGTGATGTGCCTGGGCAACTGATTTACGCCTGATGACGACAAGCGGGGCGCCAGCCCCGACTTCTCCGCCCATTCGCGCCTCCGAGGCGTTGCAGAAGAAGCTCGCCAAGATCGGCCTCCATAGCGAGGCCGATTTGCTGGTGCACCTGCCACTGCGCTACGAGGACGAAACGCGCATCACGCCGGTCAATCGGAGTTTTGGCAACGAACCGGTACAAATCGAGGTCGTTGTTCAAAGCAATGAAATCCAGTTCCGCCCACGCCGGCAGATGATCGTGCGGGCGGCGGACGAGAGCGGCGAGATCACGCTGCGCTTTTTCAGTTTTTATCCGAACCAGCAGGCGGCGCTCAGCGAAGGTTCGCGCATCCGGGCTTTTGGCGAAGTGCGCGGCGGCTTCTTTGGTGCAGAGATGGTGCACCCGCGTTTCCGCAAGGTCGGCGACAACGAGCCGTTGCCTTCGGAATTGACGCCGATTTACCCGACGACCGCCGGCCTGGCCAATTCGGCCCTGCAAAAACTCATCGGCAAGGCGCTGGCGGTCGGCGATCTGTCCGAAACGCTGCCTGAGGAATTGCGCCAGCGGCTCAAACTGCCGGGGCTGGCGCGCAGCCTGCGGTTTTTGCACACGCCGCCACCCGGCACCGATCTCGACACCCTGCATGCGCGCAACCATCCGGCCTGGCGGCGCGTGAAATTTGACGAGGTGCTGGCCCAGCAACTGTCGTTGCGCCGGGCTTATCTCGCGCGTCGCGAGCAGGGGGCGCCGGTGCTCGTGGCACGCGATGATCTCGGGGCGCGGCTGCTGGATAGCCTGCCTTTCGGCCTGACTGGCGCGCAGGTGAGGGCAATGGCCGAGATCGGCGGCGATCTGGCGCAGCCTTACCCGATGCAGCGTCTGCTGCAGGGCGATGTCGGTGCCGGCAAGACCATCGTGGCCGCGCTGGCCGCGTGTCAGGCCATTTCGGCCGGCTGGCAGGTGGCCTTCATGGCGCCGACGGAAATTCTCGCCGAGCAGCATTATCTGAAATTGAAGGACTGGCTGGAGCCGCTCGGGGTCAAGGTGGCGTGGCTGTCCGGCAGCCTGAAATCCAAGGCCAAACGGGAGCAACTGGCGGCGACGGCGGCCGAAGCGCAACTGGTCGTTGGCACGCACGCGCTGATTCAGGACGGCGTCGATTTCGCCAAGCTCGGGCTGGCCATTGTCGACGAGCAGCACCGTTTCGGCGTCGCCCAGCGCCTCGCCCTGCGTAAGAAGGGCGACAACCCGCATCAGCTCATGATGTCGGCGACGCCGATTCCGCGCACGCTGGCCATGAGCTATTACGCTGATCTCGACGTCACCGTGCTCGACGAACTGCCGCCCGGCCGGACACCGATCAAGACGCGGCTGGTCGCCGATAACCGGCGCGACGATGTGGTCGGTTTTGTGAAAAAGGCTGTCGAGGAAGGCCGTCAGGCTTACTGGGTATGCCCGTTGATCGAAGAGTCCGAGGCGCTGCAATTGCAGACGGCGCAGGAAACCTACGATTTCCTTTTTGAGCAATTTTCCGGGTTGACCGTGGGATTGGTGCATGGCCGCCTGAAAGCCGATGAAAAGCAGGCGGTGATGGCCGCCTTCGCAGCCGGCGACATCGATGTGCTGGTGGCGACGACGGTCATCGTTTTCCTAGAACAGGTTGATTTCCAGGAAAGTTGTCACTAAGACTGCGCGCTCAGTGTAAGCCTAAGCGTTGTGCGTAGAAAAGTCATGGGACGGGAATTTTTGTCTAGGGCGAGTATGTTTATACATTTTTCAATGCGTGGAGTGCTATGAAGTTGGGGAAGCTTGTGAAGGCAGGGATTGGTGAGCCATGGAGAGTGCCGCTGTACCTTCCGACTAGCTACATCGACTGCACACAGGTTTTTGACCGTTTTGACAATCTGCCGACCTTTCAGCAGGACATCATTGTGGTTGGTCGGTACATGGGTGACATGCGAACCCAATTCAAGCCAAGTCGATTCGGGGGAAAAAGCAGTCCACTTTGTACAGGTACCATCGTCGATGGTTATGGGCGTTCATTGAAATTTTCATTCTTTGGTCGAGCGCAAGCGTTAGAGGCTCAGCTTGAATCTTTCACAGACAGCGTCTTCATTCGTGGTACTTTGAACTTTTCCGGTGGGCAGCTATATCTGAATGCTCCAACGGTGATCAGTCCAGATTTACTCGGGAAAATTGTCCCGGTGTATCCAGGTGTGCCAAGAGTTATCTCTGCGGACTCAATGAGACGAATGCTGGCTGAATTACTTGACGAAACGATTCCGTTAGCAGCAGAACGAATCAGAGGTGAATTGCATCAAGTTGTGCAGGGGAAAAAATTAAGGGACATTCTTCATGCTCCTCCTTGGACTCTAGATGAAGTGTTACGCAAAGTGCATTGGCCGAGTTCTCTCGAGGAAGCAGAGATCGCGCAAGATGTCCTTGAGAGAGTTGCAGCAATAATTTCGGTTCTGGATTTGCGAAATAGCGCCAAACCCGTTGTCGTCTCACGAGCACCCCTTATATACGATAATTGGGAATGTCTGCTTGAAGCTATTCCATTCAAACTGACCGCAGAACAACTGGGGGGTATCGAGCATTTGGTGAACTGTTTTGCTCAGCCAGTGACATCAACCACGCTTATAAACGGTGATGTGGGGATGGGAAAATCCATCATCTACCAAGTTGCGATCGCGGCAGTGGCAAAAGCAGGAGGGCGTTCAGCAGTATTACTGCCCAACGAGCGCTTGGCCCTCCAGGCTCATGAGGAAATTCAGGGCTTTTGGCCCGAACTGGCGCCAACGCTGGTGAGTAAAAAAACAAAAGAGGATCTGACCACCAAATCAATTTTGGTTGGAACAACTGCCTTACTCTTCCGAGAAATTGGCCATCTCGATGTTTGTGTTACCGATGAGCAGCATCGATTTAGTGTTGAGCAGCGGATAGCTCTAGCCAACGATAAAACTCATTTAGTCGAACTGAGCGCAACGCCGATACCGCGAACCCAAGCGATGTTGAGTTATGGCTCAATGAATGTTGTTCGATTGACGGAGCGCCATTCTGTTCAAGATATACACACGGAAATCGTTACCCGAGAACAAGCAAGGGAAATGGTTGAGCATATTAAGAACATGGTTATGCAAGGAGATCGCATCCTAATTGTTTGCCCTCGTAAAGAGCAGCAGGAAATATTGGATGAGGAAACTATTCCGCTACCCTCTGTTCACGAGGTTGCAGAGAAATGGGGAAAAATATTTCCTGGGAAAATTAGGGTGGTTCATAGTGATACGCCTGATGAGGAGTCAAAGCGAGCCTTGAGAGATATTAAATCAGGGCAAGCAAGCGTGATTGTCGCGACAACCGTTTTAGAGTGCGGGCTAACGATTGAGGGGCTACGAGCTCTTGTGGTGGTGCATGCGGAGAGATTTGGTGTGGCACAACTTCATCAGCTTAGAGGTCGGTTGAGTAGACACGGCGGTTACGGAATCTGCTACCTATTTGTGCCTAGAAAAATATCCGATCGCTCATTTTCGAGGCTCCTTGCTGTCGCCTCGACAAATGATGGCTTTAAGCTTTCAGAACTCGATATGAATTTGCGTGGCTTTGGTGATTTGTCTATTGCTGGAGAGCGGCAGCACGGAAGTGCGACAAGTTTATTTTTTAACAAAGATGTTTCAGTGTTGCTTTTGCAGGAAATGATAGAGTTAATTGCTGCCTAGGCAATAGCCAAAACGCGCCCCTCGTCCTCGGTTTTATATTTAATTCATTGAACCGTACAGTTACTGAGTTTATTGATAGGTTGGAGTTTTAAAACGAAGCCTCAAATTGCGAATATGGATATTTAAGAGTTCCATGGGCTTGATTAAATCCAGCCTCGCCAATTTTAAGAAACACATCAAAGAAGACGTGACTCAGGGAACTTCTAGGTAGATCGAAGTTTCTACGAAATGGTTTTACTTCCCAATTTTCGGCCCTGGCTCGATCCGCTCTGCGCTGACACTCGCCAATCATATAATTTGCGGCGTGTCGCTTATTGCAGCGAGTGCGAACCCAAAAATCTACAGCTCGCTGGGCGCTAACGTAAAGAACTTGATAACACTGGGCGACAGAATAATTCTGCAGAAGATTTCGTAACATACTATCGAGACTTTTTGCACCGGGTTCAGGGAGTCCCCGTTCAGCATTAATATGTGCGCAGTATTCCTTGCATTCCGCTAGTGCTATTTCCAACCAGACATCGTGGACGTCTGCCTCCCAGTGTGTTGGCCATCGCGATTGGGTTTCGGCAACAAAAACCAATTCTTCAAAATATGTGTGAGGCTCTGGCATCAGCAGAGTCCATCTGACTTTTGATGGGATAAATGAAACAAGACGCCCATTTTCGAGCGTAAGTGCGTCAGGAGTCGAGTTCGCGGAAAATTCGATTAGTCGCATTTTCCGAAGATTCTCGATGAGTTGGTCGCTTAAGTTGCCACGGGGTGTGTAAGGTATCGTGGCTTCCTCAAGGGCGTTCAGTGTCATCTCGGATGCATCTAAGGGCTCGTGGGAAGGGTGATCAGAGAATAAACAAGCTCTGATCAGGGCTAATAGCGAGACTGCTGACCTCAAATCCAGTTCATTGACGCTAGGGTGCTTGGTGTTTTGTAGGCGAAGTCTATCAAGATGAGTATTGATAGCTGCTTTTAGCCGTTCGCTTTCCAAGCGTTTTTTTTGGGCTTCGATAGCTATGCAGTTGTCGCATTGGCAACGGTAGCGCCCTTTTTGGTGAGTACATTTTGGACAAATTACGGCAGATGAATTGTAGGTGGAGGAACGTGAGCCACGTTTCTGAATCATCCGTACTGAGCAATACGGGCAACGTTGATCAAGCTGTAGTGGCGGGAAAAGGCTGCAGAGTTGTCCTGCCGTGCAATCGATCTGGTATTCGATGAGCAGCGCCGCGACTTTTTCATCTCCGTAATAGCGCGAAATGAGCGTTTCGAGTTCTTGTGAAGAGAGGTGTTGAAGTTTAGGATGAATGTGATCAGGCATAATGATTGTCACTCATAGAGCGTCGCCTGATAGTAACCTGATTAATAAGATTGGCCCATGCTCATGGCCAATCCAAAAACTGCTGACACTGACCCACGAGTCCTTTTCGGACGACGTGTAGCACAATTTCGCAAACAAATTGGTTGGTCTCAGGAAAAACTGGCCTTGGAGAGTGGGCTTGCGCGAAGTTATCTTGGTGGCGTCGAGCGCGGTCAGCGCAACATAGCGCTGCTGAACATCTGCAGGCTAGCAGATGCGTTATCGGTGACGTTGGGTGAGCTTATGGAGTTCAAGTAGGCCTCCCGTGGTTAAGTTTCTCCACTGTTGATCTTTCACGCATGCAGTTCACTAGCGGAACCGCGGCGACCCTCAATCTGTGGCGCTTAGCTACCCAGCCCGATCGGTCGTATGGCCGCCGCCAGGCAGACCTCAAGCGGATGGAGAGGCGGAGTTCTCGAGGTTGGTGGGCGATTGAATGCGCGCCACGGTAATGTTTCCTGCCCGTTGATTGCAGCCTTACACTGCTGCTAAACAGTGCCTTCGGCCCTTAGCGTAGAATTTTTCCGTTTTCCGAGACGGGCACCCCTGTACAAAGCGGAAATTCAGGTCTGAGTCACATTTGACCTCTCTCTGCCCCACTGGTAAAACCAACCATCCCTCCTGCCTAAACCTATGTCATGAAGCAAACTCTGCAGCCGACCGCCGAATCCTATAAAGCTGACCCCGAGTCGGTATACAACACCTGGTTTATCAGCAATGAAGAGCGCCTCAAGGCCTTTCGGAGCATTCGTCGCGGCGTCGGCACGGTGGTCGATGACATCAAGCACAGGCGCTTTCCCAACGACTTCAAGGGTTCCTCCCTGGAGTTCGTCCTCGGGTGTATTTCGGAACAAAAGCAGGTGTTCGAAGGTGCAGCCCATCCGTTCTACTGGAAGCCCAAACTTCGGATTCCCGACATCTACGAGAACGAGGTCAACAAGCAGGCGTTTGGCGAATTCCTTTACGCATGCCTGGAGACAACGGATGTCCGGGCCTTGGAAAAAGAGGTACTCAAGCTCTCTGCCAAAGGCATCAAGGGACTGGGGCCATCGGTCGGCAATATTCTCTACTTCCTGCATCCGACGCTCTTTCCGCCCTTCAACACAGCGATGCTGAACGGCTTCAACGCACTGTTTCAGACGAAGAAAAAGCTGGGCTCCTGGGAGAGCTATCTCGAGATGCGAGAGACCATCATCGAAGCCAACGCGGCCATCGGAATACTCTCGAAGGACCTCGGCGCATTCAGCGGGATGCTGTTTGAAATTGGTGTGGGTCGCCTGGGATGCAATGGTGCAGACACCCTCAATGCTGAGCACGAAAAGGTCGAACAGGTCAGGCTTAAGCGTCACACCCAAGTGCAGCAGGATTTGGCAGAAGAGCGTCTGCACACCAAGGTCCAGCACCAACTTTGCGAACTCGGGCGAGCGCTTGGATACGATACGCTGGTTGCCCGAAACGACCGCAGCGCAGTGTATCAAGGCAGCCCCCTTGGCTATCGTTGCCTCGAGAAGCTACCTAATTTTGGGTTGCCGGCTGATGTGCACTCTACAGCCGAGCTGATTGATGTTCTTTGGCTCCACAAGGGGGAGGCGAAGATTGCGTGTGCATTCGAGGTTGAGAAAAGCACGTCCATCTATTCCGGCATTCTCCGGCTGACCGACATGGCGCTCTCTCTTCCTGGGAGGGAAGACCACCTCTACCTAGTGGCCCCGTCAAAACGCGAGAAGGAAATCATCGACCAACTCAAACGCCCCATGTTCCAGCGACCAGATGAGTTCTCTATCGGCTATATCCTGTTCGAGGAACTGGATAAGCATTTCGAGTCTCTCTGCAAACTCGGTGACGACCATCTGATTCTCAATAAGGTGGCCTGTCGCTGTGAACAATGACAAGAGCCCAATGGCTCTTGGGCCACTACTATAAGCAACTATGGGAAGAGAATTTAGCCCAGCTTCCTGAGATTCCTGTCAGGAAATCTCATTTCAGCTTTCAAGAAAGTAATCGGCGGGTCACCATCCTGTTGGTAACGCACTCCTAAGATGACATCACGGTTGGACGAGAACAGTCCGACGCGATTAACCCGATGTCACAAGGAGAGAATCATGAAAACCAACATTACCCAACTTATTCTGGTCGCTGCCCTCGGCTTTGCCGTTACCGGAACCAGCTATGCTCACGAGGACTACTCCGAAGGGCAAAGTCTGCACTGGCTTTCGCATGTCGCGGAATCCAAAGGGCAGCCAACGGCCAATCAACTTGCGCCTTATGGCTACGCGACATCCAATGTTGCCGCCCGGGTGGTGAATATTGACAGCGGCACCAAATACCTGAATGTCACACGCCTTGAAAGTGTTCAGATCAATGTCGGCGGCAAGAGCGTTATCTGGACATTCGACACGCTCGGCACGAACTCATTCCCTCTCGGCAAGATCATTCCGGAAGCAAAGGACATCACCGTTTATGTCACTGAAAATCCGTCTTACCGGGGTGGCTAAGCAACATGACCGGTGGGTGACGAAATTGTCACCCACCGGTTGGGAAATTGACAGGTGCGTATCACTACTATTCCAAATGCAGTACAACTCTTTTTGAGGAGATGAAAAATGTTGAAGAAAATGCTGATGATTGCCGCGCTGTGCACCATGGGTGCTTCCGCTTACGCGGTTGATGCCGCACAGGTCGAGAAATCGATCGAGTTGAAGGATGGTTCGACGGTCTACATCTTCAAGGATGGCAAGATGGGTATGGAAGACAAGCTGGGCCGTGCGGTGCGTATGAAGCCGGGCACCGTCATGGAAACCAAGGATGGACAGAAGATCATGATGCACGGCGACGAAGTCATGCGTTTGGACAATATCCTTCACAAGGATCATCGCGGCGGCTAAGCAATTAGAAAAATCCGCGATCAGCTTTGGTCAGAACGCCCCGTCACCGGGGCGTTTTCCATTTTGAAGTAGCGCGTCAGTACGTTGTTGAGTTCCAAAGCCCAGTCTCCGTGTAGCCAAGTCAGGCTTTTCTCATGGAATGCTGGTGCCAGTTGCATGAAGTAAGCATGAATTTCTGGATCAAAATGTTTTCCCGCCTCCTTCTCCATGATGGCCAGGGTCTCGGCCAATGAAAGTGCAGGTTTGTACGGGCGAACTGAAGTCAATGCATCGAACACATCGACCAGCGCAAAGATGCGTGCAGCTAGAGGGATATCTTCACCTGACAGGCGATCCGGGTAGCCGCTGCCGTCATAGTGCTCATGGTGGTGGCGAATGGTCTGCGCGGCCCCGGCTAACCAGGGGTTGTCGGCAACAATCTCGATCCCAAGCAGCGTATGGCTCTGCATGATCGAAAATTCTTCAGCAGTTAGCTTTCCATTCTTCAGAAGAATGTGGTCGGGGATGCCGATTTTACCCACGTCGTGTAAGAAGGCACCGACCACCAGTTCTGAAATGGTTTTATCGGGAAGTCCTAGCCTTTCGGCAAGCGCCACGGCATAACAGGTCACCCGGTAGTTATGGGCATCCGTATCGGAATCCCGCTTGGCGATCGCGTTACCCAGCGAGTGCATCAGCGACAGATTGGCATCAAGCAAGCGTCTGGAAAGAGTGCCATATCGGCGTAGCATGGCCAGCATCAACGGATAGAGCAGAACAGTGGCGGCCAGTACCGAGGCTGCCCCCGCAATGGCCGCTGTTCGAATTTGCTGCTGTTGGCCCAATAAGGCCTCGGCGGTAACCCGGCTGACGCCTTCGACATAGCCTGCCAAACTGCCATCGTCAGCGACCATTGGCAAAACCACCTGAATTAACTGCTCGCCCGCAATATTGATGCGTTTGCTATGACTATGCCCGATGGCCGGCCAGCGAGTTGGTTGTTGCTTGGCCTCAGCAACCAGAAACTCGGGAACATCCCCCCATCGTTCAAACAATCTTTCCCGGTTGGGCGCAAACACACGGACCCCAATGAATCCTTCCTTGTCGAGTAACTGCTCTAGCGCAGCATGACTTTCCTGCGCGCTGCCAGTGGTCAAACGCATGGCCGGAGACTGGAAGTGTTGAACGCTGGCGATGACGTGGTCGAGGGCCTGACTTTCCGTTCGATGCGAGGTCAGCCCGTAAACGACGCCGCCCGCCGTCACCCCTAACAACACGGCGCTGATCGCCAGTCGACGAGCCAGGGTTAGCTGAAGTTGGCGGGGCGTCTCCGGAAGCCGAATTTCCGTCATTTCAAGCTCTGATACAGCTCCATCAGGTGTTTGAAATGTCCACTGACTCGATCCAGTGAAAACTGATGCATCAACGAATTTTCCGCCATTTTTTGCCGTTCGACATCCATTTCCACGGTATTTCCGTCGGCACTTGCTTGGAAAGGGACGTGATACTTTAGCGGAAAAGGCGGCGTCGCGCCTTCGGCACTACCGGCGATATGGCCTGGTGCCGAGGTTGCCATGGTGAGTGGTTTCCCTTGATTGGCGATGGCCATTTGAGCTGCTTCGGCAAAGTCGATATCGACGGCTTTATAACCGGGCGTATCGGCATTCGCGATGTTCGAGGCCAACAACTGCTGTCGATAGACACGTAGGCCCAACATCTTTTCCTGTAAATCGTGCTTGCCATTATGACCCGCCCCACCAATAGCGAAATGCTGGGGATGAGGATCACTACTGGGCGCCGTCATCGCACCACCCGCGTGTCCACCACCATGGGCGGCACCTGTACCACCCGTGGCCGAACCGCCGTGCGCACCGTGTCCGGCTACCGCATTGGCTTGGGCGACGGCTTGTCCCAGAGCGTCAGCAAAACTTCCTCCGCCATTAGGCGCATTTGCTGCCGGCGTCGCCCCATGGTTACCATGCGTCGATTGGGGCGCGATTGCTGGAGGGGGGGTAAGCTCAGGGACTCCGGCCATGTTTCCCTCTCATTCGTTGTCAATCAGAATGGCCTTGATCGGATCGACAGGTCCCAGATCATGCCATTTCTGTGCGCTATCAGTTTTCTCCGGCTGTGCTATACAGCCGTGATTGCATTCGATGGCCCAGCGCTTTTTCAGCACGGATCGACAGAAGTTGACGCTGAGCGATTTCGGATCGCACCCCACGGCTAGCGCCAGCAATCTGCACGTACATCGATCACCATGGTCACCACTGTTACGGAAAATCATTGCGCTCAAATTGAATGAGGCCCCGTTCAACGGAGCCTCGCCGATATTGAATTACTTCATGTCCCGTTGGTGGTTATGCTTGCTCTTGTCGTTGGCCGGGTTGGGCTTGGCTGTCTCTTCTTTCGGCATCGATTGCGGAATCCCAGTCTTCTCCTGAACATGAGAGTGCGGCTTTGCTTTCTTGTTCATCTGCATTTCTGCCGGCTTGGCCTCTGCTTTGTCGGTATCGGCCGCACCGGCGCTGACGGAGAGGCTGGCGGCGCTTGCAAACAGGAAGGCGGCAACAAAGAAACTGGTTTTCATGATCGATCTCCCGAGGGTTTAGTGAAACTAGCATCTATAGGCTGTAGACAAGGTTGATTCTGAGCTTTTGTAACCAACAAGACAGTGACTTTTTGATTACATTTCTGTCGGCATCAGCCTCCTGGATGTTACGCACGCTTGTCTATTTTTTTGCCAGAGCCTTCAACAATTGGCGTTGGTACTCAAGACTACAATTGAGTCCCTCCTGCCAGTAACTCACCATTGCATTGCTACCGGATGTTAGCCAGGTAGCAGGTGCCATTGGGGCGGACGGATCGGTATGGGCGGTCAAATCAGATAAAAGGCTTCGTGTTGCCTCGGAATGAAGCTTGGTCATCTTTTCCACAAAATTGCAGTGTTCCTGGCAGAGGCGATGCAAGAGCTCCAACTGGGACAGATATTCATCCCGTTGTTGCTTCAGAATGTCGGACATTTTTTCTCCTTGGATAAATTGTGGTGGTTTGCCACAGGCAAAAAATCGAACCTTTTCGATGCAAAGCAAAGCCGTAATCAGGCGATATGCGGCTCGTATCTGACAATCATCAAAGGCGCAGAACTCGTCTTGGGCGAAGGTCACGCAAAACGCATCCGTGATGTCTGTCATGGAGACCGGCCATTGATCATAAGTAGTCAGCCAAGTTGCAGCTGCCAAGCCGTTATCGGTCGCAATCCAGCGCCGGCTTGCCTCTTCCCAAAAAACCACGACGTCGAAACAATTGCAGGGAACGGGAAAACAGTATTCATTGCTTTCCCTTCCTGGCGGTTGGTTTCGTGTCTCTGTCTGAACCAATCCTTATTCCTCGCCGTCTTCCTTGTATTCTTTCGGAAGATGGTGGGCAATGCCTTTGTGGCAATCGATACAGGTCTTGCCGTCTTTCTGCGCAGCCATGTGTTTTTTGTAGACTGTCTGCTTCTGGACTTCCTTGCTCATGCCATCAAAGCTGTGACAGTTCCGGCATTCCCTTGATCCACTGGCGGCCATGCGCTCCCATTCATGGGTAGCCAAGGTCATCCGCTTGGCTTCGAATTTTTCCTTCGTATCGATACTGCCGGTCAGCTTGCCCCATACTTCGAACGCGGCTTTCGACTTGCGAATCATTTTGTGTGTCCAGTCCTTGGGCACATGGCAGTCGGAGCAAATAGCGCGGACGCCGGTGCGATTGCTGTAGTGCACCGTTTCCTTGTATTCCTGATAAACGGTATCTCTCATTTCATGGCAAGAGATACAAAATTCCAGCGAGTTGGTCGCTTCGAGGGCGGTGTTGAATCCCCCCCAGAAAATGATGCCGCCCAGGAAACCGACGACGAGCAAGAACAGCAGAGAATACTTGGCGCTAGGTTGCCTGAGATGGAGCCAGCAACGCTTCAGGACACCAGGATTATTGTTATCCATGAGTAACTCCTCGTTTGGATATGGGTTTTCAATCGATCGACGATGTTTCAGAAAACCGCCACGAGGCTTCGATGTCGTCAGCGAAGCCTCGTAATGGAACTCAACTCGGGAATTACTGAGAAAGAATCCAGTTCACGAGATTCTTGATCTCGTTCATGTCTTTGGTTTTGACGATCTTGTGCTCTTCTTCGTGACCGTCCTCGAACTTGGCTTTTTCGCCAGTGGTGATGTGTTCGACCAGGCGCGCCTCGGCATTCGGTTTGCCGCGATACTTGGCGGCGACGTCCTTGTAGGCGGGACCATCACCCTTCTTTTGGACGGAATGGCACTTGAAGCAACCACTCCCGCGTGCCGTAACCTTGGCGGCCTCTTCATCCACCGGTGCCGCAGCAAAGGCGCTACCGGCAACGGCAAGCGCAGCGAGGATTACAGTCAAGTTACCGATTGCAGCACTGTTAAAAAACACTTTCATTTTGTTCTCCTGTGTCGATATAGGCAGTGAGCCCAGGAACGACATAAACGATATTTTTCAACTGTCTAAACTTTCTGCATTACGTGCCTCGCACCAGGCGAGGCACGCAGTCAAGCTCAGAACAGAACCCAGCCCATCAAAAAAATGGTGTTGTTGTTCGATGCATTGCGGCCTGGTACGTAATCTGTGCTTGCCCCATTGAACTGTTGGAAACTGGTGTAACGGAGTGCGAGTTTGGTGTTCTGCCAAGGCAGGTAATTCAACTCCGCGGTCCAGCCCTTGGTGTTGGGGCTGCCATTGCTACTGCCCATCAAGGCGTCACCCGTGTTGTAGCGAAGATCGTCACTGGTACCGGTTGTCCGGAAATACTGCAAACCGCCGCCCCATTGGCGCCGGAAGTAGTAGTGGACGTCGGTACGGAAGGTCTTGAGGGTGTCCTTGGAGTTCGAAGCGAGGCTACCGACCACGGCATCGTTCCATTTCTGTTTCTCGGTGATCCATGTCGAACTCGCTGAGGCCGTATGCTCTCCCTTGATGTATTGGTAACGCACGTCAAACCCTATGTCGCGGAAGCGATTACTCCCCAGGGATGAGTCGTTGACGTCCTGCTTAACCTTCGCCACTAGACCAAAGGTACCGACCGAGAAATTGTGGTCCCCAAGTTCTTGTTGCACGGCAAAACGCCAGTAAGGGGCATTGCCGTCGAGGACGCTACCGGCCAACTCTTCGCTGCCCCAGGGCTGGCCCCAACTGCCGAAGCGGAAGGCACCTTTCGAGGCCGTGCGGTAGTTGCCGATTTCAGCGTAGATCAAGTTGTCCCACATGCCATACAGTGTGATCCCACCCACCTTGCTGGCTAGAGTCATGTCGATGAGTGAAGCTGCCGGCATTTGCGAGGCTGCGGTACCGGTATGTGGAAAACCCCAGGCAGGTGTGCTGTTGTAGATATCGGTCACCGTCGGGTTATTACTGAGCGTGATGCCGTACGTCAGTTCCTTTCCTGCCAACGTCATCGCATTGGCGTAGCGCGCATCGAACATTTCCATGCCCCACCGCTTTTCAACACCGTCATAGTTGTACTGGATGAGCGCGCCGGCATTATCGACAATCTTGCCACCATAGTAGATGGCGGCAGTCTGAATAATTCGCTTGTCATCTTGTGGAAAATCAGTCGGCATGGTGCCACCGGCGTTCGTGTCATTGGTACTGGTCCGACTGCCGATCAGTGCTACGGCGATCGGCAGACGTTCGATTAGCGGTTTCTGGTCCCATTTGTCGGAGCTGTCCGCAAAGGCACCTAACTTGAACTGCCGACCGTAAGGTGTCAGCTCAGGAAAAACCGTGTGGCATTTGGCACATTCGTATCCTGTTTGGCGAGCCATGCTGGGTACGGCTTGGGCAGATGGCGTCAGGCTTGCTCCGAGCATGATGCCAACTATCAGCATCATTGGCCGGCACCACCGTAGTCTTGCATGAGACATGTGATTCCCCCTCGTAAGTTTGGTACTGTGACCGTAGCGATTAGGTGACCACGTTGCGGGGATTTTTCCGATGCTCTCTCCACTCACTGAACACCCGGAAGAAGCTCAGATGCCAGACCCCAATGGACACAGGGTTATCTTGCATCCCGTAGCCTGTCCGTAGGATGTCCAAAAAATTACGGATACGTCATCATGCGGCAAGCTTGGTGACAACTGGTGTCGGGAAGATTGCGATGGAACTGGTTTGCCAAAAAAGCCAAAGCCCTGTTGTGACACAGGGCTTTACGGGGGGGCTCAGGGCGAGGGGGCAGAGGAGCCTGTAGATGAAACGCACACCACTGCCTAGAAAAACATCACTGACCAGGCAATCGCCGCCAATGCCATTTCATTCTATGCGATAGCCATTTCTACACTTTAAGCGATGGCATTGATCAGCGTACCCGTCGGTTGTCCTTGAGCGTTGACCACTACCTTGGGGGCCTCCTCCTTACGCCGTTCGAGTTCCGCAACCTGTGCTTGTTGACGTTCGATCTGTTTTACCTCAGTGCTTTGTTTGTTCTCGGCTACCGGTTGTTTACCGAGGGCAAGCGAATTGGCACCCGATGAGATTGATTGAATGGACATATAGCGTTCCTCGCAGAGGTGTGAGTCGACCCGACAGTACGCTGTCGCTGCTGCAAGCTGCGAATAAAAATTGGATTTACGCGGCTCGCTAGATATCAATGGTGCGCCCTGCAGGCTGACGAGAAAATGGCGTTGAAATTACAAATTTGTCTTGAAACTGCAAGAAATCACCGGGCCACACTCCCGAAATAGGTGTCCAAGGCGAATATCACGGTGCCTTGGCAACACATCACATTCTCTCGATGTGATAAATCGCTCGACGCCTTGTCAGTCGTGGTGATGCGACACTCGAATAGTCTCGTTACTCAGCTACCCCTGCGACTTGTGCGATAGCGGAGATGATTAATTTGTAATCTTCCGGATAGGAAGGCGTCAGCTACCCGGGCGCATACTCGAGACAACAAGTAATAGTGCAACTCCGGGATGCTATCCGGAACACCGCTGTCAGACCTTTTGGGGAACAGCCATGGACATCAAAGTGAAGGACGAAACGCTGCTGGGTTTACTCCGACCAGAACGGAGGACCGAGTTCGAGCCAGTCGGCCAATCCAAGGGGAGCACCCGACGCCGCTGGTATGACGGTGTGCCGGACTATCTGGTCGACGTCTATGATTGGGCCTATGTCGATCCGAAGTGGGCAGGTTGGCTCGACCGCAGCATCGTGGTCCGCCTTCTGCTATTCGGCAATGATGTCCGACTGATGCGCCACTATCTCGACGCAGTCCGGCCGGGCATGAAAGTGTGGCAGGTGGCGCATGTCTATGGCGACCTGGTCCAGCGCGTCGCGGCCCGCGTCGGCCCTAGGGGCGAATTTCATCTGACCGACATCACGCCCATCCAGATCGAACACGGCCGCACCAAGCTGGCCGCTTTCCCTTGGGCCAAGGTCATCCGTGCGGATGCGGCCACCTTTGATTCAGGCACGGACTTCGATCTGATTTGCAGTTTCTTCCTCCTGCACGAAGTGCCGGAGGAGAAAAAGCGTCAGATCGTCGACCACCTGCTGGAGTGCCTACCGCCGGGCGGCAAGGCGCTATTTGTTGATTACCATCGTCCGGCTTGGTGGCAACCGGTGCGCTGGATTCTGAAGGGCGTAAATGCCTGGCTGGAACCGTTTGCCGACGCGCTGTGGCGGCACGAGATCCGGGATTATGCCAGCCATGCTGAACGCTTTGCGTGGCGCCAGCACACATTCTTTGGCGGCACCTATCAAGCCGTCTGGGCCGAGCGCACCAGCTAAGCACCTTCGGCGACTTTCACAAACAATCATTTTGCGGGATTGAAACGAAGCTTGGCAAAAGCATGAAGGCATACAACTCGGCAAAATCTTGGCTCAGATACCCAGCTTTACCAACCGTTTGAATAATTCGGGTATCCAAGGTCGCACCTGAACCGCCCACTCGACAGGCTGCTGCCGCCACAGTCACTGTGTTTTGCATGGAGATACCGTATTTGTTGTTGTAACGAGGAAATTTGGCAGGCCCTAGAACACACAGGGCAACCAAGGTGGCTGAGCGCTCTATTTCAAATGATAGCGGCCTTTCTTGTTTATTGAATTTGGATTGGTCGTAATGCTGGGACGTATAACTGCAAATGCGGCCGCACATCTCTGCAGGCAGTGATTTAGGGTCAATCCCACAGGCTTCCAACGCGGTTCGATAATTTTCAATCAGCCGCCAAGACGAAAATATTCCCATGTATATGGCCCAAGTAGCTAACTTCTAGAGGTTCTGACTTGATCCCGACGTCTAGGCTCGGGTCAAAGCAAGGAAAGTTATTCCAGAAGAATTCCCTGCGATCACGAACTGCTTGACCTTGGCTTCATCCGACTTGGGAGGAGACTGCGAAGCACACCCGGCCAAAGCAAGTACCAGTGTTGCCACACAGATGCAGCGCAGGCGATTCCAAGAAATGTCCATAGAATAAAAATTGTGCAAGGTAGTAGCGGGAGAAGATGTCATGCAGGTAGCTCGACACGATTGCGGTTGGGCAACAGGTCGTGGCAGACCGATTCGTGGCAGTGGACGCAAAACCCTGTCCTGACCCAATAGCGAATCGAGGTGATTTTTCCGCAGCGGGAGCACCGGAACGTGAGACGTGCGTGCCAAGTCATGGACTGCTCAAGCCCACGATCGCGAGCGACCGAATGATGGTCATCGACGCAGAAAATATCATCATCGTTAGTTGATAATCCAGATGCCAGCACCCAATCCCAAGGCAATGGCCAGCATGCCGGGCAAGCTGCGCAACAGGAAGCTCCGTCCGGCCACCCACGCCAGCAGTCCGGTTTTAAAACAGAGATTGGAAATAATGGCCAAACCAATCGCGTTTGCCGCCTGAACGGCCTCGAGCTTGCCGCCATCGAACAGTCGCAGCGTTGACAGTACGATGGCATCGAGTTCCGTCAAGCCGGAAACGGTCGATGCGAGGTAGAGACCCCGTGTGCCTGCCAGATCGGAAAGCCACGATGCGAGCATCAAAATGACTGCATACATGGCGCCAAAGGTAATTGCCGTCTTAAGTTCCGTGGGATTGGTTACTTCCGGTAGTGGTAACGGATCGCCTGTTCGCAAGGTGTGCCACCAGAACAGAATCGCCAAGCCCCCCGCAACGACATTGCCGAGCAATACCGGCCAGAGGGAGCTGATCAAATTCGGCGTCACTGCAAACACGATCAGACCAAGGCGCAAAGGCACGATCAAATTTGCCATCAAAATGACGAAAACGGAGAGCGACGCCAAAGAGGGGGTTTGCCGCGCATGACGGGCATACACCAAGGTGGTCGCCGTACTCGACACCATGCCGCCGAGTAGACCGAGCAAGGGTGGGCCGAATCGATCGCCGGCCCAGCGCATGGCCAGATACCCCGCCAGGCTCAGTCCTGAAATCAAGACGACCATCAGCCAAATGTGATGCGGGTTGAGGGTGTTATAAGGACCGTATCCGGTTTTCGGCAGCACCGGGAGGACAATGAAACTCAGTGCCGCGAACTGCAAAATAGACACCATATCCCGCGAGGTGATTCGTTCGCTCAGGCCTCGCAATTCAGTCTTGAAGTTCAGCAAGGCCGCGGATGCTACTGCCAGCATAACCGCGTATTGGCCATGGCCGAGCCAGACCATGGCCCCCAGGCTGAAACAGATCCCAATGGCGACTCGCGTGGTAGCCCCGCCGCTTTTGCCGTCTTCAACATCCCTCGGGTTGAAGACGGCTATGCCCACGACTGCCAATAGTGCAGCGGGCAAAAACCAGGGGGTTCCTGAGCTTTGGCCGATCAGCGCGGAGACGGTGCCGAACAGCGTGATCAGCGAAAAGGTCCGAACACCGATGGCCGAGCCCGCACGCTCCCGCTCGACGCCGATCAGCAGACCGATTGCCAAGCTGGTCAAAAAGGAAATCACATGCGCATTGACAGCGGTATCCACAAGCCCTCCAGCGATTGATAGCGGTCCGGATACGTAACTAGGTCAGGGACAGCAGTTTCGATGCTGCCTGATCATTCTCATCAGCGGTTTTGAGTACCTTCATTTGCATCTCGAATTGACGTGCCAAAGAAATCATCGCCACCATTTCAGAGGCCATGTTGACGTTGCTGCCCTCAAGATAGCCGGACACCATGGTGGTGTTCGGGTCGGAGTCCGCGGGCATGCCGCCATGGAGCCGGAAAAGACCGTCATCGCCACGATCAAGTTCATGCTCCGGCGGGTTGACCAACTTGATACGACCAAGAACGTTTGTCGTATTCGGCGTACCGAAGCGCGGAACGCCTGAGATCGTGCCGTCATTGGCAATAGAAATTTCAGTATCCGGCGGGATGGTGATCAACCCGCCATCGCCTTGTACCGGAATGCCAGTGCGCGTCTGAAGCACGCCGTTGGGGCTCACGTCCAGGCTGCCGTTGCGCGTGTAAGCCTCGCTCCCATCCGGCATCGCCAGAGCAATCAAACCTTGGCCTTGTACTGCGACATCCAATGGTCGATCGGTCTGCTGGAGGGTTCCCGGCGTGAAGTCATTCATGACACTGGCGTCGATGACAAATGCTCGGGTAGGAAGCCCTGGCCCATCTATCGGCACCGCACGAAACGAGTGCATCTCGGCACGATAGCCGGTCGTCGTGGCGTTGGCCATGTTGTGTGCCATGGCAGACTGCTGCGAAAAAACCTGAGAAGCCCCCGTCATAGCGGTGTAGATGATCCGATCCATTTGCGCCCTTTCCGGCCTCGTCAAAATTTCCTTGCGGCAACTTCAATCATCAACAGCCGCCGCCAACAACATTTCCTGCACACCTACAGGTATTTAGCCCCGGGACCAGACTCATACTCGGGAGGCAAGGGCTCAAGTCGATAATCAAGCGTCAACTCTTCGCTACAAGGGATGTCAGCCATGGTTCGTACTTGCAGCCTGTTGGCTACATTGACTATCTTGCAGTTCGGAACACGGGAGTGATTGATGAACGAGTATTTGGTTCGTAGCGGGCGAACCAGGAGCACATCTGGCGTTAGCGCATTCCACTCATTAAAGGCATCTGATGCCATGTCGCGCCTCGTCTTGTAGACCCACCATGGAACAATTAGTCCATCCAGGCTGACGAGAACAGCTTCACATGGAATGTCATGCCGGGCAAACAAGCCGTAGCCATGAATTGCACTTTTATCGATAGTGCCAGTGGGGATGTTGTTGATGATGTTTTCGTGCATGCAACCTTAGCCCTTTCCTACATCCACGGTCGCGTGGCAAGTTTCGTCCACAAACAAAGCCGGAGCGGCCGAAGAGAAAGTCGCCCCTTCTATTGCTCCCACGCTCATCGTGGGAGAGGTGATGAACCCGATTGGCCATACATGCGTCCTGCTTGAGATTCGTCCAAAGGCTCCCGTTCCAAACCCCAGGGCACTCAGAAACAACAACACGACCCCCCATCGCATCCTCTTTATCTCCCCGGTTCTGGACTCTCGCGAAGTTCGCCGCTACGCTCATTCGCCAGCTTGCATGGTGCGATATACAACCTGTCGATCAGATGGCATTGGAATTACGGTTGTGTCACCCATCGGTCATCTATTGATTAGCTGGATGGCAGGTGTCTGCGTCTTCCGCCGTCAGCACATCGTGTTGCTGGTTCTAATCGCAACGCTTTGACTTGATAGCTACCGCTGGGGCAGAGCAGCCCAAAAAGAAACAGCCCTGCATTTCTGCAAGGCTGTTTGCAACGATCGTTGGAGAGAGGGCCGACCGCATAAAGTGTTGGCAGAGGGTGCACAAGCCTCTGCCAGAACGCCTTACGATTGCTTGCTGTTATGTCCCATTCAATTCACGGGGAAATGAAAAGGTTCCGCGCCATGAATTTTAGAACGACTTGCTGATTGATGCAGACAAACGGTCCCGGCCAATATTTTTGCCGAAGGCATTCATATAGGCCGTCGTATTGTTGTCCGGTGCCGTATGCTTGGTGTCGGCATAGGTCCACGCCAGTCCAAAATTGAAGCCTTGGAATTCCTTGGTCAGCCCTAGTTTATAGTCGGTGTAATCGAAGGAGTTGTTATCTCCCCCCGAGGCTCCCCAGTAGCCGACATTGGTTTTCCCGGGATAGTCCTGTCGCCCGACATGAGCCACGACGTTATAGCCCGTCTCGCCAACAGGTATCAAGGCGGTCAGGTCGATGTAAGTAGCCCCCCGCGAGTCGTTGACGCCAAAGGTGTTGGTGCTGATGGCCTTGGAGTATTTCAAGGTCAGCCATTTATAGCCGATGGCGCCATAAACTTCCGTTGTTTGAGGATTTCGATACGCCCCGAGGTTATCGTATCGACCTGGGTAGTAATAACGGATGAGACCAACATCGTAGTTCCAGTCACCGGCAAACGTGTTCTTGTAACCACCATAGAAATCCCACTCCAGGCTAGCGGCGTTGCTGGCTCCGGTGGAATATGGGGCGCCAACGCTACCCGGCGATGCCAAGGATACTGGAGCATTCTTCACACCCGCATTCTGGTCGGTAAACCAGGAAATATTCGAAAGCCAAGTGCCAACATAGAAACCAGAGGAATGAGCATAGTCGAAGCCGCCTTGAATGGCCGGTTTGCCATTGGTCTGAGATAGGCCACGAAAAATATATTGGCTTACCACACCCACGTTTCCCGTCAGGGAGTGCTCTGGGGTAGGTGCCGGTTCTGCCGTTTGAGCGACGACTGGAAAAGCTGCGACAACAAGCCACGAGGCAAGCACATATTTTTGCATTGACGACCCCCTGATTAAACGTGTTTTGTATTCATTTTCGGGATGGTTCAGTTGATTCAGTCGCGCCGAACCACCCCTAAGGACAACTATTTGCCTGCGCTACCCGCCAACTGACGGTGTGCCTGTTCCAGCTCACGCGCTTCCTTTGCGGCGTTCGATAACTGTTCTCGCAATGCACGACAGTGAGAAATCATGGCAGGGAGATCTCCTTTGGGACGACCGCTATAAGCTTGCGCCATCTTTTCGTGCAAACGTGCCTCGCTGTCGTAGCCGGAAGCTTTTTGGGCGAAATAGTCGGCGATCCGCTGATGATCGGCTGGGGTCGTGGCATTGATAATATTTGCGGGAATTTCACTGACAGGTGGTGCCGATGTGCATGCGGCAAGGCTGATCAAGGCGAAACTGGCAAGAAGTAACTTGGTACGCATAACCATTCTCCTTACGTGGTTGTTTGTGGTACCAAGTATGCGACGATGATGCTGACAACTTAATAACCGGAGAATTACAAGTCGGTTATCGCTATGTCAGGCTTGAGACGCTGAGCAACTTGTCCCTCCATGGCCTGCCGAAGGGCATAAGCAGTGGTCACAGCCTCAATTGCAGTTTCGATTATCGAAACTTTACGGGGGGACGATTACAGCAAGCTCCGGAGCTGGGATGGGCTGCATTTTCCAATTCGCCGGCTTCCAGGTATTTCCAAAGGCTACGCCTGAACCCATGGAAGCCGCCTTGGAGCCTCAATCCCTCTGCGATGACAACCGCTTCGATTTGCGAAAGAATGGTTTGTCGCAAATCGTATTCGACGAGCAAGCCCCTTTTGTCAGCGGCAACTTTGGATACGCCGATCATTTTCTCCAAGCGCTGGCAGGCACGCAGGGTCGCCGAGCTGGAACCTTCGATCAGTCGAAGTATTCGGCGTTTGGGAATCGGCCGGATGTCGGCGATGCGCTGAGACCCTGTGTAGAGGGCCGGTATGTCATTGAACCGTTCGAGGCAATGCGCCGAGCAAAAATGGTAGCGCATGCCCCGATAACTGACTGAGAAGGGTGACTGGGCGATCTCGATATTCATCCCACACACGGGATCACGGCTTGTAGTCATGGCCTTTGACATGACAGTTCTCTTTCTGCGATGGCGACGGCGAGAAACCTTCACACATCGTAAGTATCAAGCGCAGGCTCCTTGTCTTCGGGAGCCTGCGGAGTCGGAGCGGTTACTTCCCGTCGCGAGGATGATAGTGCTTGGTCTTGTCCTTCGATGCATGCTGCGAACCGGGCGCAGCTGCAGCAGGTGCTTCCTGGGGAACGCCCGTCTTTTCCTGAACATGCGAATGCGGCTTGGCGGCCATGGCGCCCTTGTCGGCCTTCATTTCGGCGGCAGGAGGGGCCTTGTCGGCATCGGCGGCCTGGGCACCCAATGATAGCGCGGTAACGGTTGCGAACAGTGCGGCTGAGAGTACAGATTGCAGTTTCATGGTGTTTCTCCAAAATGGTGGCGGGAAATGTCCGGATCATCTGTGCTTTCCTGACGCCATGAAGTCTGCACTGTCGCAACTGTCATGATGGTGACTTTTTGATTACATCTTTGTCAGGAAGCCCCGAGGCAATCTGACGTTGTAGAGTATTGCGGGAGAGCACAACGTTCTACCAGATACGACCTGCAGTCCAAGTCGGATACAAGAATATGGTGAACCCACCATTCGGACAGGAAGTGGAAGACCCCAATCCTATCCAGTTCGCCTTGCGTTGCAGAGAACAGGAAGTTGGCTACTGCGACTTGGAACCGTTCATGTTCCTCAACGTGCTCGACGAGCATCGGGTAGTTTCGCGCCAGCAGCAACGCTTCTTCCTTTGCAAAATGCTCTCTGGTACAGATAGCCATTTCGTGGAGAAGGTCGTGAAACTTTTCGCAGCCTTCGGGGCCAGTGCTCTCCAAGCATTTTGCGGACTCTGCACATAGCATCAGTATCTTTTTATGCTGCTGGTCGATGATGACATTTCCGACGCTGTAGCTTTCGCGCCAGTCGTATTCGGAAATCATGTCAAGCTGTCGTGAGGACATAAACGGATCTGTATTTATATAGGTTTAGGTGCGATACAACTCAAAGATGCGGCGTTCAATTGAAGCATCTTTCAATAATTTATTCACATAAGTATATCTTTCTCCATTCAAGCGCAGCGTAGGAGCAGCGCATTGCCCTAGCGGTTCGCCCATGTCCATCCTCTTCATGACACCCATCTTGTCGCCAGCGAAAGCGGTGCCAGTCCCAAGGCAAAAGAGATCAAAAGCGGGAAAGTTGCGATTTGCTTCATCGTGTTTCCTTTCATTGCGGTTAAAAAAACGATTCTTGTCATGAGGTGATGACGGACGACCAACTGGCCATCCGCCACTAACTCAGAACTTCGGGTTCAGGGTTCCCTTTTCAGTGATCGTCTTCCAGAGGGCATCGTTCTTCATCACGTACTTGGTTCCATCCTTGCCTTCCATCACCACTTTGTCCCGCATCTTGACGCGGTTACCGGCGGCATCGATGTGGACCATGGTCCCATCCTTGTGGACCGTGACGACTGATCCATCCTTGAGTTCGATGGTCTGCGCCTTGATTCTTTCCTCGGCTGCAAAAGCAGGCAGGGACAGCAGCATCAACAGGGGAAAAATGTACTTGCGCATGATGTGTCTCCTTTGAAAAATGAGCAGAAACTGGCGCACTGGCTGCGCCGTGTGACAACAAAAACGGTCATATCCCTCCTTTCCCGGCCTTGACGTGGCGGTCATTGGGGCCGTTATACATGTCGGCAGAAGCGGCGCCGGAACGAAGGCGCCTTCCGCAGGATCGAGGGCAAAACGCCGGGTAACGCGTTGTTGACTTCGGATGAGGCGAAGCTACGCCTCCGGACGGTCCTCACATGAAAATCTCCTGAACGAGTCAACCTAACCCGCCGCACCTTGGGCGCAGCGAGACGAACACGGTTCAGGAGATCAAATGCGAAAAACGCAGAAGCGAATGGCTGCTGGCGGCGCCGTCGCCCGCGCCAGGAATTCGCGGGAGTCGGCCGAGACCACGCAGCGGAGCCCGGGTTCGCTGTCCACCACTGCGAGCAGTGGCAGGATGGGTGTTGCCAAAGCAACGGGCAGGCTCTGATCCAGAACCTGGCTGTTCTGCTCGCAGTGCTGTTTGCACAGGTTAGGCTGCGCTGGGTCATCCAGAGCACTGCCATCCATCGGCATATCGTCAGCCATGGCGACCGACGTCGCCACATCCGAAGCGGGGCTAACAGCCGGACAGGCATACGCCGCCACTGCGAGCTGCAGGAATAGCAGGCTGGCAATGAGCAATCGGGCAACAAAGCGGCGGCAGATGTGGGTCATGATGTTTTTGAATTCTGCTGATTAAGCATAGGCGACAATTGGAAGCTTTGGAAGTTGGTCGGGACTGACGTTTAGCGCACGAGGGCGCACCACAATCACAAAAAACTCTGTTTCCTAAAAGTTGCCTTGGTCAGCCTATGGGCACTCGACTTTCAAGTCCATGAACATGCACCCATCCAGAACAGGTCTGTCCCGTGTGCCCATGGCGAACAATCAAATCCACCAAGCGGTCAGCGGCCTCGTCTTCACAAACCAGTTCGAGCTTGGTTTGGAGTACGACCGGCTCCCCCAGTTCGACGGAATAGTGCTGCTGGGTGCCATCGCTGGTCGCATGTACGCATTGCACTTGTGAGATGGCGATATGAAAGCACGATGCTCCCGCCTGCGTATCGCATACCCCTGACTCCCGAAGTGCCTGGATAACCGCTGCCGTCCGGTGCGGATGAATAAATGCCTTGATCTCTTTCATTGGATTGCTCCTTCCGGATTTTGTGATTGTCTGCGTTGCTCCATCCACTCATAGACCAGCGGCAGGATAAAGAGCGTCAGTGCGGTGGACGAAATGAGTCCGCCCACCACGACCGTGGCCAGCGGGCGTAGCACCTCCGAGCCGACGCCCGTCGCCAGCAGAAACGGGAGTAGCCCCAGAATCTCGACCAGCGCCGTCATCAGCACCGGCCGCAGACGCAGCACCGCACCTTGCACGACCGTTTCCCGGACGTTCAGTCCCTGCTCGCGCAAACCGTTGAGGAATGAGATCAGCACGATGCCGTTCAGCATGGCGACACCAAAGACCGCGATGAACCCGACGGCCGCCGGCACCGACAGATACTGGCCACTGACGAACAACGAGAAGATGCCGCCGATGGCAGCAAAGGGCACGTTGGCGATGATCAGCGTGGCGTAGCGTACCGAGTTGAACGCGGTATAGAGCAGGATGAAGATGAGACCGATGGTCAACGGCACGATGAGCGCCAGCTTGGCCATGGCCCGTTGCTGGTTCTCGAAGGCGCCGCCCCATTCCTGCCAGTAGCCGGCGGGCAGCTTCAATTGCGCCTTGAGCTTTGCCTCGGCCTCGCGCACGAAACCGTCCACGTCGCGCCCCTTCACATCGAGTTGCAGGACCGAATAACGCTGCAATTGTTCACGGCGAATGAAGGAGTAGCCCTCGCTCAACTCCACCGTGGCGACCCGCGACAAGGGCACCAGGGCACCGCCGGTCGTGCGGATCGGAATGGCACTGACCGCCTCGATGCTGTTGCGGAACTCGGGCGGCAACCAGACCTGGATGTCGTAACGGCGCACACCGTCAATCAAGGTACTGACCGCCTTGCCGCCGATACCGGCCTGTACCACGTCGAGCACGTCATCGGCGTTGATGCCGTAGCGGGCCGCTTCAGGGCGGTTCACCTTGATCACCATCTGCGGCTTACCTTGGTTGGCTTCCAGCGCCACATCGGTGGCGCCGGGCACCTTTTCGACAATCTCCTTGGCCTCGGCTGCCAGACGGTCGAGCGTTGCCAAGTCTTCACCGTACAGTTTCAGGGCCAGCGTGGCGCGCACCCCGGAGATAAGTTCCTCGACCCGCATCTGGATGGGCTGGGTTGCTGCCAGAACGGCCGTGGGGATTTCCTTTTCCAGGCGCTCTTGCATCCTGGCGGACAGTTCGCGGTAGGTCATTCGTTCCGGCCAGGTATCGTGCGGCTGGAGATCGACCAGAATTTCCATGTAGTTCACGTCCGCCGTCTCGCCTTTTTCGGCGCGCCCGATCATGGCCAGCGAGTGCTTGACCTGGGGAAACGTTTTTAGCGCTTCCTCAATGCGCTCGGAAACGGCAATAGACTCTTCCAGCGAGGTGGAGGGAATGCTGGTCACCCGGAACATGATGCCCTGCTCTTGCAGGGTGGGCATGAATTCCTTGCCGAGGAAGGGAAAGAGTGCCAGCGACGCGATGAACAACGCGCCGGTGATCATCATGACCCGCTTCTTGTGCGCCAGCGCCCACAGCAGCAGCGGTTCAAAACGCGGCTTGAGCCAGCGCACCAGTCGCGGGTCTTCTTCCTTCTTCGGGCGCAGCGCCAGGGCGCAGAGCACCGGCATCAGGGTGACGGTCAGGATCAGCGAACCGACCATGGCAAAGGTCATGTTGATCGCCAGCGGCTTGAACAGCTTGCCTTCGATACCGGTCAGCGCGAAGAGCGGCAGGAACACCACGATGATGATGATGACGCCAAAGGCGACCGGGTTCATCACCTCGCGAGCAGCCTCCAGCACTACGGCCGTGCGGTTGACCTGTTTGCCGGCATGGTGGGACAGTAGCCGGAAGGCGTTTTCAACAAGCACTACCGGCCCGTCGATGGTCATGCCCAGCGCGATGATCAACCCACCAAGGGACATCAGGTTGGCGCTGGCCCCGGTCTGATCCATCAACAGGAAAGCGACCAGCCAGGCGGCCGGGATGGCGACGACGACAATCAGCGCCGAGCGCACTTCGCCGAGAAACAGGAACAGCACCAGGACCACCAGTGCAGCGCCTTCCAGCATGGCGCTGCTGGCCATCGAGATCGCCTTGCCAATCAGTTCGGTGCGGTCGTAGGCGACTTCCAGTTTTACGTTGTCAGGCAAGGTCTTGAGGGCAGTGGCGACCTTGGCGCGAACCGCTTCGACGACCTGCTGGGCATTTTCACCGGTACGGGCCAGGGCCATGCCGAGTACCACCTCCTTGCCATCCTTGGTCACTGCGCCGGTACGCAGCGCCGGGGCGGGACGTATGTCGGCCACATCCCGGACGTAGATCGGCGTCCCCTCGCGCTGGGTGATCAGGATGCCGCCAATGTCCTCGGCGTTGGCCACCAAGCCAAGGCCACGCACCAGGTACTGCTCGCGCTGGAGGTTGATGTATTGCCCGCCGACCTGCCGATTGTTGGCGCCAATAGCGCTCATCACCTCCTTGTAGCCCAACCCATACTTGATCAGGCGGCGGGGGTCGATCAGCACCTGGAACTGCTTCTCGTCGCCGCCCCAGGAAATCACATCATCGACTCCCGGTGCGGTCCGCAGGATCATACGCACGCCCCAGTCCTGGGCAGTTCGCAGATCCATCCCGGTAAGCTTGTCGTCCAGCGTCTCCAGGGTGTACCAGAACACCTGGCCGAGACCGGCGGCGTTCGGCCCGAGGACCGGTTCGCCATACCCCTCGGGGATGCGGGTCTTGGCTTCAATGAGCTTCTCGCCCACCAGGCGGCGAGCGAAGTAGATGTCCATGTCGTCCTTGAAATAGACGCTGACGAAGGACAGCCCGAACAGCGACGTGGAGCGGATTTCCTCGACCTTGGGCAGGCCGGCGAGAACGGATTCGACCGGGAAGGTCACCAG
>Ga0209211_10002608_pt1 | contig 30771 bp, 29 predicted proteins | sample RifGroA2_FD_183992 | JGI IMG/M metagenome (GOLD analysis project Ga0209211, IMG submission 183992) | Groundwater microbial communities from Rifle, Colorado, USA - Groundwater A2 (SPAdes) (version 2) | ecosystem: Environmental > Aquatic > Deep subsurface > Groundwater | place: Rifle, Colorado...
CCTGAGCCGCTCCCCTTCAGTCAATGATGGGATTACCTCATCCTCCCCTTCCCCGGCCTCTACAGTCTCATCCCTCTCTTCCTGATATAATTTCATAAACCCGGGGAACTTCATTACAGAGCCTGTAGCCCGGAGCAGATAATCCCCTGCCTCTACATCAATGGTTGTAGTGTCCAGAATAGCAGGGTTCATCTGGCATGCCACAAATCTGTTCCAGATAAGTCTGTAAAGATTATATGTATCCCTGTCAACATATCCTTTTATATATTCAGGGGTACGTATAACAGAGGTTGGCCTGATTGCCTCATGGGCATCCTGTATCCCTTTTTTGTTTTTATATTCTATGGCCCTGTCAGGGAGATACTCATGACCAATATTATCTTTTATGTATCTTCTTGCCTCTGACTTTGCATCATCTGATACCCGGACAGAGTCGGTACGCATATACGTTATAAGCCCTGCAGGACCTTCATCACCAATCTCTAATCCCTCGTAAAGGCTCTGGGCTAATAGCATGGTCTTCTTTGCAGTGAATCTTAACCGCCTCGCTGCCTCCTGCTGCAGTTTACTCGTTGTAAATGGGGGGAGAGGATATTTCCTCTTTTCCTTCCTCTCAATTGTCCTGACACTGTAATGAGTTGACGAGAGGACACCCTTTATCCTCTCTGCCTCCTGCCCATCAGGGATATTAATATTTTCATTTTGGTATTTGACCAGTTTTATTTCAAAGGGCGGAGGATTCTTACCCTCTACACTGGCTAATATTGACCAGTACTCTTCGGGTTTAAACTGTCCGATCTCCCTTTCAAGGTCGCATATAAGCCTGACAGCAACTGACTGTACCCTGCCTGCACTTAATCCGCGGCGTACCTTCTCCCAGAGGAGAGGACTTAATTTGTAGCCGACTATGCGGTCGAGGATTCTTCTTGCCTGCTGAGCATTTACCTTATTTATGTCAATCCTTCCTGGATTCTGCAATGCTTCTTTAATAGCCTTTTCTGTAATCTCATTAAAAAGCACCCGGTAGACTTTATCCTTGTCTTCATTCAACTCTTCAGCAATATGCCAGGCAATGGCCTCTCCTTCCCTGTCAGGGTCCGGGGCAAGGTAGACGGATGAAGCTGACCTGGCTGCCTTTTTTATCTCTGAAAGTATCTTACCCTTCCCTTTTATAGTTATATACTGAGGGGCAAAATTATTTTCTATTTCCACTCCAAATTTGCTCCCCGGGAGGTCCTTTACATGACCAACAGAGGCTACGACATTGAATTTCTTACTGAGATATTTGGAAATGGTCCTTGCCTTTGATGGCGATTCTACTACGATAAGTGGTTTTGATGTCCCTTCAAGTTTCTTTTTCTTTGTTCTCTTTTCCTTGTTCATAATTTCCTTTTTGTTCATAGCGTTGCTTTAATATAACAATTCCCGGCTATTTGTTCTATTACCCCTTTTATCTCGAGTTCGGGCAGGAGCTGAATAACCCTTTGTGTCCCTAAACCGCTCTCCTTAATTATCTGGTCCACATGTTTTGCCTGAAGCCCTAATAATCCATATATAATCCCTTCATCTTCTGAAAGGGATAAACCTTGAGTTGAGTTACTTTTGATACCATGTTTTAGCTCTGACGTCAACAATTCCTTAAATTCTTCTATTATATCCAAAGTATTTTCGACTAATTTTGCACCTTGCTTAATAAGGTTATTTGTACCGCCGCTGTACGGTGAATTTATATTTCCAGGCACTGCAAAGACCTCGCGGCCCTGCTCTAATGCAAACCTGGCTGTAATCAAAGACCCGCTCTTCTCTGCTGCCTCAACAACCAGAGTTCCGAGCGATAACCCGCTGATGATCCTGTTCCTCTGGGGGAAATTCCATTTCTCAGGCCCTGTACCAGGAGAAAACTCGGATATAATAGCGCCATTTTGTGAAATATCTTCCATAAGTCCTCTGTTCTCTCCCGGATATGCAACATCTATCCCGCATCCAAGGACACCAATGCTCAAACCACCAGCCTCCAATGCAGCCCTGTGCGCAATGCTATCTATCCCCCTTGCACAGCCACTGACAATTGTGAAACCAGCTTTAGCCAGTTCAGCAGAGAACATCTCAGCAGCCTTTCTTCCATAAACAGTAGGCCGTCTTGTCCCGACTATGGATATGGATATTGAGTCTTTTAAGGGGATATTACCATTCATGTAGAAGTAAAGGGGCGGGTCATTTATATTCTTTAGTCTGTCCGGATAATCAGGATGATTCAGATGAATAAACCTTACACTGTTTCCCTTTATCCAGCTTATTTCATCCATTATTTTTTCTTCCGGATGCCTGAATGATTTTATGTCACGCGCAATATCAGGGGTCATCCCCTCGACATTGCACAGATCATCCATTGATGATGAGAAAACACTAACAGGATCAGAGAATCTCTCTATCAGGCATCTGGATATGGCATTCCTCTTTTTCAGGATATGGCCGAGTATCAGCCAGGGGTAATATTCGTCCATCTGATATAATTTCTTAATTTTATTTCTGACTGGTTAAAATGCTGGTATAGACAAGACCGGTTTCTTTTACTTAATGCTTGTCACAATCTTACTGCCTATGCTAAAGGGTTCCACACTCTTTGTAACAATGGCTGTAGAAGTATATGCCTGTATAGAGATGACCTTTATCTCTCCAATAATATTATCAGGTTTATCCCCGACTACAAAGAAGGCAGTACCTGGTGTAACCCCGTCATAAGCCCCTTTATCAAGATAAACTATGTTTTGATCACTTATTAAGACATTCCCATCACGGGAATCTATGATATATCCATGAAGACCGGGGACAGTCCGGGCTGTTTCAGTAACTGAAGGAGCAGGAGAATATGGTTGTATACGATCACCAACTGATAAATTAGTATAAGTTGTTATGACCCTGCCTGCTGCATCTCTTCCCTGAACCCTGTATATTTCTATCACGCCGAGGGGTATGAAGAGTTTTCCGATCTTCTTCCTCGTCTTTGGGTGGATGACATATTCAGGTGTCTTAAAGACAGTTAATTTATCACCAACTGATATTCCGTTCTCCTTTTTATTGAGAGAGAGGGATACATTGTCTCCGGCAGCAAAGATATTTCTCCCTTCAGGAGAACCAGTTATAACACCCGAGCTTATTATATCCTTCACTATATAACCACCTGCATATATCAATTCCTCGTCTATTGCAGCACGCCTGGCAATCTCAGGAGCAGGTTTCTCTTCTATAGGTGACGGCTCATGAGATGGGGGGTATAGTGATGCTGGTATTTCCGGAGGTTCAGGGATTTCAGCGGCCTCTGTAGCCGGCGGTGTCTCAGGGACAGCAGGCTCTTCAGGGACAGCAACCGGAATAGTAGCCTCAGCAGGTGCAAGAGGGGCCTCTATCTCCTCTATTCTGTCAGGCCTTGATACCGGAATAGAGGGGATAATAACCGGTAATATAAGTCTGTTCCCCGGATATATTAAATCAGGATTCTTTATATATTGATTCTTCTCCCATATATTGGGCCAGAGGAATGGATTTTTAAGATGCTCTCCGGAAATGTCCCAAAGTGTATCACCTTTTTCTATTTTATACTCTTTTTCCACACCTTCAGACAAGGCAATATTGCTATGATTAAAATATAAAATAAATGAAATGATTAAAGGTGTAACCTTTAAAAATCTACTAATGCCCATAATACTCCTAAAAAAGTAACAGGACTTTATAAAACCTTTGGTTTGACAGTTCTGCGTTTCGGCACAGACTCATATATACCCAGTTTCTTCATCTTATATTTCAAGGTGCTGATGGGTATACCCAGGTCCAGTGCCGTTTTTTTACGGCTCCAGCCCTGAGTCTGCATGGTTGAAATGATAAAGTCCTTTTCGAATGCCTCAAGGGCATTCATTAATTTGCTCTTTTCTTTTTCCATGGTCGTCACTCTTCCTTTATTATTTTACTCTTGTGGATAATACATAACCTCCAACCTATGCCGAAGGGGGGAGTCGAACCCCCATGCCCTTTCAGGCACTAGACCCTGAACCTAGCGTGTCTACCAATTCCACCACTTCGGCGCTTATATTTTTAGCTTAACAGAAGGTAATGAATGGTGTCAAATATTTTTTATTGACAATGTATCAATAACTTGGTTATAACAATTAGGTAAAATATAGTATCCGAAAGGAAAAAGGAATGAAGATTATATTAAAAGAAGATGTAAAGGGTCTGGGAAAGGCGGGTGCCATAGTAAATGTGGCCGAGGGATATGGTAGAAATTTCCTCCTCCCTCAAAAAAAGGCTGTAGATGCCACCCCTGATAATCTGAAAAAGGCAGAAAAGGAGAAAAAGAAGGAGGAAGAAAAACAGAAACACCTTATTGTAGATGCCCAGGAGCTCGCAAAGAAGGTAAATGAGTATTCAATTACTATTTCAAGACAGGTGGGAGAAGGGGAAAAGATGTTTGGGGCTGTTACATCTTCTGACATTGCAGAGGCGCTTGAAAAAGAGGGTATTAATATTGACAAACGGCAGGTATACATTGAAAAACCTATCAAAGATCTCGGCCTGTTTCAGGTTCCCATAAAGATACACCAGGATATTACCTCCCTACTCAAGGTATGGATAGTTAAGGCTTAGTAATGCGAAAAACACTCTTAATTATCCTGATACTTTTGTTTACAAACATAGTATATTTATTCCCTGAAGATGCCAATGCCATACCATATTTCTCCAGGAAGTATAATACACCCTGTACAATGTGTCATGTCCGGTACCCTTCTCTGAATACCACGGGTATGACTTTTAAGCAGAACGGCTATAGGCTCAAAGGGGAAGAGGGTGACCATGTTTGGCAAGATAAGTTCTTCCCGTTATCCGGAACTGCTTCTTTTATCTATAAGTCCGTAGATAAAAAGGGTACCGGGTGGAAAGAGGCCGATGGTACACAGGCATTGTTCCTTCTTAAAAATATGGAATTTTTTAGTGCCGGCACGCTCGCCCCGCAGATCTCTTATTATATCAGCCTCGGGACTGAAGGGAAGGCGCCGATAACCCCAGGGATCGCCTTTGTTTTATTCAATGACCTGATACCCGAAAGCCTGATAAATCTAAAGGCAGGAAAGTTCTATAATGAGTTTTTTTATCTGTCAGATAAAAGGAGACTCACCTTTGAACCCTATTTATCACCTGTAACATTAACCCAATATGGAGTGGAAATAAATGGAGAAACCCATCCACAAGGCATAAGGTACGCAGCAGGGGCAGTAAACGATGAAATGACACCGGATGATCAGGATAATTCAGATGTTAGTAACAATATCAGGGGCTATTATGCTTCGTTCACATACAGTATTGCAGGACAAACCATCGGGATCAGAGGCTATACTACAAAGGCTGGAAAAGATTCCGCTGCTGAAAAGGATCATACACAATTAGATGCAAACCTTAATATTAATATAAGTCCGGTTTTCTTTACAATTGCATTTTATAACCAATCTGATAAGTACCACCCGGATCTGCAAGGTGGTATCCATATTGACCAGGACAACCTTTTATCAGAACTGACAATCAAGGCCGGTTCAAAACTCATATTTGATATACGCTTCGAGCAGCAAGACATAGAAAATATAAGAGAGAGGGACAATAAATATGTCTATAATATAGGTTATTTTATTTCTCCGAATATAGGGCTGATATCTGAATATGTAAAACAGGAAGGAGCAGAATCAAAGAAAGATGAAAACAGATTACAGCTTGGTATTCAAATGGCCTTTTAGAAATGCCCGGTGATTTCACCTGTAATTCAGACAGTAGACCATAGACATCAGACATTAGACTTAGAAAGGAAAATAAATGGATAGAGATTACAAAAAAAATAAAAGCTGGAGCTTGGGAACGAGAGAAAAAGTCTGATGTCTAAAGTCTGAAGTCCAGTGTCTGAATCACAGATTGATTTCACCAGCACTTGACAATGATTTATCATATCTGTATATAATTTATGATTAATTCAATCAATTTTTGTGGTGAAGAATTTATCCTTAATAAAGGAAGGAGGTGGGAGGAGGCAGAGAAAATAAGTACCTTAATATTATAAAGATTTTTTTAGTTTAAATTTAACAACAAACCAAAGAAGGAGGAGTATAGAATGTCTAAAGGTCTAAAGGTTATCACTATTGCATTTATTTCTGTATTTTTTGTAGTCTTCACTTTTGCCATATTTGCAACTAACAGCATGGCAGCAGGCGATGCAGCAAAGGGTGAGAAAATCTTCAAGGCAAACTGCGTGGTTTGTCATGGCGATAAAGGTGATGGTAAAGGCCCGGCAGCAGCCGGCATGACCCCGCCACCGAGGAACTTCACCAGTGCAACTGAGATGAAAGGTATTGATGACGCAAGACTCCATAAATCCATTGTAGAGGGAAGGCCAGGGACCCCAATGGTAGGTTTTGGGAAGACACTTAAGCCGGTTGATATCGATGATGTTATTGCATATATCGCGGCCTTTCTTAAGAAATAGTGATAGAACCTGAATATTTAAAATAATAAAAGCCCTGGGGTAACACTCAGGGCTTTTATATTTAAGGAGTCTCTTTTGGGCAGGGTCACACAATTTTTTATTATCGCAAGTCTCTTCTATCTCTGTTTGGGGGTAACAATAGGAGTATTACTCGCGATATTACCGGGTGCAATCGGAGGTTTTTTACCAATGCACGCCCACACCAATCTCCTTGGGTGGGTATCTATGATGATCTTTGCTGTTGCATATCATGTGTTGCCAAGGTTCAGCGGAAGACCTCTTTACAGCAACAGGCTTGCAGACCTTCATCTTATCCTCTCCAATATAGGGCTTTTAGGCCTCATAATCACCTGGCCATTATCAAGACTATACCTGACAACATTTGAAGTACGCATAATATTTACTGTATTCGCCCTGTTCTATGCAGTTGCCTCTTATATGTTTGTATATAATATCTATAAGACAGTCTTTGCAAGGGAGTAAACGTTTTGGACAGGCTTATCATAAAAGGGATCGAGTTTACAGGACATTGCGGGATAACAGAAGAAGAGAGGGCGTCAGGACAGAGGCTATCTGCTGATATAGAAGTTACCCTCGATATCTCAAAGGCAACAGCCTCTGACAGATTGGAAGACACGGTAAACTATGTGGATATATGTGATAAGGTTCTGGCTATAGGCCGGCTTGAGAAATATAATCTCCTTGAGACCCTTGCAGAGAGGATCGCTGCAGAGATATTAAAATCTTATAATGTTACAGATGTTGTGATAAGACTAAGAAAATGTTCTGTACCAATTGAAGCGATCCATGGATACTTTGAGGTAGAGATAAAGAGAAAAAGTAACTAAGTGCCTCAGTTCACAAATACGGTGACGCACCGAGGACGCCGAGCCGCCACGCTGGCAAGGCACGCGACCGGGGTGTAGTCTTTGCACTACACCGCAGGGAGCGTAACGCAGCCAGCGTGGATGGATCGGCGTCCGAATGCAACCGTATTTGTGAATTGAGGCACTAATATCCCCCTACTGACCCAACCCCCTTCAATGTGAAAAGTACATTAAATTCCTCTTCTTCAGGCCTGTAACTATAGAAACCTGTTATTCCCCAGCATTGAGAATTATATCTCACTGAATATCTTGAATCCATTAATTGTCTCTCCTCATTGTCATACCAGAGGTCTATGGATGTATCTACTTTATTCATAGTTATGCCAGTTGAGAATGTAATAAAATTCAGCGGAGAGGGGGATTTTGAGAATCTCTGCCCTATTGTAAAAAATGTGTATTTTCTTCTGAATCCCAAATCTGTGCCAGTTGATATTATCTCTCCTTTTTCATGATTATATGTTGCATCAATGTCTATAGAAAATAACTCTTTTATATTAACAACCGTCTCCAATCTCATATCTGAAAATCCGGAATCATCGGATAACGCATCAGGAGAATCAATTTTATAAGCCTGTGTAAGCCTCAGATAGAGCGGCTCATATCTCCTGTCACTGCCCATAGAAATAAGCCTGTTCACTAATGAAAGTGACACATCATTCTTTTCCTTTCTCTCTTCTATTGGGTCTAATAGTGGCGGGGTGCCTTCAATGTTTGTCAGACTGGAAGCATGATCTATAAAAGTACCCTCTGTATATTCATACTTTATTGAAGGCTCTATAAAATGTTGCATGCTGCCGGTACCGGTTAAATATGATTTATAAAGTTTAGTAGACATTATACCGGCAAGATTGTATATACCGGATTGAACAGGGTCTGTCTCCCCTTCCATATAATAGAAGGTCTGCTCAGTACCCATTTCTGGTATAAATGTAAATCCATTGTCTTCAAAAAGACGGGCAGATATTGCAGGTGCAATATGAAGACGGGTCAGACCAGTATCAATCTCATCCCACCTTGATACAGACGACTCCATTCTCCAGTAAAAAGGGATGCGGCCAATCCTGCTTTCCATTACATTGATCCCTGCCTCCGGCATTCTCTGAAATATTCCTTCCTCATCCCCGGAAAGGTTTTGAGTATATTGCGCCCACAGGTGTGCAGAAAGGCTGTCCCATCTCCTGTTAACATAGAGATCCGAATCCTGGGTCCTCTGTATCCGTTCCCCTATATCTCCGCTTATATCTTTATACAGGGTCTTATCATTAAGGTAGTTGATACGTACCTTCGCTGACGATTCCTCCAGAATAAGCTGCCTGTGGTCATATTTTATCTTCCAGCGTGCCTTGTCCAGCTCTTTATCATTGATATAATAACCATTGAATTGCCCCCCGGATTCACGACTTAATACATACCTGTATTCTATTCCTCCGCCAGGACCCTTTTCACCAAAATAATCTCCATAAAAGGTTGCATCCTGACTCCCTGATATAGCCCAGAAGAATGCAGTATTTAATTTGAGACCTTCGCCTGTATTATAACCTATACGTGGTATCAGAAGCCCGGTCTGTCTCTCCTGAAGAATTGGAAGGGCTATGTAGGGAAAATAGAAGACAGGTACATCTCTGACAGAGAAGGATACACCCTTTGCAGTGAGTATATGATTCAGGTGTACATTAATATCCTCTCCCCTGAACCTCCAGCAAGGCGGTTCTCCATCACATGTTGAAAAAATCCCGCTTTCTATTCTGAATCTCTCGTTTGAAAACCCCTCTATTGTATCACCTTCTATGTGATAATTATCATCCCTGATGAATATCTTCCCCTTGTCAATCCTCATATAGTTTGTATTGATATTGAACATAAGACTCTCAGAGGAGAGGATATTATTCCCTTCAGTGAAGACAACATTGCCATAGGCTGTGACATCCCCTGTGTTATTGTCAAAGACCATGGTAGAGGCGGAGAGCATCCTCTCTTTCTGTGAAATTCTAACACCTCCGCTTCCCCTGTATACGCCAGACTTAAACTCAAGGTTTTCTGCATTAATCTTTGTTGGGAGGGTTTCAGCCAGTGAATATACCGGTATCATGATAAGGAGCAGGGCAAATATAAAAAACATCCTACCCCCTTTCCCTTATCGGGGCATGCCCCCTGGTTAATATAAGCTCCCTTGCCTCACCTACAACATATAATGAACCGGTAAAAATTATTATGTCATCAGGTGAAGCTATTCTGTATGCCAGATTCAAGGCTTCAGATATTGTATCTGCACTGAGTGCCTTAACACCATATCCCTCAAAGATCTCCATGAGGATTTCAACATCCAACCCACGCTCTGAGTCCGGCTTTGTGATAATAATCTCTGATGCATATGGAATTATCTCTCCTGCCATTGAACCGGCATCTTTGTCTTTTAATACACCAAATATAAAGATTATCTTCCCAACAATCTCCTTCTTAAGCAGCACCCCCTCAATAAACTCTCTTAATGCTATAATACCTGCATGATTGTGTGCACCATCAAGTATGACCCCGGGACAACCAGGGAAGAATTCAAGCCTCCCGGGCCAGGATGTATTTTCAATACCACTTATTATATGGCCCTCATTTACATCAAAGCCTTTCCCGGTCAATAGTTCAATTGTATAGATGGCAGAACCCATATTAAATAACTGGTGCCTGCCTCTAAGACGGGATTGAAGGAGAAGACCTCTCAATCTATAACCGTTATAACAGAACTCACTGATATCCTCTGTTATTCTGATCGGTACAGCCTGAAAGTCCTTTCCATAGGCATAGGATAAAGTACCGGATTTCTTTGCAACCTTTTCAATTATAGAAAGAATATTTGTCTTTGTTTCAGAGGTTACCACAGGTGCACAACTTTTGATGATCCCGCACTTCTCCATTGCAATATTTTCAAGAGTGGGGCCGAGGTGTTCTGTATGATCATATTCAACATTGGTTATAATTGATACAAGTGGATTAATAATATTTGTTGCATCCAGTCTGCCGCCCATCCCAACCTCAATTATTGCAATATCAATACCCTTATTGGCAAAGTACATAAAGGCAAGTGCAGTGGCAAATTCAAAAAAGGTCGGCTGTAGTCCGCTCCCTTTTATCTGTTCCCTGATATTTTTGATGAGATACAGGACATCTTCTCTGCTAATGTGCATATTATTGATCTGTATCCTCTCTGTGAAATCTGAAAGGTGCGGGGATGTATAAAGACCCACACTGTAACCCGCCTCTTTTAATATAGAGGCCAGTACAGCAGCAGTTGAGCCTTTTCCATTAGTCCCTGCTATATGAATTGTCTTTATATGATCCTGAGGATTACCAAGAATAGCGCATAGATGTCTTATATTGGAAAGCCCTAATTTTATGCCGAACTGCCGTAGGGAATAGAGATATGCCAGTTCCTCTTGATATGGCATGCCTTTTATCCAAAAAAGCCTATTACCTGGGATAGGGTTTCTTTAAGTCTTTTTCTCTCGACGATCATATCGATCATACCGTGTTCAAGCAGAAATTCCGCCCTTTGAAAACCCTCCGGGAGCTGCTGTTTTATAGTCTGTTCAACTACCCTGGGGCCTGCAAATCCAATTAATGCCTTTGGTTCAGCCATAATTACATCTCCCTGCATGGCAATACTTGCAGTTACACCGCCAAACGTGGGATCAGTCAATATCGATACAAAGGGGACAGAGGCATCAGATAATCTTGCGATAGCTGCACTTGTCTTTGCCATCTGCATAAGTGACAGTATGCCCTCCTGCATCCTTGCCCCGCCAGATGCAGAAACTATTATGAGAGGATACCTTTTATTAAATGATGTCTCTGCAGCACGGAGTATCTTTTCCCCGACTACCGAGCCCATACTGCCACCCATGAATTTAAAATTAAAGATACCGACTATCACCGGATAGCCGTTGATCATCCCCTCTCCATAGATAAGCGCATCAGGATGGCCTGTTGACTTCTGATAGTTCCTGAGCCTCTCTTTATACTTTATTGAATCCTTGAAATCAAGGGGGTCAACCGGATAGATATTACTGTCATACTCTTTGAAACTCCCTTCATCCAGCATGATGGCTATTCGCTCTTCAATAGTAATGCAGAAATGGTATTTACATTTCGGGCATACCATTGAATTCTTTTCCACTTCTTTTCTGTAGATGATCTCTCTGCAATAGTTGCATTTTATCCATAGACCCTCCGGTATCTTTATCTTCCTGTCGTCTTTCTTAAACCAGGACATATGTTTCAGACCTCAAATTCATCCCCCTCTTCAAGGAGGATCAGATTATCTAGCTTAAGCCCGCATATCTCCCTCTTTATCTCATCAACGAACAGTGGTTTGAGATGATATATGAATATTAACATATCCCCTTTTATATCGATCTTTTTAAACTCCTCAACCAGGAGCTGTGGAGTCAGATGTCTGGTGATGATTGCCCGCTCTTTGAGCCTGTCGGGATATGAAACCTCTATCATTAATGCCTTTAAATCTTCTGTATTATTAGCTGCCTTCCACAACCTCTCTGTAGGCCCGGTATCACCTGAATACAGGATCGAGGATCTCTCATCACCAACTATAAATCCTGCAGCAGGTATAGTATGATTTACAGGGACTGCCCTAACTGAGAGACCGCTTATATTCACAGGTAATTCTGCCTGTATCCTCTTATACCTGACAGCAGGGTTTTGCACTGTTGGTAATTTTGAGAGATCCGGCCATGTAATGCCGTTAAATATATGGCTTTTAAGAGAATCGATCACCTCATCTGTACCATATACATCCAACCCCGTCCCTCCTTCTGCAAGCTGTTCTGCCACAAACGGAAGTGCCTTTATATGATCAAGATGCGCATGACTCAAAACCAGATGACGTATCCTTGATAAATCATCTGCACTTGTAAGGATGCTGACATTCCCTGCATCAATTAAAAGGTGGCCATCAATTAATAAGGCCGTGCTCTTATAGCCAAGCAGCTCGCCTCCGTAGCAGCCAAGTACCCTGAGTTTCATCTGATCGCCTTCTTCATTGATCTGACGAATCCGGCAACTACAGGTCTGAGTGTTCGTTTTCTGCTATTAGCTTCGATCAACTTTACAAGTGCACTTCCTATTATTACACCATCAGCAATCCGGGCGATCTTTCTTGCCTCATTCTCCCCAGATATACCAAACCCCACTGCTATGGGCAGGTCAGTATGCCTCTGTATAAACGGGATCTTTTCTTCTATCTCCTTAAGGCTCTTCAACCTTGCCCCTGTAATCCCTGTCATAGAGACATAGTATATAAATCCTGTTGCTGAAGATGCTATTTTTTTTATCCTTTCCTCAGTACTGGTAGGTGCAAGAAGAAATATAGTATCGAGCCCTGAACTCCTTGATTCTGTTATGAACTCTGATGCCTCTTCCGGCGGGAGATCAGGTATTATTACACCATCGATCCCGGCCTTCACAGCATCCATTGAAAATTTGTTTATACCATACTGGAGGATGATATTATAGTATGTCATGATAATAAGAGGTATGGAGGCCCCTTTCTTCCTGAGTCCCCTGACAAAGATTATTACATCCCTGAGTGAAGTCCTTGATTTAAGTGCACGTTCTGATGCCCTCTGAATTGCAGGACCATCGGCTATAGGGTCTGAAAAGGGTACACCTAATTCCAGAATGTCCCCGCCGGCGCGTTCTATCTCCATGACAAGAGATTCAGTTGTCTTAAGATCAGGGTCTCCTGCCATAATATAAAGAATAAGGGCCTTTTCCTTCTGTTTACCAAGCCTTTCAAATGTATCTTTTATCCTGCCCATTCTGATTACTTGTTCTCCAATATCTCTGCAACATGCTGTACGTCTTTGTCTCCCCTGCCGGAGAGGTTTACTATTATCACACTATTTTCCGGCATGGTTGGGGCTAACTTCATTACATAAGCTATTGCATGGGCACTCTCTAATGCAGGCATTATGCCTTCGATTTCACTGAGGAGTGTAAATGCCCTGAGCGCCTCTTTGTCCGTGGCATAAGTATATTCAGCCCTCTTAAGATCCCTGTAATAACTATGTTCCGGACCAACTGCCGAGTAATCAAGCCCGGCAGACACAGAGTGTGTCACCTTTATCTGGCCATCCCTGTCCTGAAGGAGATATGTCTTTGTCCCCTGGAATACACCTGCTGAGCCGGTTGTAAAACGTGCTGCATGTTTTCCTGTCTTTATGCCAAGTCCTCCTGCCTCCACGCCAACCATTCTGACATCAGGGTTATTAATAAACGGATAAAACAACCCGATTGAATTACTGCCACCGCCTACGCACGCCACAAGACAGTCCGGCAGTCTTCCTTCTGCCTCAATTATCTGTTCCCTCGCCTCAATCCCTATTACAGACTGGAAGTCCCTGATCATCATTGGATATGGATGGGCGCCGAGCACTGAGCCTAATACATAATGAGTCGTACGTACATTTGTTGTCCAATCCCTCATTGCCTCATTGATAGCGTCTTTCAGTGTCCTGCTCCCATTATCAACAGGCGTCACCTTTGCGCCTAATAGTTTCATCCGGAAGACATTGAGTGACTGGCGTGCCATATCCTCAGTCCCCATGTATATTTCACACTGGAACCCGAACATGGCAGACACTGTGGCTGTTGCAACACCGTGCTGTCCTGCACCTGTCTCTGCAATGATCCTCTGCTTTCCCATTCGCTTAGTAAGGATTGCCTGTCCTATGGTGTTATTGATCTTATGAGCGCCTGTGTGACACAGGTCTTCGCGTTTAAGGTATATCCTGGCGCCTTTGAGGTGTTTTGTCAGCCTCTCTGCAAAATAGAGAGAGGTTGGCCGGCCAACATATTTCTTTAAGTAATAATCAAACTCTTTTTTAAATTCAGGATCTTCCTTTGCCTTTAAATATACCTCTTCAAGTTCTGACAATGCAGGCATAAGTGTCTCCGGTACGAATTTCCCGCCGTATATGCCAAAATGACCACTGCTGTCAGGCAACATTCTGTTTCTTAACCTCCTTTATAAACCCCCTGATCTTCTTATGATCCTTTTTACCCGGACTGAGCTCAACACCTGATGAGACATCTACTCCGTAAGGGAGAACATTTTTAACAGCCTCTCTGACATTTGATGGGTTGAGCCCGCCTGAGAGGATGATACTGCCATGATCTTTCGCCTTCACAGCGATGCCCCAGTCAAAGGGAATCCCTGTCCCGCCCTTTTTATCCTCAGTGAATGTATCCAGCAGGAATGTATTAACCGGGTACATGCTCATACTGTTCAGACTATCTTTACCTTTTATTCTGATTGCCTTGATAACCTTTTCTCTGAACCTTGTGCACAGGAGCGGCGACTCAGAGCCATGCAACTGTATTATTTGAACACCGCTCTCCCGCATAATCCGCCTTATCATATCCTCACTCTCATCAACAAAAACACCTACGGCTGTAATAAATACAGGGAGTTTTGAAATTATATCATGTACCTTGCCTGGTTCTATATAGCGTGGACTCTCCGGATAGAACACAAACCCAAGTGCATCTGCCCCTGCCTCAGCAGCCACAATCGCATCTTCCAGATTTGTTATCCCACAGATTTTGACTTTAACCATAACCTTTCACCTGAAAATCCCCCCCAAACACCACGCTGTAGGGACAAACCTTTAGGTTTGTCCCTTTCCTGTTGGACAGACCTAAAGGTCTGTCCCTACGTCTACGCCTGTTTTCATTGTCCTTTGTGTTAACATGTAACATGATTGTTTCATAATAGACAGGTCAGGCATCTTGTCTGGCTATCCTGTCCTATCCTCCCTGATTACCAATAAGCTCTTTTATCTTCTCTCCGGGATTTGTTGATGTTACTATCGCCTCACCTACAAGTATTGCATGGACACCTGCATTCATCAGCCTTTTAACATCATCCCCTGTGTCTATGCCGCTTTCACTTATCACAATTTTCCCTTTCGGCATCTCTTTAATGATCCGGAGGGTAGTATTTATATCCACTTTAAATGTTGTCAGATCCCTGTTGTTTATTCCTATTATCCTGGCCTCAGCCTTCAATGCCATTTCAAGCTCTCTCTCATTGTGGATTTCAACTATATTAGACATACCAAGCCCTGCTGAGAGACTGATGAAATCAGATAGGATTGATTGTTCTAATATAGAGGTAATAAGCAGGACGGCATCAGCGCCGATATATCTTGCCTCATATATCTGATATTCATCAATCAGAAAATCCTTTCTCAATACAGGGAGCCTTGTAACACCTTTTACTTTCTTAATATATCTGGGGTCTCCTGAAAAGAATCTCCTTTCAGTAAGGACTGATATTGCAGATGCACCAGCCTCCTCATAGATCTTCGCAAGGTCATCAACCTTAAGGTCTTCCACTAATAAACCCTTGAGCGGGGAACTTTTTTTAATCTCTGCTATCAGCCTTAGAGGTTTGTCATCTGTTGGTGTAACAGAGGCATAAAAATCACGTGGAGGTTCAATATCGCAAAGCCGGCTCTTCATCTCTTTAAGCGGCAATTTAAGCCGTTCTTCTCTAAGTTCCACCTTTTTATTTTCAACTATCTTTGCCAGAAGCCCTTCCATATTCTAATTCGTTGCCCTCTTCAATGCCTCCAATTTTGCCAATGCCTTGCCCGAGTCAATGGATTCCTCTGCCACCCTGATCGCACTATTGAGGTCCGATGCCTTACCACCAACAAAGATACCTGCTGCTGCATTGAGAAGGACTATATCCCTTCTCTGCCCCATCTCTCCTTCCAGTATCTTCTTCAGGATACCGGCATTGTCATCTGCATTTCCACCCTTTATATCTTCAATAGTCCCTGTCTTTATCCCGTAATCCCCTGGCCTGATCTGATAAGTCCTGACCTTCCCTTTACGCCCCTCACTAACTCTTGTCTCCCCGGTTATTGTTATCTCATCCAGCCCATCGCTGCCATGAACAACCATACAATGTGTTGAGCCTAGATTCAACAGGACATGGGCAAGTGTCTCTGTCAGGTGTGCAGAATACACACCGATTATCTGACATGATGCGCCAGCAGGATTTGTCAGGGGCCCGAGTATATTGAACATGGTTCTTATCCCGATCTCCTGTCTGGGCCCTATGGCATAACGCATGGCAGGATGATGGACAGGGGCAAAGAGAAACCCTATTCCTATTTCATTAACACACTTCTCCACCCTTTCCGGTTGTATATCAATATTCACTCCGAGCGCCTTAAGCACATCCGCACTCCCGCACGCGCTTGAGACTGAACGATTCCCATGCTTTGCCACGGTAACACCTGCCCCTGCCACAACAAAGGCAGCGGAAGTCGAGATATTAAACGTATGAGAGCGATCCCCGCCAGTACCACACGTATCGACTATATTATGAGCAGCCACATTAATCCTCGTTGCCTTGCTGCGCATTACCCTTGCAGCGCCTGTAATCTCTTCCACTGTCTCACCCTTAATCCTGAGTGCAGTAAGGAATGATGCAATCTGGGCCTGTGTGGCCAGGCCGCTCATAATCTCCTCCATGACAGTCTCAGTCTCAACCCCGGTCAGGTCTGTTTTCTCAACGAGTTTTGTAATCGCTTCTTTAATCATAACTCAATAAAATTCCTCAAAAGATCTTTACCCACAGTTGTCAATATCGACTCCGGATGGAACTGAACCCCCTCGACCTTATATTCCTTATGTCGTATACCCATGATCTCCCCTTCCTCTGTCTCTGCACTTATCTCTAAGACAGAAGGGAGTGTCTCCCTCTTTGCAACAAGGGAATGATAGCGTGTTGCCTCAAATGGGTTGGGCAGTCCCTTAAAGATGGTCTTCCCATCATGATGTATCATCGATGTCTTCCCGTGCATCAGCCGGTAGTTCCTTACTACATCTCCGCCAAATGCCTCAGCAATGGACTGGTGTCCCAGGCAGACGCCCAGAATCGGGGTTTTGCCTGCAAAGTGTTTAATAAGCTCTACAGATATACCGGCCTCTTTAGGTGTACATGGACCGGGTGAGATTACAATTCTATCTGGTGCAAGTTCCTCAATTTCTTTAATACTTATCTTGTCGTTACGGAAAACACGCATATCCTGCCCCAGCTCACCCAGATACTGAACCAGGTTATATGTAAATGAATCATAGTTATCGATTACAAGCAGCATTTGATTAGTTCACTCCGGGATGGATATTTTTCAGCGTCATCTCTTTAGTCTAAACCTCTCTCTGCCATCTCTATAGCCTTTATCATCCCTTTTACCTTATTTGATGTCTCAAGATATTCCTTCTCAGGGTCTGAATCAGCCACAATCCCGGCAGCCGCCTGCACATAGGCCTTATTCCCTTTTATTACAATAGTCCTTATTGTAATGCAGGTATCCATATTCCCCTGAAAACTGAAATATCCGACTGCACCCGCGTAGAGTCCCCTGTTAGATGGTTCAAGCTCTTCAATAATCTCCATGGACCTTATCTTTGGGGCCCCTGTCACAGTCCCGGCAGGAAAACAGGCCTGGAGAAGATCAAACTGATCGTATTTAGGATCAAGCTCGCCAACAACATTTGATACCATATGAACAACATGTGAATATCTCTCCAATACCATCAACTCGTTTACACTGACGCTCCCCATCTTACATACCCTACCTATATCATTACGCCCGAGGTCTACCAGCATAATATGCTCAGCCCGTTCTTTTGGGTCAGAGAGAAGCTCCTCTTCCATCCGTTTATCGTCTTCAAGACTCCTTCCGCGTCTCCGAGTGCCTGCAATAGGCCTCGTCTCCACAAGACTTCCTTCAAGTCTTACAAGTACCTCAGGTGAACTGCCAACTACATAGAGGTCTCCGTATTTGAGATAAAACATATACGGGGATGGGTTCACCCTGCGAAGCGCCCTGTATATATCAAAAGGGCTGGAGCTTGTATCAAGGCTTAATCGTTGTGATACCTGTACCTGGAATATATCTCCGGCAGCAATATACTCCTTTGCACGAAGTACCCTTTGTATAAACTCTTCCCTGGTTGTATTTGATGACCATCTAAGATCCCTTGGCTCGCCGCTCCTGACAAGCTTGCTATGCTTTAACGGCCCCCATAATTCTTCCACAACCTGATCGATCTTATGAATCGCCTTATCATAAACCCCTTTTAAATCTTCATCAGTTATACAGGCATTATATACCACCTTGATTGTGTGAAGGACATTATCAAATATCAAAATGATATCAGGGATGACAAAAAAGAGGTCAGGTATATATGAAAACTCCCCCCGCTTTTTGATAGTCACATCTTCAAAGAATCTGACTGTATCATAAGTTAGATAACCAACTGCTCCTCCGAAGAATCTCGGCAGGTTATCATCAAGGACCGGTTTATATTGAGACATCTCTTCTTTGACAGCAAGCAGGGGGTTTTTATCGGGTTTGTTGGTAACTACACCATCCCTCACCCTGGTGACACCCCTCTGATCTGCCCGGATAATTACCCTTGGATTACTCCCGAGGAAGCTGTATCTGGCCCATTTTTCGCCACCTTCCACACTTTCAAGGAGGAACGAATAATCACCCTTATCTATTTTCATAAAGGCTGAAAGCGGTGTTTCAAGGTCAGCAAATATCTCTTTATAAACAGGGATAAGGTTCCCGTTTTCTGCTTTTTTGCAGAACTTTTCAAAGGTTGGAAGATACATCGTACCCTAAAAAACTAACATATATAGACAGAAATAGTCAAGGAATTTGAATGGGTTGAATGGGTTATGGTTCTCTCGAATGGCAGCGAAAACAATCGAATATGCGAAAGGCAACTATCCCATGACTGAGCATAGGGCAGACTATTATGAGGAGGCCGGGGGTGATAAGGAACATGTTCCCGAATCACCTGTTTCAGCTCCTTGCCATAACAGCTATGGAGCCTCCGCCGCTGTTCGGGACAGAGATGGTGAGGGATGAAAAGGTAAAACTGTTCAGGTCATTAAGACCATTACCGCTAGACAGGATGGATGAACATATTGTTTTAGGGCAATATGGAAGTGGTAAGATTAACAGTGAGCCTGTATCAGGTTACAGGGGAAATAAGGCAGTATCTCCTACATCTGCGACTCCAACATTTGCCGCCATGAAGGTATTTATAGATAACTGGAGATGGAAAGGTGTTCCGTTCTATCTGCGGTCAGGCAAAAGACTTTCCAAAAGAAAGACGGAAATCTCAATACATTTCAAACCGGTGCCGCACATGATGTTTACAGGACTCCTGGAACAACCTATCACTCCGAATACTCTTATCCTGAGGGTACAACCCGATGAGGGGATCAGCCTTATCCTCCAGACAAAACAACCAGGTTCAAAGGTATGCATAAATCCTGTTTCAATGGACTTCTCATATCAGAAGGATATACAGATGGAAGCCTATGAATGGGTATTGCTCGAATGCATGCGCGGTGACCAGATGTTATTTGTACGGGAAGACGGCGTAGAACTTACATGGGCATTGCTCACACCGGTTATAGAAAGGCTTGAGTCAACAATAGAATCGGATAAATTCCTAAATTATGATGCAGGGTCTTCCGGCCCTTCTGAAGCAGAATTATTGATTGAACAGGATGGGGGAACATGGCGGCCTTTGTAATTTTGTACCTCGATAATGCAAGAGACAATAACTCTGATAAATAACTCTGATAAATTGTTTGCAACATTGCAGCAACATATTGTAAAATCAGACAGGATTCAGGCATTTCTTAATCACAAAAGTTTAGTGGCAGGGGGCTGGAATGGACAAGACCAAACTCTGGTACATAAACGCAAATAAGATCTTCTCAGGACTCCCGGAAAAAGACCAGGCAGAGATAGCGTCCAAATTGACCGAGATTAGCGTCAGGAAAAAAGGTTTAATCTACAGCGCCGGGGATACCGCGGGGACTGTCTATATACTGAAGGAAGGCAGGATAAGGATAATACGATACTCTGAGGATGGAAAGGAGCTTACAGTTGATATCCTTGAACCCGGGGACATATTCGGTGAGCTGACTGTGGCAGGTGAGGAAGAGCGGGAGACGGATGCTGTGGCGATGGAAGATTCATATATATGCGCCATTAAGCGGAAAGATTTTGAAGATTTCATCAGTAAGATGCCGTATCTGTCTCTCTCAATAACAAAATGGATAGGCCTGCGGTTAAGGAAAATCGAGAGCCGTTTTAACGATATAATCTTTCAGGATGTGCACACCAGGCTTATTACCATCTTTAAAGATTTGTCGGAAAAGTACGGTGTACCGGTCAGTAATGGAAGAAAAATTGAGATACACCTGTCACATAAGGAGATAGCCAGCCTTATAGGAGCTACAAGGGAAACGGTCACACTTGAATTAAACAACCTTAAAAGAAGCGGCGACATCCTGATGGATGATAAATACGTTATTTTGCCACCAAAGCACCTATGGTGATAGCGACTGCATTACCATTAAAAAAGGTGAACACATCAAAGAGAAGTTGTCTGACTCATCTTTCAATAAGAAATCTACCAGGATGACGAAAGATGGACAAGACATTTATCTATATAGAAAAAGAAAATAAAAATGATCTGAAAGATGCGGGCATTGAAATGAAGAATCCATGCGGGATGAAGTAAAGAGTGTATTCACAGATGTTCCTGATATTAGCGTTTATATTGTCATTGTCGCCGGCTTCTCCCCTTTTTGCGGAAGGGGGAGAAGCCGGCGTGAATGAACACTGGAAAAGGCCGGTAAATACCGGCTCTTCAATGCCTGTAGAAGGACTCTACCCTGAGTTCTGCGCAACGTGTCACAGAGAACAATATGAGAATTGGAGAGAATCACTTCACAGCAAAAGCGTAGGGCCTGGGCTTATTGGCCAGCTAAGCCCGATCGCAGACCCGCAAACAGCGGATTCCTGCTATTACTGCCATGCACCTCTTGCCATACAAAGCGAAGTAATAACCAGCGAAGGTGGTTCAGGCACAAAAGACTATATGCCTAACAAATCCTTTAATGAAAAGTTGAAATCATCGGGTGTAAGCTGTTCCTCATGCCATGTAAGGGACGGAGGTGTTGTTGGTCCAACATCGTCAAATTCAGATGTACAAAGGACAACAGTAAAAGCAGGCCACACTTCAGTCCAAAAAGGTTTTTTTGAAGAGGCTGAGTTCTGCGCAGCGTGCCATCAGCTTGATGAGGGATTTGACTTAAACGGAAAGCTCCTCGTAAATACTTACAACGAGTGGAAGGAAAGTAAGTACGGAAAAACCGGCATCACATGTCAGAACTGCCACATGCCTGGACGAAGGCACCTCTTCAGAGGTATCCATGACCCGGAAATGGTTAAAAGCGGGATTACGTTTGAGATTGAAAGGGCGTCCACAGGGAATCGCGTTGGTGCAAAGCTAAAGATAACAAACTCAGGGGTTGGCCATTACTTCCCCACATATACGACACCACTTGTGGTTATAAAAGGTTTTATGACGGACGCAAAAGGGAATGTATTGAGGGGGACATTGAAAGAGGCTAATGTCGGTAGAAAGGTAACCCTTGATCTTTCAAAGGAGATCTTTGATACGAGAATCCCACCACATAAGAGTTACGAATTCGACTACGCAGTCAAGAGTACGCTTAAGGCTGAGATGCTTGTTTTTGAGGTCAGGGTCTTTCCGGATGAGTTTTACAGCCGTTTTTTTGAAAGCATCATCAAGGGCCATGACCCGGCCATGAAAAAGGCAGAACTCAAAGAGGCGTTCAGAAATACATCCGGGTCAGGCTATCTGTTATTTAAAAAAGAGATCCCGATTAACCAGTAAAATGGATAAGGACATGCCTTACGGCCCGCTTTTTTACAGATACAATCATGACGGCTACGGCGAGAAAGAGGACGGCTCACCTTTTGACGGATCCGGCATAGGCAGGCTCTGGCCTCTCCTGTCGGGAGAAAGAGGAATGTATGAAACCATTGCAGGAAACAATGCTGACTCATATATAAGAGCCATGGAAGGCTCAACAAACGAAGGAGGCATATTGCCGGAACAGGTCTGGGATTCAGACGATATTCCTCAAAAAAGACTCTTTAAAGGTAAAGCTACGGGGGCAGCCTCACCCCTTATGTGGGCGCATGCTGAATACATCAAGCTTCTTCGAACGAAGGCAGATTGTGCAGGCTGTGATGTAATCCCTGAGGTCTGCGACAGGTATGTAAATCTGAAGACTACACAGAATATAAGGGTATGGAAGAAGAATAAGCCTGTTCGATTCGCCTCTATCTCATCCAGTCTAAGAATAGTAAGTCTATATCCGGCGGTGATACTTTGGACGGTGGATAACTGGAATACAAATGAAGAAAGACATCTTCATGACACCGGTCTCGGCCTCTACTATACCGATTTTGATCCCGGCATCTTTAAAGAACACGGCAAGCTGATCTTTATATTCCGCTATGAGGATGGGAAATGGGAAGGCGCGGATTTTGAAATAGAAATAGATATGCTATAACTTATCCTCTGCGTAGGGAAAATGCGGAAATAGGTATATCTACATCATTCACGTGCATAATCTGGAAAAGCATTACAGGTTGCATTAAAATTGTATAATCTTCCTGAAAACGGTTTTGGCCGATACAGGCATTCAATTACTCATGATAAGAGCTATATAAAATACCCTTGACCCTATACCATGGTATAGGGTATATGCTTTAATCAGCAATCAGGAGACATGCATGGATGAGCAATTCACTATCGGAAGACTTTCCAGCAGGGCCGGGGTCAATTTGCAGACAGTCCGATACTACGAACGGAGGGGGCTGTTATCTCCGGCTGGCAGAAAGGAATCAGGCTACAGGATCTACAGCCTGGATACATTGAAAAGGCTTAAGTTCATCCGCCGGGCAAAGGAACTTGGTTTCACACTTGAGGAGATAAGGGGGCTTCTGGACTTAAGAATTGAACCAGCCCAGTCAAAGGATGCCTGCGATAGGGTCAGGGAGAAGGCTTCAATCAAGCTCAAAACTGTGGAGGAGAAGCTTAAGACCCTTACCTCGGTCAGGAAGGTATTAAAGGGATTTCTCAATGCCTGTGACAGGCGTAGCCCCACGGAGCAGTGTCCGATACTTAAGGCCATGGGGAAGGAGGATGATTGAGGAAGATGAAGGATAAGATAGTGCCAATAGGTGGCATGGGACTCAGGTGCAATGAAAGGAGTGCATGTTATGAAGGGAAGAGCAACAGGAGAGAGGGTTACGGTTAAGAAGGGGGAAAGGTTCGGGATTGTGATACTCGGCGGCGGCTCAGCCGCGTTTGCCGCAGCATTGAAAGCTACTGAAAGCGGGGCGGATGTTGCAATATGCGAGGAACATGTAATCGGCGGAACCTGCCTGAACAGAGGGTGTATTCCTTCAAAGAGCCTGCTTAAGGCCTCTGAAGTCTTTTACTATTCTGTTCGCCAGCCATTTCAAGGAATAGAGGTTCCAAAAGGAAAAGTTGACTTAGCCAGATTGATCGAGCAGAAGGATGATCTGGTGCACAGCCTCAGGCAGGAAAAATATCTGAATATCCTTAGCGGCAATAAAAAAATCCATTATTTCAGGGGTACGGCTTTATTCATATCTGAAAACGAAGTCAAAGTTGAAGATCAGACACTCTTTGGCGAAAGGTTCATAGTAGCAACCGGTGCAACCCCGCAGATAATCCCATTTAAGGGCATAGAAAAGGTTGACTTCCTTAATTCGACGACAGCGCTTGATCTGAAGGAACTCCCTTCCTCCATGGTAATAATCGGGGGGAGGTTCGTAGCAGTAGAGATGGCCCAGTTATTCGCTCACTTCGGGACAAGAGTCACTATACTCCAGAGAAGCGAAAGGATAATCCCTGAGGAAGAAGAGGAAATATCGGAAGGCCTTAAAAAATATCTTGAGGAAGAGGGGATAAAAGTAATTACAGGGGTAAAGATACTGGAATTATATAAAAAAGGCAAAAGGCAGGTGGTGAAAGCTGAAATAGACGGCGGCATAAGGGAATTCGAAGGTGAGCGGCTGCTTATGGCTACAGGAATTACGCCTAACACAAAGGCGCTGAACCTTGAAGCAGCCGGGGTCATGGTGGACGGGCATGGGTTTATAGAGACTGATGATTACATGAGAACCTCGAACCATAAGATATTCGCAGCAGGGGATGTTGCAGGCAGGATGCCGCTTGTTACTGTTGCAGCCGTGGAAGGTTCTGTTGCGGCACAAAACGCCCTGAACATGGACAGTCCTAAAAGCATTGATTATTCAGTAATACCACACGCCATATTCACTCAGCCAAACGTAGCTGTGGCAGGCCTTACAGAAAAGGATGCAGTAACCAAGGGGTTCAGTGTCATCTCCAGAACCCTTGATCTGCGCCATGTCCCGAAGGCAAGGGCTATATGGGATACAAGGGGCTTAATAAAGATCGTCGCCGAAGAAGCTACAGGAACGATAATAGGAGTGCACATCCTCGCCCCTGAGGCCGCCGAAGTCATTCATCAGGCTGTCCTCATTGTAAAAAACAAGATGACTCTAAAGGATGCTGCTGAGAAGATTGATGTCTATCCCACTCTGTCCGAGATGGTGAAACTCTGTGCGCAGAGCTTTTATAAAGACATTAAAAAACTCTCCTGCTGCGCAGATTAGTCAATTGTCGCACAAGCCCCTGAAGAATTTTTCATAAGATTTATCAGGATATATCCTGTCATTACATGCCGTTGCCCATGCACTGAAAGTTCAGATTCTCCTCCCATAACCACAGGAGGAGAATCTGCTGTCAAAATCATTACGAAAAATATGATGACTCTCGTAAATGGGCAGCGTTATACTATCTTGTCCCTCAGTGGTTCATCATGCCGCAGGGGTTTTTCATCGTGCATGGATTTGCAGGTTTACCCTCGTCCTTTGCATATGCCTTGACATAAGACGCCAGGGCAGTCATTTCCAAAGAGTTCCATTCCAGGATCGTGCCTTTCATCGGATTGACCATGCAAAAGTTTATCATCTGGTCAAGGGTCAGGGTATCATTCGGCATTTCCAGATATTTTGGAAACGGCTCCGTTTTCAGGCCCTTCCCGTCAGCATGGCATGTTGCGCAAGCAAGACCGGATTTCCCTAATTTAGTATCACTCCATAGTTTTTCGCCCATCTGCAGGAGCGTTGCGCTGTCAGTAACAGGTTTCTTCCTTATGGGCTTTGGTTTCATAGCGCATGGGTTTTTCATGCCGCAGGGATTCTTTACTGAGCATGGATTCATACCCTCTGCATGAGCATTAACACCGTATCCTCCTGCCATAATTAAGGGGAGTACCAATAAAGCTGTTAAGACTACTCTTTTCCAGTGCATTTTTTATCCTCCTTTTTTGATAATCTTTGCAGGTATATAACAGGCTGCTGAAAATGTCTCCTCTGTTAAGTTATATTATCTTACCTCCTTTCATTCGGTGGTTAAACTATTTCCGACTGGTTTATATAGTGCATTAAGAGAGCTGCCGGCATTCTGTTTCTGAAGTATATCAGAAGAAAGAAAGAAAAATATGTAAGTAAGCTTACAAATACAAGAACCAGGATAGACGCTTCTGATCTGTGATTCAGACACTATTTTTTAAGCAGACTCGTGCATTGCAATCTATTGGTATGACTGCGGATGGCGCCCACCTGAAAATCCCGTAAAGAAAATATCAGGGTTTTTTATTTACCGGTTGATTTTTTCATTGTATCTTATATATGATATATGCTATTATATATAAGTCATGGAAAAGGTCAAGCATAAAATTGATATAAGCGTAGTCCGCCAGAAACTATCTGTGCTTATTAAGAAGCGTACCGGATATATCTTCAGTCTGGTTCACGGAGAGCCCATGGTGCATGGCCTGCCTCATGATGTTTTCAGAAAGTGCGGTAAGGGTAATTGTAAATGTGCAGGAGGGATACTGCATGGTCCATACCCTGCCTTATCTGTCAATAAAGATGGTAAGCAAAGGATAGTAATGATTAAGAAGGCTGATGCCGGGGTTATCCTTGAGCAGGCCAACAGGTATAGGCACTATCAGGAGACCCTGGCTAAGATACGGAGAATAAATAAGGAGATAGATGAGTTATTAGAGCAGGTTAAATCAGCAACCACAAGGAGTTATCCATGAGTGAAGATATTATAGCCCCTATTATTTATGAGGAGAACAGGGTTAAGGTATTAAATGATCTTAAAGATGGTCGTATTGATTATATTGACCTTGCAGATTGGACCTTTCAGGACAGGTTTTTTGCATTCCTGTTAGGGGTGAGATTTTTTGAGATATGTGGCGCCAGTTATCCGACTCCCAGGAAAAAGGAAGAGGTGCCGCTATGGTTTTTGTTGGCGTGCAAGGTACAGATGAAATTGCACACCACATCATCATTTGAGCAATTGCCGGGGCTGCTCCGGAGTGGTGCGGTGTTATCGAGAGTGAGATTCAATGTAGGGGGTAAGAACGGCGGGTTTAACAATAAGAACACGAAGGAACGCACATCCCCTATACATCAGGATACGGCAAGGAAGTTTTTTAAGGATACGAATCCTATAGAGGCAAGGGATTGGCACAATAAGGATGTCCAAAGATTTATAAGAAGGCAGAGGGGTTTTGATAAGCATGGGATATTTTTATTAGATCAGACACACGTGGTAGTGCCGGAGAATGATAATTACAGGGATGCGGTAAGAATGCCTGTAGATGAGCATGGGCAATTGATAGATATGAGTAAGATGACAGCGGAGCAGAAAAAGGCGGTATCCTACCACCCCTGTTATGCATTAAGTGAGCTGCTGCATATTGGTAAAGATGACAGGTCATTTATTTTTGCAGGTTATCAGTGGGGCCCTGGGAATACAGATGAATTAGTGCATGGAAGGCAAATGACAGGAGATTTCGTAGATGCTGTGGGTAAGGGTGTTATGAAACTTTTAATAGTTGACAAGGGGTTTATTTCAGGTGATTTTCTTACTTATGTAAAACGGGATTTAGGGTCAGATGTGTTGATTCCATTAAGGTCTAATATGGATGCGCTATCTGACCCGTTGAGGATTGCAGAGTCTTTTAATTACAAATGGGTCAGATATAATGAATATACAAAATATGGGATAAAGTATACAGAGGATGTGACGGTGGTAAAGGATGTAGATATATGGAAGGGATGCGATGTGCCTCTCTGCGTATCTATTATGAAGATTACAGGGTCTGATGGGTCTTGCAGGTATTGGGGGTTATCATCAACTTTCATACCCCAAAATGCCAGAGAAGTCTTTGAACTATATGAATTAAGGACTCAGATAGAGGAACGTCACCGTCAGATAAAAAAGTTCTGGTATATTAACAAATTCAGTTCACCGGAGAAATCCCTGATTGAGGCACATGTCTTGTTTACATTGCTGACCTATAGTCTGATACAACTTTATCTGAATAAAAAACATCTGAATGCCTTAGCAAATAAGACAATAACGTCTCTAAGGAGTGAAGAGCAGATGGGAATAAACAACGTGATAGTATATTCAGGCGATTATTTTGCTGTATTGGATTTGGATGATTACACAGAGATAATAGTAGACCTCCATGAGGAGGCCAGACTAAGGCTACAGAAGTGGATCAAGGGGTTTAAAAATCGTGATAAATTCAGAGGGGGATAGGATGAAACCATAATGGTGTTTTAAACCCAAATTTATAGAACTATAATTACATTTAAGTTACATATCTCCATGTAACGATATACCTGAGTATGCCCACGCTCAGGCACAATAACCCCATGGACTTAACTGTATTTCCATAGTTTGCCATAACTCTGCCCCAAAATACCTAAATCTCTCAGCAGGCAGTGGCTGGTGTACCTTTTTGTAATATTAGTGTCTGAATCACAAGATATATTACTTATATGATTGAAAAAGATAAGACAATTATGATATATTATTACCCTGTCTGGTCCCATCGTCTAGAGGCCCAGGACGCCGCCCTCTCACGGCGGTAACACGGGTTCGAATCCCGTTGGGACTACCATTTAAAATATCTCAAATCCAATTTGTTTAAAATGCTCATACATTATACAGACGCAGAGAGGAATTATGAAGTTTGAAAAAAAGATAAACATTTCCAGAGAAGATTTCGCAAAACTATTGGGTAAATACGCCAGGAAAGTGGCTGAGGAGAATAAACTCACCATTGAAGGAATGGAGATTAACCTGCCAGGTTTTTTTGAAATGGAGCTTGAATATAAAGAAAAACATGGATATGCAAAATTTGAGATTGAGATTAGATGGGATTTGAGTGCTTCAGGGGTGCAGTATAAGGAGTCTCCTGGTAATATATCTGCCACTGTCAAGACCCCGGTGGAAATACCAGGTGGTTTTAAAGAGATAAAAAAGGGGTTATCAAGAAAAATGAAGGAGATAGAGGATACAATAAGAGGCGGTAATTCCCCTGCTGAAATTGATCTAATCTATCTGCGTGACTTGATAAATGCCTTCAGACAACAATCAGAACCAGAATGGATGACTTCAATGAATGAACTCCAAACCTCTACCGAAGCCCTGATAAAGGCTGTCGAAATTAAAAATCTGTCATTAGCCGCTGAAAAGGTCAGAGAGATTAATAATATAAAAGACAGGTGTCATCAGGCATTTAGATAGCAAAAATAGCAGGAAACATTCATGAGCACAAAGCCTACGGGAAGGATGAAAATTGTCGGGCAGGATGCCTGACCTATTAGGGACAGACCTAAAGGTCTGTCCCTACGACTATCATGGGTTTACAAGTTAAAGGAAGAAATACAATACAAGACTTTGGTATATCAAGGGGCCAGGTAGTATTATCCTGCTGCAATGATTACAGTATAGATAACATTATAAAGATACTGCAGACCTCACTCGACTATTTCGGAGGGATCGGGAAATTCATATCATCAGGTGATAAGGTCTTAATAAAACCAAATCTCCTCAAAGGTGTATCACCAGATGCATGTGTAACTACACACCCGGCAGTTATAGAGGCTATTGTACGAATTGTCCTCGATTATGGGGGGCACCCTTTTATTGGTGACAGCCCGGCATTTGGAGACCTGTCTTCTGTGGCAGTGATCACAGGCATGTCAGATATCTGCAAACAATATAGTATTCCACTCACACCTTTCAACTCACCTGTAATTGTTGCAGTACCTGATAATATGGTAAGAAGGATAGCAATTGATCGGGCAGCACTGGAGGCTGATAAGATTATAAATGTCCCTAAATTAAAGACACATGTCCAGGTTGGATTTACAGGCGGTGTAAAAAACCTGTTTGGGAGTGTTGTAGGTAAACGTAAGGCAATGTGGCACTTCAGGGCAGGAGACAGGGATCATATATTTGGTAAAATGCTGCTTGAGGTCTATAAAATACTTAATCCATCACTCCATATCATAGATGCTATTTTTGCATTGGAAGGAAATGGGCCTGCGAAAGGGAGTCCCAGGCAACTCGGCCTTTTAGGATTATCGGGAGATGCCCTCTCTCTCGACAGAGTACTCTGTGAAATTATCAATATGCCTGTCTCATCTGTGGAGATCTTCTGTGCATTAAAGAGACATTTCAATATTGAAATAAATATCGGGGATATTGATATAAAAGGTTCTCCGGTTTCATCTTTTACCGGGAAGAAATTTGTTTTACCGGAGAGAATGCCTATCCGCTTTGACCTCCCGAGGATTATGTTAAGTGTATTAAAACATCTGAAACATAAGTTAACAGGTGCAAAAACCCGCATGGAGCATATATAAAGCGAGGACTTCTTTATATTTGAAGCTCCCTGCAGCAATCTGCAGGGATTGCGCTCGCTATGCATTTTCACATCTTCTTTATCCGTTACCTGTAACCTCTTTTAATACGCCCTCCATATACGTCCTTATCTCTGCGAGGTTTTGTTCACTGTCTGCCTCAAATCGCAATACAAGAACCGGTTGTGTATTTGAAGGACGGATGAGCCCCCAGCCATGCTCAAAGACTACGCGTGCACCGTCAACTGTAATAACCTCCCTGACCGGAAGCTGTTTTTGCTTTGCTGTTACGGAGCCTGATGAAAACATATCCTGTATCTTTTCAACCACCTGAAATTTTGTTTCATCAGGACATGGGACGCGAATCTCAGGTGTTGTATAGGTTGCAGGGACATCTTCAAGGAGAAAGCTTACACCTCTCCTTACCTCTTTTTTCTGACCCCTTTCATCTGTCTCCCGTATGCCTGAAACGCGTTCCCTCTTCAATATCTCGATCAACCTGCATGTGGCATATATTGCATCATCATACCCGTAGAACCTGTCTGCAAAAAAGATATGACCGCTG
>Ga0209211_10002609_pt1 | contig 30767 bp, 33 predicted proteins | sample RifGroA2_FD_183992 | JGI IMG/M metagenome (GOLD analysis project Ga0209211, IMG submission 183992) | Groundwater microbial communities from Rifle, Colorado, USA - Groundwater A2 (SPAdes) (version 2) | ecosystem: Environmental > Aquatic > Deep subsurface > Groundwater | place: Rifle, Colorado...
AGGGGGATGTCGTTTTGGGTGGGGCCATCATCGATGAGCCGATACCGCTGGGTAACGGTAAGGGTGAGGAAGCCCGTATCGGTTTACGGACAATGGTTACGTCACCTTAACCGAAAGACGAAACGGGCTTCGTAACCATAACCGAGACAAATTATGGATATCAAATTAGACCGCGCTAACCTCAAAGGTTACGTAAGCGAAAAAGATTACAAAGGTTTGTTGCCGGCCATCCAGAAGGCCCACACCGACCTGGAAAATAAGACGGGTAAAGGTGCCGCCTTTACCGGCTGGATCGATCTGCCGTCGCGCCTGGAAGACAGTTTTCTGGACGAACTCGTTGAGTTCGGCAAAGAGGTCAGGGAGAATTCTGATTGCCTGATCTCCATCGGCATCGGGGGTTCGTATGTCGGCGTCCACGCCACGCTGGAATTCTTGATCGCGGAACAAAAATTGCCCGTCCATTTCGCCGGCCAGGACTTAAGCTCCAACTACCTTTATTATCTGCTCAAAGGCCTCGAAAATAAAAGAATAACCGTTGTGGTCATCTCCAAATCCGGCATGACCGCCGAGCCCGCCCTGGCGTTTCGCGTCATCAGAAAATTCATGCAGGAGCAGTATTCCGCCGAGGAGCTCAAAAAACGGATCATCTGCATCACGGACCCGCGCGAGGGCGCCTTGCGCTCAATCGCGCGCAAGGCCGGATACCGCACGTTTCCCATCGACGGGGATATCGGCGGGAGGTTTTCCGTCCTGACCGCGGCGGGCCTGGTGCCGCTGGCCATCGCCGGCATCGATATTAAAGGGCTGATCGAGGGCGCGCGCGCCGCCCAGCGTTATTTCTCGCGGATGGACATGGAGGCCAACATCGCCTATCAGTACGCGGCCGCCAGGTTTTTACTTTATAAACAGGGCAAAACAATTGAGGTGTTGTCGACTTTTTACCAGCGTCTGGCCTTGGTTGAGGAGTGGTGGAAACAGCTTTTCGGGGAGAGCGAAGGCAAGGATGGCAAGGGGCTTTTCCCGACGTCGTTGAGTTTTACGACGGACCTGCATTCCATGGGGCAGTTGATCCAGGAGGGCCAGCGCAATATGTTTGAGACGTTTTTGCTGGTGGACCAGCCCGCGCACGGCGTGATCGTCCCCGAAGACAAGGACAACCTGGACAATTTCAATTGTGTCGCCGGCAAAGACCTCGACTATGTCAACAAGCAGGCCTGGCGGGCGACGGCCACGGCCCATTATGAGGGCGGGGTCCCCAACATGACCATCACGGTCCCGCGTTTCGACGCATATTCTCTGGGACAGTTATTTTATTTCTTCGAAAAAGCGGTGGCCATCAAAGGGTATCTTTTGGGGGTCAACCCTTTTGACCAGCCCGGGGTGGAAGCATACAAGAAAAAGATGTTTGAATTGTTGGGAAGAAAATAATATGCATAAAAAAAATATAACAAGAATTTTTTTCGGGTTTGTCCTTATCTTTCTGGCCGTGTTCAGCCTGGCGGTCGCCTTGTACTGGCCGGAATTCCAGAAGCAATTTTTCCCGCGAGCGGCTGTTCCCGCGCAAAGAAGCGTTCCTGGACCGGCCGCGGACGAGCCGGAAATCAAAGTTGCCGCCAACGAGAAGAAGTCAACCCCCCGGGAAGGGTTCCTGTGGGTCGACCCCGCGTCCGCTCAATACGTCGTCACGCTGGGCAAAACGCACGGGGTGTGGGAAGGGAAAAAGTTGAATGTTTATGATGGAACGGATCTTTTAGGCCATGTGGTCGTGGACCGGGCGCTGGAAACAATTTCTTATGTCCTTCCGGAAAAGTCGGTGGATATTTCAAAGGACGCGTATTATCGTGTTGTCGCAGAATAAGGAGGTATCGTTATGGGACAAATAGGTATGCCGGAACTGATTGTTATTCTTCTTGTGGTCATTATTTTGTTCGGTGCTAAAAAGCTCCCCGAAATCGGCAGCGCCCTGGGCAAAGCCATCCGGGAATTTAAAAAAGCCGGCAAAGACATCCAGGATGACGTCAAGGACGCCGCCCCAAAGGACGATGAGCGCAAACCCTGATGAGCTTCCCTTTTGGGGGCACCTTGATGAACTGCGTTCGCGGCTGCTCAAATCCTTCATCGCCGTTGTCGTTGCCGCCTGCTTCTTTTATCCTTCCGTCGACCGTTTTCTCGCCTTTTTGATCAGACCCGTGGGCAAAGTCGTTTTTACTTCTCCGGCGGACGCCTTTGTCGTCCGGCTGATGCTTCTGATCTGCGGCGGGGTCGTCCTCGCCTTGCCGGTTGTCGTTTATCAGCTTTGGCAATTCGTCGCCGCGGGCTTGAAGGAGGATGAAAAGAAATATATCCGTTTTTTCGCGCCGGCTTCGTTTGTCCTGTTTGTGGTCGGCTGCGTCTTCGGCTATTGGGTCATCATCCCCGTCGGCATGAAATTCCTGTTGAGTTTCGCGACGGAATCCATTGTCCCGATGATCACGCTCCCCAATTACATTTCTTTTATCCTCACGCTGGTCCTGGCTTTTGGCCTTTGCTTTCAGCTCCCTTTGGTCCTGATGTTCCTGGCCAAGATCGGTATCGTCACACCGGCTTTCTTGGTGCAGAAAAGAAAACACGCCATTGTGTTGATCCTGATCGCCAGCGCGGTCCTGACCCCCTCGCCGGACGCGGTCTCGCAAATACTGATGGCCGGGCCGTTATTGGTACTCTATGAGCTTGGGGTCGTCGCCTCAAAATTTATGGAGTCCCACGGGCTAAAGCCCGTGGTGCCAGGTGGCCCCGACTCGTAAGATATGGCGAAATTCTCTTTTCATTTGCCTTTTCTAAATATGAAGTAGACAAATGAAAAGACAATTTCGCCATACTCTTCGGGGCATCCGCCACATGTTGTTGGGACGGAATCCGCTATAGCGCCACGGCTTTTTACCGCATTCATCCACGGTTTAAAAAGCCGTGGCATGTTGCGAAGGCGGATGAAATCCTAGAGAACTATTGGCGGAGAGTGATTATATGTTATACTTATCCCGGGAAATAAAGCGGCAGGGATCCCGGCCACGGAAAGGACAAAGATATGAAGATTTCTGATCTAAGGGAATTGTTGAAAGACAAGAGGGTCTCGGAGGAGATCAACAAGCATTTGTGGATCGAAAGCCAGAAGGCGGGATATTCGATAGGGTTTGAGCGGGCCACGGATGAGTGGCTGCGGCTTTACGCGGCCGAGTGGATGAAATATCATCAGCCCGAGAAATACAATATGCTCAAAGATAAAAAGAAAAGATAGTCATGCGTGAGCGGACGGCAATAAAAAATCCCCTGGAATGGTCCAGGGGATTTTTTATATTATAATATACGTGCTGACTTATTTTCTCTTTGCTGTTTTCTTCTTTTTCTTTTTCGCTGGCATGTGTTCTCCTCCTTTTCGTTCAGAGATTTTTGCCGCTTTAATTAGATAGTAACACACGGAGATTTTTATGCAAAAAGTATTATGAGAATTTTATCCGCCTTCGCAGAATACCACGGCTTTTTAAGCCGTGGATGAATGCGGTAAAAAGCCGTGGTGCTCCGGTGGATTCCGCCCCAACAGCATGTCGGCGGATACCCCGACGAGTGTGGCAAAATTATCAAAGAGAATTTTGCCATATCTTATCCCGAGAAATTTCTCTTTGAGAAATTTCCGGGACTTTACCCCTGAAATCGCTGGTGCGATTTCAGGGGGCGAGTCGGGGTAAGCTGGGTACCACGGGCTTTAGCCCGTGGGGCTCCATGACATCGTTATATATCCATATCCCGTTTTGTCAGAGTAAATGCTTTTATTGTTCCTTTGTTGTTTCCGTGGGGCCAGAACGCCCCACGGTTTCCGTGGGGCGTTCTGGCCCCACGGAAACTGTCGGGCAGCGCCACCGGGTGGACGATTATCTGGATTGCTTGTCCCTCGAGGCCCGGCAGTACAAGGGGGCCGAGTGCGCCAGCGTGTTTCTCGGCGGAGGGACACCAAGTTATCTCGGAGCGGACCAGCTCGAACGATTATTAAGGATCGTAAAAGATAATTTCGCGGTGCGCCCCGACGCGGAATACACCATCGAAGCTAACCCGGAAAGTTTGGACGCGGCCAAGCTGAAGGTCTTGCGCGGCCGCGGCGTTAACCGGATCAGCCTGGGTGTTCAGTCATTTCATCCGCATTATCTGAAATATCTGGGGAGGAACCACGACCCATTGAAGGCGCGGGAGACATATCAAATGGTCCGTGACGCGGGTTTTACGAATGTTAATCTCGACCTGATGTTTGGATTCCCGAAACAAACGCTCGAAGAGATCGAGTGGGACGTGGCGGCGTTGACGGCGTTAAACGGCGACCATGTTTCTCTTTATATGCTCAACCTGGAAGAGAACAGCCGTTTTTACGCGCAGAAAATACAGCTTCCCGATGATGATCTGCAGGCCAAACAGTACGCGATTGTTCTGGCCGATCTTGAGCGGGCTGGATACGGCCAATATGAGATCAGCAATTTCGCGAAGCCCGGCAAAGAATCGCGGCACAATCTGAATTATTGGCAAGGCGGCGAATATATCGGGCTTGGCGTGGGCGCGCATTCTTACAAAGATGGAAATCTTTTCTGGAACGTTTCGCGGCTGAACGTGTATATGGAGAAGATCCGTGAGAGCGGATGTGCCCTGGAGGGGTCGCACCAATTAGACGCGCACGGGCAACTCAAACAAGCGGTGCTGATCGGCCTGCGCATGAACCGCGGCGTGCAGGTAGAATCGGTCGAGCAGGGTTTGCGTTGTTCTTTAAACGAAGAAGAGCGCGGGCGAATAGAGCATTTTATCCGCCACGGTTTTTTCGTCCGCGAGGACGGCTATTTAAAAGCGACACCGAAGGGAAGACTGGTCCTGGATGAGTTATGTTCTCAATTGAGTTGAGTTCAACTCAATTGAGAACAATTGAGTTGAGCGGTTTAGCATTTGCGGCAACCGCAGTTGTGGCCGGAATGGACGTTGTATTGACCGGCGATAGCTTCGCTGTGGTCGAAGAGCTTGAGGATCGCGTCCTGGATGATCCCTTTATAAGGTTGGCGCATTTTGAGAGTGCCCAGGATGTTCAAGGTTTTGTTGACGCGTTTTTCGATTTCTCCAAGGCTGTACCGCAGGCTTCCGGTGTCCAGAAATATTTTGCGGATGGCGACGAGGTCATGATAAGTTTTTTTAGGCTTGTTGAAATGCGTCATGAACCGTTTCTTGGCTTGGCCGCGCAGGGTTTGGTACGCGTGGCAGACCAGCAAGGTCTTCTTGGATTCCGCCAGGTCGCTTAAAATGGATTTACCGATGTTCTTCTGCGAATCAAAAATACCGATGATGTCGTCCTGGATCTGGAACGCCTGCCCCACCAGCACGCCCAATTGACACAGCTTTTCGATGTCGCCTTCCGGAGCGCCGGCTAAAATGGCGCCCACGACCAGCGGACAATCAAACGTGTAGCGGGCGGTTTTGAGCGTATAGTTAAGGAAGACGTCCTTTTCTTTGACCCGGTTAATTTTTTCCACGCCATGGAGCGTGTCGATAAATTCTCCCATGGCGGTGAAGGCCGCCGTCTGGATGAAATATTTCAGGGCCCGCTCTTTACGCCGCGGCGCCTCGTTGATGGCCAGGAACGCGTCGATGGCCAGCGCGTAGACGATGTCTCCGGCAATGATCCCCAGGTCGTACCCGAGTTTTTCGCGGTCTTCGGTCTTGACGATGCGCCCCAAGAGGCGGTGCAGGGTCGGTTTGCCGCGGCGCAGGTTTGAACGGTCGATGATGTCATCGTGGATGAGCATAAAATTGTGCAAAAGCTCGATGCAGGTGGAGGCCTGGTAGAGGGAGGCGGAATCTTTTTTCTTCGGGGAGCGGTATCCTTTATAACTCAAGACCAGAAGAAGCGGCCGGATCCGCTTGCCCTGGCGCAGGGTGAATTCGCGGATGCTTTCGTACAAAACAGGGTTGACCAGATGCAGCTTGTAATCCCGCTTGACCCGGTCCATGAACGCCGCGAGGCTTTTATCAATTTGTTTTTTTGCGTTCTCGATCATGAGCGGATATGGTAACATACAACCATTGGCGCTTCAAATAGAAAAACATGCATGATAGTATAGTGGATAACCATCACGGCGGATAAACCTTTGCACCCAGATTCGCCATCGTTGTCAATGCCGACCCTTCGTTCGCTAACACGCTCACTGCGGATTGGCATTGACCGGTGACCTTTTCTTCGGGCAAACGAGAGAAAGGCTATTTTTTATGAAAATCAAATTGTTATGCGCTTTGCTGTCAGGGTTTTTGGTTATTGGCGCGGCGCGCGCCGAAACGATTTATCTCAACGACGGGCGGGTGATCAAGGGAAAGATCATCAACCGGGGCGCCTATGACGTTACTATTAAGGAGGGGGTCATGCCGCGCAAGTTCTTTAATGATCAGATCCTGCGGATCGAACCGGATGTGGCGCCGGTTAATGACGCGGCCGGCGCGACTGGAGCCGTCGATTCCTCCGGGTTGACGGGAATATCCGCCGAAAAGGCCGCTCTTATTACTGAATTCATTGAGGCCAGCGGCATCCGCCAGAGCATGCAGGCCAATACCGAGCGGATCATCGCGCAGTCGCCCGTGGAAAAACAGGCCGAATTGAGAACCATTTTTGACATTAACGGGATTATCCGGCAGATCGTGCCCATTTACGACAAATATTATTCGCCGGAAGAATTAAGAGAAATCATCGCGTTCTATAAAACCCCTGCCGGACAAAAAATGATCGAAGTCACCCCGAAAATTATGAGCGAATTTCTGCAGGCCAGCGTAGACGCCATCAAGCAGCGTTCCCAGCCGTAACTCCTTTCTGCCCACCCAGTTAAGTGTTTTTTGCCCCTCTAAAGGCGGCTTTATTGAGCTTTTTACAGGGACATAACATATTGTTATATAATGACTTATGAGATATTTCAATCTTTCAGGAGGGGGGATTTTGTAATTTTATTTGCTTTTAAAAACATTCTTTGCTATAGTACAATTCTTCTGCAATCCGGCAGTAACTCATAAGATATAGCGGACGCCGCGGGATGTTAAATTAAAAAAAGGAGTCAGGTCTATGATTGATCGGTACACACTATCCAAAATGGGGAACATCTGGTCGGAAAAGCATAAGATGGAAATTATGCTCAAGATTGAAGTCCTCGCCTGCGAGGCCATGAGCAAGCTTGGCCTTGTCCCCAAAAAAGCATTGGAAAAAATCAAGAAAAACGCCCAATTCAATATCGATGAAGTCAAAAAACTTGAAGAGAAGACCAAACACGATGTCGTCGCCTTTATCAACAACGTTGGAAAATATCTCGGCCCCGAGGCGCGCTATCTGCACATGGGGTTGACCTCCTCGGACCTTCTGGACACCGCGCTTTCGGTCCAGTGCGTTGAAGCCAGCGATATTTTGCTCTCCGATATTAATAAACTTTTAGCCGTTCTCAAGCAAAAGGCCAGGAAATACAAAGACACGCCTTGCATCGCGCGCACCCACGGGGTCCACGCGGAACCCATGACCTTCGGACTGAAACTGGCGGTCTGGTATGATGAAATGAGGCGTAACTGCGAACGGATGGAGCAGGCCAGGGAGATGATCCGCTACGGAAAGTTATCCGGAGCCGTCGGAACATACGCTAATATCGACCCCTCCGTTGAAGAGTTCGTCTGCGAGAAACTGGGATTAAAGCCGGTCAATATCGCTACGCAAATTATCCAGAGAGACCATCACTGCCAATTCATCACGACGATCGCCATTGTCGGCTCGACACTCAACAAGATCGCCACGGAGATCCGTCTTTTACAGAAAACCGAAGTGCTGGAAGTGGAAGAGCCGTTTTTCAAGGGCCAGATCGGTTCCTCGGCCATGCCCCATAAGCGCAATCCCGTCACCTGCGAGCGCATCTCGGGGTTGTCGCGTCTTTTGCGGGCCAATTCCCAGGCCGCCTTCGAAAATATCTGCGTGTGGCACGAGCGCGACATCAGCCATTCGTCCGTCGAGCGCATTATCCTGCCGGATTCGACCATCGCCCTTAATTACATGCTCAACAAAATGATCCCCTTGATCGAGGGGTTACTGGTCTACCCGAAGAACATGATCTTGAGTTTGAGCAAGACCAAAGGGCTCATCTATTCGCAGCGCGTTCTTTTGGAATTGATGAAAAAAGGCCTGACCCGCGAGGCGGCCTACGAGATCATCCAGCATTGCGCCATGCAGGTGTGGCAGGAGACCTCGGATTTCAAAGATATCCTTTACCGGGACCGGAAGGTGCGTAAATACCTCCGCCCCGGCGAGATCGACGGCTGTTTTGACATTAAATACTACACCCGCCATACCGACTGGATCTTCAAAAAGGTTGGGGTATAGGCAACGCCGCAGGGAGAAAGACGCTATGCAAAAAGGAAAACAGCTTTACGAGGGGAAAGCGAAGATCATTTACGCCACGGAGGACCCTGATCTGATTATCCAGTATTTCAAGGATGACGCCACGGCCTTTAACGCGGCCAAGAAAGGGACGATCTCGGAGAAAGGCGTGATGAACAACAAGATCTCCACGAAAATTTTCGAATTCCTGGCGTCGCAGGGCATCCCGACGCATTTTGAGAAGAATTTAAACGACCGCGAGATGCTCGTCAAGAAAGTGGAGATTGTCCCTGTGGAGGTCATTATCCGCAACAAGGCGGCCGGGTCCCTGTGCCGGTTGCTTGGCCTGAAGGAAGGGACGGCCCTCGCCTCAACGGTTCTGGAATTTTGCTACAAGCGCGATGACCTGGGCGATCCTCTGATCAACGAAAGTCATGTCCTGGCCTTGAAAATGGCCACGGAAGCGGAAGTCGAGGCCATCCGCAAATATACCTTGAAGATCAACGAGCTGTTGACCAGATTTTTTGCCAATCTGGGACTCGAATTGATCGATTTCAAGCTGGAATTCGGAAGATATAAGGGCAAGATCATCCTTGCCGACGAGATTTCTCCGGATACCTGCCGGTTGTGGGAGATCGGCACCGGGAAAAAGCTGGATAAAGACCGTTTCCGTCATGACCTGGGGCAAATTGAAGAAGCGTACCAGGAAGTTTTGAGCAGAGTGAACAAGTAAATGTGAAGCATAAAGTTAGGGGCAGGGGGCAAGGAACAAGTAGCAAGGGAAACCTTGTTCCCTGACCCTTGCTACTTGCCCCTAATATTGAATATTACTAAGTGTCTACCCTTACTTCACCATCCTCGGTTGGTATTATCCCCAGCCCTGATCATATGATTTGGCGCGTTGAGATAAAACAGAAAGCCGGTGTCTTTGATGCCGCCGGCGCGGGTATCCAGAAAGATATCGTTGATCTTGGCGTCAATTCCGTCCATAGAGTCGAAGTCATCCAGATTTACAATATCGAAGGCTCGATTTCCGAAGAACAGGTGACGCGCGTCTGCCGCGAATTGTTCGTCGACGGGATCACGCAGGAATACGCGTGTTGCAAATTAAACGAGTGGCGTGCCGCGGACCTGAAGGCCGCCGGAGGTCGCTCTCCCCTCCGGCCGATAGGCTCCCTTCGGGAGGGACCTGACGGTCAAAGTGAGCCTGTCGGCCGGGCCATTGAGATCGCGCACAATCCCGGCGTGATGGACCCGGTCGAGGAATCGGCCTTGAAGGGGATCCGGGATCTTGGCATAGCCAACGTCCAGGCGGTACGCCGCGCCCGTCGGTATCTTCTCTATGGAAGTATCCCCGCGCAAGAGCTGGAGACCATCACAAATAAAGTCCTTTCCAACAAACTTATCCAGCACGTCGTCGCCGACCCGTCAAAACAGAAAACGTTTCTTGTTTCAAACCCGAAGGAAAAGTTCGAATTGGTCCGGGTCGATCTGCTCGGCGCAGCCGATAAGAAGTTAAAGGCCCTTAGCCATGACAGGCAGTTGTTCCTGAACTTTGATGAAATGAAGGCCATCCAGGCGCATTTCAAAGAACTCGGGCGCAACCCCACCGATTGCGAACTGGAGACGATCGCCCAGACCTGGAGCGAACACTGTTACCACAAGACGTTCCGCGGCGATATCCGCTACAAAGAGCATGGAAAATCCAAGACAAAATTGATCCGCAACCTGCTGAAATCCACGATTGTCAAAGCGACGAAGGAGATCAACAAGTCCTGGTGCGTTTCGGTGTTCCACGACAACGCCGGGGTCATCAAGTTCGACGAGGATACGCACGTGTGTTTCAAGGTCGAGACGCATAATCACCCTTCAGCGCTGGAACCCTTCGGCGGCGCCAATACCGGCGTGGGCGGTGTGATCCGGGACATTTTGGGAACGGGGCTTGGCGCCAAACCGGTGTGCGGCACGGACGTGTTTTGTTTCGCGCCGCCGGATATGGATTTCGCCGAACTCCCCGCCGGCACGCTCCATCCCAAACGCATCATGAAAGGGGTGGTGAGCGGCGTGCGGGATTACGGCAACAAGATGGGGATCCCCACCGTCAACGGGGCGATTGTTTTTGATAAGCGTTTTGTCGGTAATCCTTTGGTCTATTGCGGCAACGTCGGACTGCTCCCCAAAGGCAGGGTCAGAAAGAAAGCGCGCAAAGGCGATTTGATCGTGGTTGTCGGCGGGAAAACGGGCCGCGACGGCATTCATGGCGCCACGTTTTCTTCCGGAGAACTGACCGAAGAATCCGAAGTTGTTTCCTCCGGCGCGGTGCAGATCGGCGACCCGATCCAGGAAAAGAAGGTGCTCGATGCCCTGATGCAGGCCAGGGACAAAAATTTATACACGGCGATCACCGATTGCGGGGCCGGTGGCCTCTCGAGCGCCGTTGGGGAAATGGGTAGTAAACTAGGGGCGCGGGTTGATTTGGATAAAGTGCCCTTGAAATATCAGGGACTTAATTATGACGAGATCTGGATCTCCGAGTCGCAGGAACGGATGGTTTTATCCGTGCCGCCGTGTAACTGGAAGGCCTTGCGGGAAATCTTTGCCGGAGAAAATGTGGAGGCGGCCGCGCTCGGCGAATTTACCGGCCGCAAGCGCCTGGAGTTATTCTTTAAAGGCCGGCAGGTTTGCGATCTGGATATGGCATTTTTACATGACGGCGTGCCCAAAATTACCAAAGAGGCTTATTGGCGTTCGCCTAAACTTGGACAGCCCCGATTACCGAAGACGGTTGATTTAAACGTAAAATTACGTGAGGTTCTTTCCCATTATAATGTGTGTTCTAAAGAATCGGTGATCCGCCAGTACGACCACGAAGTCCAGGGCACGAGCGTCATTAAACCTCTGGTGGGGGCGCGTTGCGACGGGCCCTCGGACGCGAGCGTCCTGGCGCCGCGGCTGGGGTCCAACAAAGGCATCGCGATCGCCAACGGCATCAACGTCCGTTACGGGATGATCGATCCCTTCTGGATGGCGGCCTCCTGCATCGACGAGGCGGTCCGTCAGATCATCGCCGTCGGCGGGGATATCCGGCAGATCGCGATCCTCGATAATTTTTGCTGGGGTAACCCGGACAAGCCGGACCGTTTGGGCGGCCTGGTGCGCGCGGCCGAAGGTTGTTACAAGGCGGCGGTGAGTTACAAGGTCCCGTTTATCTCGGGCAAGGACAGCTTGTACAATGAATACACGCAGAACGGAAAATCCCTGGCCATCCCCGGGACGCTTTTGATCTCCGCCATCGGGATTATCAAGGACGTGACCAAAACGGTGACCATGGATTTCAAGAACCCGGGAAATCTCATTTATTGCGTCGGGACAACGTACGATGAATTGGGAGGATCGATCTATCTGGATACGTCCGGATTCCTGGGCAACACCGTCCCGAAAGTCAACTTTCAGCAAGGCAACAAGATATTTACCGCCGTTTCCAAAGCCGTTCAAAGCGGATTGGTCCGTTCCCTGCACGACTGTTCGGAAGGCGGCCTCGGCGTCGCCCTGGCGGAAATGGCCTTTAGCGGCGGGTACGGCGCGACGGCGCGGCTGGATAAAGTCCCTTACAGAGGCAAGGACAGGCGCAACGACACCGTTTTGTTCTCGGAATCGAATTCGCGGCTGATCGTTGAAGTGGAGCCGCGTCATCAGAAGAAGTTCGAGCGGCTGTTTCGGGGAGTGGCGTGCGCCGTGATGGGGGTGGTGGACCAGACGCCGGGGCTCGTCGTCTACGGTCTTAACGGAGAGGTTTGCGTTCATTCCACGCTGGATGTTTTGAAGCAGGCCTGGCAGCGACCGCTGCAGGGATAAAAAGGGGTGTTCTTATGAAGATGCAAAAGCAGCACCGGGACGTCGCGGAAGACTTCAAGCTGGAAGATCCGTGGCGGGTCTTCCGCATCATGTCGGAATTTGTCGACGGCTTCCACGAGCTTGCCGAGATCGGGCCGGCGGTGAGTATTTTCGGTTCTTCACGGACGAAAAGAACACAGCAATGGCATAAACTGGCGGACAAAACGGCCGCGCTTTTGGTCAAGGAAGGTTACGCCGTCATTACCGGCGGCGGCCCGGGCATCATGGAAGCGGGCAACAAAGGCGCCGCCAGCGCCAAGGGGCAATCCATCGGCCTTAATATCGATCTGCCGTTTGAACAAAAGCCCAACCGCTACATCAACCATCTGATCAACTTTCACTATTTTTTCTCGCGCAAAGTGATGTTCGTCAAATACGCCAAGGCGTTCGTCATTTTCCCGGGAGGATACGGGACGCTGGATGAATTTTTCGAAAGCATCACGCTTATCCAGACCCAGCGCATGGAAAAATTTCCCGTCGTGCTTTTTGACGGCGGGTATTGGCACGGGCTGATCGAGTGGCTGCGCAAAACCGTTTTGAAGGCCGGCAACATCGACCCGCAGGACCTGGATATTTTCAAGATCGCCAATACGCCGGAAGAAGTCGTCAAGATCATCCGGGATTTTTACAAGAATAAACGTAAATAGGGCATAAAGATCCATGGGCCGGGGCCAGGTCAAGGTCATTGTTTTAAGGACAGCCGGGACGAACTGCGATGCGGAAGCCGCGTTCGCGTTTGAAAACTGCGGAGCCCAGGTGCGGGCGGTCCATATCAACCAGTTTTTCGACGGGCGCTCGCGCCTGCATGACGGCCATATCCTGGTCATCCCCGGGGGGTTTACGTACGGCGACGACATTGGGTCCGGACGGATCCTTGCCAACGAACTGCGGCTGCGCCTGGGCGAAGACCTTGGCCGGTTTATCGGTGACGGGAAGTTAATGCTCGGTATCTGCAACGGATTTCAGGTTATGGTTAAAGCGGGGATCCTGCCGGGGCCGCTGGACGCGCAACCGGGGAAAGGGCATGACTCCTTTTTCCCCCGGGAGGAGCCCGCGGGCGCGCAAACGGCCACCCTGACCGATAACGATTCCGGAAAATTCGAGGACCGCTGGTGCCATTTGAAGACCGAAGGCAAAAGTGTCTGGACCGGAGGGCTCGGGGACGTCGTTTATTTTCCCGTCGCCCACGCTGAAGGAAAGTTTATTCCCCACAGCCGGGACGTTTTGGCTAAATTACGGGATAACGGGCAGGTCGCGTTTCGTTATTGCAATCCGCAAGGCGGCAAGCCCTCTTATCCGGAGAACCCCAACGGTTCCGTGGACGACATCGCGGGCATTACGGATAAAACAGGCCGTATCCTGGGGCTGATGCCGCATCCGGAACGGCATTTTCTTTTTACCCAACATCCCTGCTGGACGAGATTAAGCCTGCCTGCCGGCAAGGCAGGCCCGAACGGGAAGCATGGGCACGGGGCGAAGATTTTCGCGAACGGCGTCCAATACGTGCAAAAACATTTATTATGAGCGCGATAACCTACAAGACAAGCGGCGTGGATATTGACGAGGCCAACGTGTTCGTCAAGGCGATCCGGAAAGATATCGCCGGGACGCTGAACCCTTCGGTCCTGCGCGACCGCGGCGCTTTCGGCAGTCTGTTCGCTCTGGATTTGAAGAAATACCGCCACCCCGTGCTGGTCTCTTCGACGGACGGCGTGGGGACGAAACTTCTCGTTGCCAAAGCGGCGGGGAAGCATGATACCGTCGGGATCGACCTGGTGGCCATGAACGTCAATGATATCCTTTGCGCGGGAGCGCAACCTTTGTTTTTTCTGGATTATATCGCCTGCGGCCGGTTGGACACAAAAGTTTTAAAGGCGGTGATTAAGGGAATCACCGACGGTTGCAAGATGGCCGGGTGCGCCTTGGTCGGCGGAGAAACGGCCGAAATGCCGGGGATGTACGCGGGCGATGATTATGACCTGGCCGGCTTTGCCGTCGGCGTCGTTGAGAAAGATAAGATCATCAACGGGTCTCGCATCCAGGCGGGCGACCAGGTCCTTGGGCTGCCGTCCAGCGGGCCGCATTCGAACGGATATTCTTTGGTCAGAAAGGTCTTCTCTTTGAGCGAGCAGAAGAAGTTGGCGCCGGAATTGTTGAAGCCGACGCGAATTTATGTTCGAGAGGTTTTGCCGCTCATTGAGCGTTTCCCGGTCAAGGGCATCGCGCATATCACCGGCGGGGCGTTTTACGAGAAGTTGACAAAGATCCTGCCCGCCGGAAAATGTTTTGCCATACATCGGGGAAGCTGGCCGGCGCCAGAAATATTTCAAATCATACAAAAAAAGGGTACAATAAGCGATCACGAAATGTTCCGCACGTTTAATATGGGGATAGGGTTGGCGGTCGTCGCCGCGGCCAGGGACGTCGCGGCAGTACGGACATTTTTACGACGGCAAAAGACCAGGCATTATCTCATCGGCGAAGTCATTAACGACAAGAAAAATAAAGTCATTTTCAACTAGCGCTTAAAGAGGAAAACGTCATGAAGGTCCTTATCATCGGTTCCGGAGGGCGGGAACACGTTTTGGCCTGGAAATTGAAGAAAAGTCCTTTGGTCAAGGAGATTTATTGCGCGCCTGGAAACGGCGGCATTGCCGCACTCGCCCAGTGCGTTGACATCGAGGCCACCGATATCGAGCGGCTGGCCGTTTTCGCGAAGGAAAAGGAAGTCGACCTGACCGTCGTCGGCCCGGAGGCGCCTCTGGTCGCGGGGATCGCCGATTTTTTTGAGCAGCAGGATTTGAAAATCTTCGGCCCAAGCCAGAAGGCCGCGCGGCTGGAGGGAAGCAAGGTTTTCGCCAAAGAGTTCATGCGTAAGTTCAACATCCCGACGGCGCCGTTTAAGGTATTTGACGACAAAGACGAGGCCATGGAATTTCTGGCTGTTTCGCCGTTGCCTCTGGTCGTCAAGGCCGACGGCCTGGCCTCAGGCAAGGGTGTTATCGTGTGCAACAAGATCCAGGAAGCCCGCGACGCGGTCGATCAGATCATGGGGCAGAAGATCTTTAAGGAAGCGGGTTCCAGGATCATCATCGAAGAATGTCTCATCGGTGAAGAAGCCTCGATCTTGGCCATCAGCGATGGAAAGAATTACGTGATCCTGGATTCGTCGCAGGACCACAAACGGATCTTTGATGACGACCTCGGGCCCAACACCGGCGGTATGGGCGCGTATTCGCCGGCGCCGGTCATTACTGAAGACCTTTTACGCAAGATCGGCATGCAGATCGTTGACCCGGTCATCCGCGGCATGCATAAACAGGGAGCTCCGTTTAAAGGGGTCCTCTACGCGGGACTTATGATGACCGACGAGGGGCCGATGGTTTTGGAATTCAACGTCCGTTTCGGCGATCCGGAGGCGCAGGCCATATTGCCGCGCATGAAAAACGACCTGGCGGAGATCCTGTACTCCAGTGCTGACGGGCATTTGGAAAAAGTCAAAATGGACTGGGACAAGCGCAGCTGTGTCTGCGTGGTGATGACCTCCGGCGGTTATCCGGGTGAGTATGCGACGGAAAAAGAGATCAGGGGGCTCGATACGATCAAAGACAACCATACGGTCGTTTTTCACGCCGGCACGAAAAAGAAAGACGGCAAGATCGTCACCGCGGGCGGGCGTGTGCTGGGGGTAACAAGTTTGGGAGAAACGATCGAACAGGCCATTGAACGCGTGTACAACGCGGTTGAAAAGATTAAATTCGAGCGGTGCTTTTTCCGGCGAGATATCGGGGCCAAGGCCATCAAACATTTGCATCCCGCTCCGTCGCAGACGGGCATGCGTGGCAGATAAAAAAGAGGAGTCGGTAATGAGTAAAATTCAAGTCGCGATCATGATGGGCAGCCAGTCCGACCTTCCGGTTATGGAAGAAGCGGCCAATATTTTGAAGGATTTCGGCGTCGGGTATGAGATCAAGGTCTTGTCCGCCCATCGTACTCCCAAGGAAACGACTGAATATGCCGAACAATTGCAGGCGAAGGGTTTTCAGGCGGTCATTTGCGGGGCGGGGGTTTCCGCGGCTTTAGCGGGTGTCGTGTCCGCCCACACGGATATCCCGGTCATCGGTGTCCCCATTGATTCTTCGCCGCTCAATGGCATGGACGCTCTTTTGTCCACGGTCCAGATGCCGCCGGGTGTCCCGGTCGCCGCCATGGCCGTCGGGAAGGCGGGCGCGAAAAACGCCGCTTTGTTTGCTTTACGCATCATCGCGTTGCGGGATAAGGGGATCGTGGAAAAGCTGGCGCAATTCAAAGAGCAACAACGGCGTAAAATCCTTGATACAAAGCTGACGGATAAACGGGATTGAAAACCGAGATCATAGAACTTCATCCGCAGTTTCCGGACCCCAGAAAAATAGCCTATTGCGCGAACGTCATCCGTAAAGGCGGCCTGGTTATTTTTCCGACGGAGACGGTTTACGGCGTGGGCGCGAATCTGGCCAATGACGCGGCGATGAAGCGTCTGCGGGAGGCCAAAAAACGCGCGCCGGATAAGCCGTTCTCTATCCTGATCTCCCAGGTAGGGCTGATATCCAATTACACGTCGTCCACGGACCCGGCTTTATACAAGCTGATCGACACCTATTGGCCGGGGCCTTTGACGGTCGTGGTGCCGGGCAAGCAGGATGGACAAACGATCGGCGTGCGCATCCCTGACCATCCGATCGCCTTGCGGCTCGTGCAGGACGCCCAGTGCACGATCGCGGCGCCGTCGGCGAATTTTGAAGGCAACCCGGCGCCGACAACCTGTCAGGAAGCGTTAAGGGATTTAGACGGCTTGGTCGATGTCGCCATCGACGGCGGAGGGGCGAAGCTTGGCATCGGCTCTTCTGTTGTCGACCTGGCGCACGGAACTCCGAAGGTCCTGCGCGACGGCGTTATCAAACAGGAAGATATCGACCGGGTCGTGAAGAAAAAGGTCATCCTGTTCGTCTGCACGGGAAACAGTTGCCGTTCGGTCATGGCGGAATATCTTTTAAAAAGCATGATCGCCGGACGCCAGGACGTGGAGGTCGCCTCGGCCGGGACGGGGGTTTTTCTGCAGACAACGGCGAGTTCGGAGACGATTTCCGTTTTGAAAGAAGCCGGGATCGACGCCGCGCACCATTTGTCCCGGTCGATCAACACGATCCTGTTGAAAAAATCCGATCTGATCATCGTGATGACGCGCGCCCACCGCCAGCAGGTCTTGGACCGCGTGCCAGAGGTGGAAAAAAGAATTTATTTGTTGAGGGAATTTATCGATACGCCCTCGGGATACCAGATCGAAGTCGACGTGCCGGACCCCATCGGCCAGCCGCATTTTGCCTATAAGGAATGCTTCGCGATCGTCAAAGAAGCGATGCATAAGATCGTTGGATTAGTATGAAAGTCACAATGTCACAAAGTCACAAGGTCACATGTGACGTGGTGACTTGCCCCGACGCTCGGCTAAGCCTCGGTTCCGCCGTTCGCTTCGCTCAGATCGGAATCCCGACCGAGAGAAACGAGCGTCGGGATCGGAGTCCCGACCGTAATCGAAGATGACGCGTCGGGAGTGACAGGTGACATTGAACGGGGAGATATGAAATTGAGAATCTATATTGGCGCGGACCACCGCGGGTTTCCGTTCAAAGACAAGATCGTCAAGCTGTTGGGACGCCGGGGTTACGCAGTCGAAGATATGGGTACCTGCGATGAGACTCAAGCTTGCGATTATCCCAAGGTCGCTCGCCGCGTCGCCCACGCCGTCGCCAGGACCAAGGGGAGCCGTGGAATTTTAGTCTGTATGTCGGGCATCGGCCAGGCGATCGCGGCCAACAAGGTCCGTGGCGCGTACGCGGCATTGTGTTATAACGCCGAAGCCGCGGCGCTCTCGCGCCGGCACAATAACGCCAATATCCTTGTGCTCGGCGCCAAGTTCGTCAAGGAGAAAGACGTCCCCGGGATTTTAGACGCGTGGTTTGCCGCCGAGTTCGAAGGCGGGCGTCACCACAGGCGGTTTAAGCAGATTCAGAAAATTGAGAAGAATTGCCGGATATCCGGGTAACCGGTTATCCGGCTATCCGGAACGTGTGTGAGCAATGACCTCAACCATCGAAAGAAGGAAAACCATGCACCATTTAAAGGAAACCGATCCCGCCATTTATAAGGCGATCGCCGATGAGCTCAAGCGCGAGCAGAACAATCTGGAGTTGATCGCCTCCGAGAATATCGTCTCCGAGGCGGTGCTGGAGGCCCAGGGATGTTTGATGACCAATAAATACGCCGAGGGTTATCCGGCCGCGCGCTGGTACGGCGGGTGTGAATTTGTCGACGTGGCCGAACAACTGGCCATCGAGCGTGCGAAGAAACTTTTCGGCGCCGAACACGTCAACGTCCAGCCGCATTCCGGATCGCAGGCGAACATGGCCGTGTATCTGGCGGCTTTGGAATACGACGATACCGTCCTGGCTATGGACCTGGCCTGCGGCGGACACCTGACGCACGGGCTGAAGATCAATTTCTCCGGGCGTTCGTACAATTTTGTCAGTTATAAGGTCAACCCCAAAACCGAAATGCTTGATTACGACGAGATCGAGTCCCTGGCCAAGGAACATAAACCAAAGATGGTCGTTTGCGGCGCTTCAGCGTATTCGCGCGCCATTGATTTCAAAAGGTTCCGGCAGATCTGTGACAAGGTGGGCGCGTTATTATTTGTCGATATGGCGCATATCGCGGGGCTGGTGGCGGCGGGGCTGCACCCGAGCCCGGTGCCGTACGCCGAATTTGTCACGACGACGACCCACAAGACCTTGCGCGGCCCGCGCGGCGGGATGATCCTCTGCCGCGACCAATTCGCCAGGAGAATTAATTCCGTCGTCTTCCCCGGGATCCAGGGCGGGCCTCTGATGCATGTCATCGCCGCTAAAGCGGTGGCCTTTCAGGAAGCCTTGAGCAAGGACTTCAAGCAGTATCAACGGCAGATCATCAAAAATGCCCAGGCGTTCGCGAAAGAAATGGGGGACCTCGGGTATAGAATTGTCGCCGGCGGGACGGATAACCATCTGTTTATGGTCGATCTGCGTCCGAAGAGTATCACCGGCAAAGAAGCGGCAACCGTCCTTGACAAAGTATCCATCACGGTGAATAAAAACTTGATTCCCTTTGACCCACAGCCGCCGGTCGTTACCAGCGGTATCCGCATCGGCACGCCGGCGGTCACGACCCGCGGGATGAAAGAAAAACAGATGCAAAGAATCGCCGGGTTGATCGACCAGGCGATCGTTTATAAGGACAACGAGGGGAAATTGGCCAAGGTCAAAGCGGGTGTGCACGAGCTGACGGACGAGTTCCCGATATATAAGGACTTGTAATCCTGCTACGCCAAATTGCTTTCGCGTTTGGCTTCGCAGGATAAATTCGTTCAGCAAACTTACGTCGTCTTCTGCGAAGCCTCCGTAAGTTTGGAACTCATTTATGAAATGTCCGTCTTGTGGTTATCAGGAAACAAAAGTCATCGATTCCCGGCTGAATACGGACGGGACGTCGGTTCGCCGCCGGCGGGAATGCCTCGAATGCGAGAAGAGGTTTACGACGTATGAATACGTCGAGCAGGTGCCGTTATTGGTCGTCAAGCGCGACGGCCGGAGACAGCCTTTCGACCGCAAGAAGATCATCGCGGGGCTGATGAAAGCCTGCGAGAAGCGGCCCGTGAGCGTTGACAAGATGGAGGAAATCACCGGCGAGATCGAACGGGCCATCCAGCGCAAATATGATCGCGAGGTCAATTCCAAAGAGATCGGGGAATTGATCATGGAAAAACTCGCCGCCCTGGATGAGGTCGCCTATGTGCGGTTTGCTTCCGTTTACCGGCAGTTTCGCGATGTGAACCAGTTTATGAGTGAACTTCAGGGGATGCTTAAGAAGGAAAAGAAGTAAGAAGCAAAGAAGCAAGAACCAGAGAAAAGGAACAAAACAAAAATATCTTTCTTTGCTTCTTGTTTCCTGCATCTCTGCCTCTTGAAAGGATAATTACAAAATGATTCAAGTAGAATTAAGCAAGATCATCATCGACGAAAAAAGACAAGACCAGATCATCGTCCTTAAGGAGAAAAACGGTGAGCGTCAGCTCCCGATCGTGATCGGGTTCCTGGAGGCCTCCAGCATCAAGATGAAACTCTCCGGGGTGGAGCCGCCGCGGCCGATGACACACGATCTGTTGATCGCCACGGTCCGGGGGTTAGACGCGAAACTCGAGCGCCTCATTATCGACAAGATGGTCAATAACACTTTCCATGCCAAGCTGGAATTCAAGACCAAAGACGGGCAGACCAGGATTATCGACGCGCGGCCGTCCGACGGCATTGCCCTGGCCGTGCGCACCAGCGCGGCGATCTTTGTCGAAGAAGACGTGATCAAAAAAGCGGCGATTACCAAGATCGAGTAAATAAACGGTTACGGTAACGAGGCCCGTTTCGTCATTGGGTAACGGTTAAGTTTACTTGCCGTAACCGAAAGACGTTACCGATACGGGCCTCGTAACCATAACCATTTTTCGGCTTTACCCAACATGTCCTTCCTTAAAGACTACCCCCAACTTCAAATGATCCGCGATATTGCCCGGCGCCGGAAGGTTGCTGTGCATTTGGTCGGCGGCTTTTTGCGCGATTATATGACGGCCGCAGACCACATGGGGTCTGCGGCCCTGAACCCTACGCGGTTCAGGGACTTTGATTTCGCCGTTGAGAAAGGTGCCCTGGATTTTGCGCGTTTGTTTGCCCGCCGCGTTAAAGGCGCGTATGTTGTGCTGGATGAGGAACGTGGCTGCGCCCGGGTCGTCCACCGAATTTCTAAAAGAAATTCGGTGAGATCTCGCCAGAAATCGGAGATTTCTGGCGGATCAAAAAAGGCAAAACAGATTTGGACATTCGATTTCGCCGACTTTCGCGCCCGAAATTTTCAGAAGGATCTGACGCTACGCGATTTTACCATCAATACGTTGTCGGCGGACTTGGCGAAGTTTGACGGCTCGACAAAGCTGGAAGATGTCCTGGCGGAGGGTCAAGGCGGGCTTAAAGACCTGCGCGCCAGGCGCATCCGCCGGGTTTCAGCTAAAGCGTTTCGCGACGATCCCTTGCGTCTTTTGCGGGCCTTCAGCTTAAGCGCGACGCTGGATTTCAAGATCGATCCTCAAACGCTGGCCCAAATTCGCCGGGAGAAAAATTTATTACGTGGGGTTTCCTATGAACGCATTCGCGATGAAATTTTCAAGATTTTGGAGAGCGGACGGGCCGCGGTGACCTTAAAGGCGATGGACAAAGCCGGGTTGCTGGATAAAGTGATCCCGCAGGTCAAGGTGATGTATCATTGCGCGCAAAAGGGGACCTATCATCATTTGGACGTCTGGCCGCATTCGCTGGAAGTGGTGGCGCAATTTGACGGCGTTGTCCGGGAGATGCAGAATAATGCCGATGCCGTTGAATATCTTAACGAGCCGCTGGGCGGAAACCGGACGCGCCGGGCGCTGTTAAAGCTCGCCGCGTTGCTGCATGACATCGGGAAACCCGAGACGCGCAAAGAAGCCGGTCAGGGCAAGCTGACCTTCTACGGGCATGAACGTGTGGGAAAAAATATCGTCACGCATATCGCCAAAATGCTCAAGCTTTCGACCGGTGAGCGACGCGCGCTTGAGGACATGGTTTTTTGGCACCTGCGTCCCGGGTATTTGTCCAACTTCCAGAAGCCCAGCGACAAGGCCATTTACCGGTATCTGCGCGACGCGCGCCGGGAAGCGGCGGGCATCCTGTTGTTATCCTTGGCCGACCAGCGCGCCACCCGCGGGCCTTCGAGCACGCCGCGCCATGAGAGGCATCATGAGCGGATCTGCCTGGATGTGTTGAAGCTGTATTTCGACAAAAAGAAGGAAAAACCGTTTGTGCGTTTGATCGACGGGCATGATCTGATCAAGCAATTGCGTTTGAAACCATCGCCCTTGATCGGGAAGATCCTGACGGAGGTCACGGAACAACAGGTTTTGGGGAAAATCAAGACCAAAAAAGAAGCGTTGGAGCTGGCGAAGGACATAGCGCAGACGTGAAGGGCAGAGACAGCGGCATGCCGCACAAAGAGATGTGGGAGGGATTCTTTAATCCCGCGCAAACACTTGCCGTCATGGGGTTGGATAAGGATGTCACGGACGCGGCGGAGTTCGGATGCGGCTACGGCACGTTCACCATTCCCGCGGCGAAAATGATTCGAGGCGCCATGCATGCCATTGACATTGACGCGGAAATGGTCGCGCAAACAAAAGAAGCGGCGGGCAAAGCCGGGTTGAAGAATGTCAATGCCGTGTTGCGTGATTTTGTGGCCGAAGGAACAGGGTTGAACAATGAGAGCGTGGATTACGTCATGTTGTTTAACATCCTTCACATCGAGGATCCGGGAGCGTTGCTCCGGGAGGCGTGGCGGATCCTCCGGCGCGGGGGGAAGCTCGGCATCATCCACTGGAACTATGACCCCGCTACGCCCCGTGGCCCTTCGATGGACATCCGCCCGAAGCCGGAGCAATGTATCCAGTGGGCACGGGAAGCCGGGTTCAGTGGTCCTGTTCAATATGATTTAAAGCCGTATCACTATGGGATCGTTTTGACCAAACAGGGAGCTATCCGGAGAATATAACGATGGAATATTTCGTCGTCTGTCTGGCGGCGCTCATGGCCTCCGGCCTGACGCTTTTTTCCGGGTTCGGCCTGGGGACGGTCCTCATGCCGGTGTTGGCGATGTTCTTCCCCGTCCCCGTCGCGGTTGGGGCAGCAGCCATCGTGCATCTGGCGAACAATTTATTCAAGCTGCTGCTTGTTGGGCGTTCGGCAAATAAGAGCGTTGTCGTCCGGTTCGGCGTCCCCGCCGTCATCGCCGCTCTGTGGGGGGCGTCATTGTTGACCTACGTTTCTTCAGTCCCGGTCATCGCGTCATACCGGCTGGGCGGAGATGTCCATGAGATCACCGTCATCAAACTGATGGTCGGATCGCTCATTGTATTTTTCTCGTGCCTCGAACTTATCCCGGCGTTTGCGAGGATCTCCATCGACCGGAGGTATATGGCCCTCGGGGGGATCCTGTCCGGGTTTTTCGGCGGGTTGTCCGGCAATCAAGGGGCGTTGCGTTCGGTGTTTCTCATCAGGGCGGGACTTAAAAAGGAAGAGTTTATTGGAACGAACGTTGTGTTGGCGGTGATGGTGGACTTCGGGAGACTGATCGTTTACGGGGCAGGTCTTTATTCCGTTCATTCGACGGTTTTGGCCGATTCCGGCGGATTGGTGCTGGCGGCCACGATCTCCGCTTTTGCCGGCGCTTTTTTTGGAAAAGAGATATTGAAGAAAGTGACGTTACGGGCCGTGCAGATAGTAGTAGGGACGGCGTTGATCCTTTTGGGTATCAGTTTAAGCGTTGGTCTCGTTTAGAAAGGACGGGGATGATGAAAACAGGAATTATTATCTCGAGCAATGACGCCGAAACGTGCTGGAATGCGTTTCGTTTCGCCAATTTCTGTCTTGGTCAAAAAGACGAGGTTAAGGTGTTCCTGATAGGAAAGGGCGTAGAATATCAGCAGACAAGTACGGAGAAATTCAACGCTGGCGAACAGGCCGGGAAGCTGCTGGCGGCGGGAGGAAAGATCCTTGCCTGCGGGACGTGTATAAAATCACGCGACCAGCAAGAATCGCAGATGTGTCCCGTTTCCAGCATGAAAGATCTGTATGAGATCGTTAAGGGAAGCGACAAGGTCGTAACGTTTTAAAACTTTCAGTTATGAACATCGGTGATATAGAGGTCAAGATCATCCGGGGAGATATCGCCCGGCTGGACGTGGATGCCGTCATCATTCCTGCCGACGGGCAATTGAAGATGGACAGCGGTCTCGGAGAATTCATCCGCAAAGAAGGCGGGGATGAGATCGAAGAGGAGGCTGTCAGCAAAGGTCCGCTCCAGGAGGGGAAGGCCGTTTCCACCAGGGCCGGCCGGTTAAAGGCGCGGTATGTCATCCACGCGGTCACGAAAATGGCGGACGGCCGCACCGATCAGGATATTTTGCGCGGCGCCGTTTTTCACGCCTTGCAACGCGCGAAAGAATTAAAGGCCCGGTCGCTGGCGTTGCCGGCCCTGGGATGCGCCGAAGAAGGGTTTCCGGCCGTCGGCGCGGCCAAGATCCTGGCCCAGGAGATCATGAAGTGCGCCCGGGATGCCGGCACGACGCTGCGCGAGGTTACATTCTGTTTATATGACGAAGAGACATTTGCCGTTTTTGAGCGCACCGTCCGCGGATATATCGACCATGTCGTGCGCAAATTAGGCTTTGGCCCTTACGTGACGGTGGATATCATTATCGAAACCCTCGAGGGTATCGTGCTCATCGAGCGTTCGAACCCTCCGTATGGCTGGGCGTTGCCCGGCGGGTTCGTCGATTACGGCGAGAGCCTGGAGGAGGCGGCGGCGCGCGAGGCCAGGGAAGAAACGAATCTGGATCTGGTGGACCTGCGGCAATTCCACACGTATTCCGCGCCCGGTCGTGACCCGCGTTTTCACACGATTTCGACCGTTTTTGTCGCCGAGGGGCAGGGAGAGCCCAGATCCGGCGATGACGCGGCCGGGCTTAGAATCGTCCGCTATGAGGACCTGCTCCAGCTGGATTACGCCTTTGACCACAAAGAGATCATCGAAGAATATCTTGTTGAAAGAGATTTTGATTAAGCGCCCCGCATGAAATTATATCCGCTTTCCAGAACGGTCCTTGCCATCCACAATAATGCCGCCTTGTTTTTGAACGGTCTGACGAGCAACACGCCGGATAAACCCCGCAACGCCTTTGTGAACATCCACGGGCGCATCGTGGCCACCTTTGACCAATACCGCGTCAGCGACGATGAATTCGTGATCGCCGTCGAGCGGGCGTTCGTTGAGCCCTTGCGGGCGCATCTGGAAAAGTACATCCGTTTGAGCGGGGTGCGCGTCGAAAAGCTGGACCGGTACGTGTATTTTGATCTGGAGGAGACCGGCGCGCCCGTCCCGGCAGGGACTTTGGTCATTCCGCAAAGAAAGGGGAGGCTGCTTGTTTCGCAGGCGCTCATGCCTGCCCAGGTTTCTGATGAGGAATTCACGTTATTCCGCCTCCAAAATAATATTCCTTTGCAGGGGGTCGATTACACGGATGAATTTTTGCTCAACCTCAATGACGAGGGGCTTGTTTCTTACACGAAAGGATGTTTTCTCGGTCAGGAACCGGTTTCCAAAGTTCATAACCGCTCAAAGCCGGCCTGGAAGCTGGTTGTCCGGCATCAGGATGAGTGTTCTCAAGAAGAGCGTCAGAAAATGACTTCCGTCGTTATTGACCCGGCCACGCGCCGCCCCATGGGGTTTGTCTCTGTCCGTGACCAAGCCGGTCCCTGAAATTCTTCAAAAAGTCTTCGTGCCAGATAAATGTTATACTTATAATGATCTCCCGGGGGAGTTTCACTCCCCCGGGAGATCATCCTGAGGAACGCAGTGACGAAGGATCTCATGAGATCCTTCCTCGCTTCGCTCGTCAGGATGAGGGGACGAATGTCGAAAAAATACCCCGACCCCTCACTTATAATAGAAATCCGATGCGGTAAATTCCGTGACGGGTGTTTTCAGCTCCAGGAGGATTTATGATCAAGGCAGAATTGGCCCGGCAGTTGATGGTTCGCGGCGATAACGAGATCGGTATGCTGGCCCAGATCACCCGGGTTATTTCCAGGTCGGAAATCAACCTGGTGGCGCTGTGCGCTTATTCGATAGGCAGCAATGTGGCCGTTATGTTCGTCACTGATGACAACAACGAGGCCAAGCGGCTGTTGGCCGCCAAAGGCTACGACATCCAGGAAGAAGAAGTCATCCTTTTATCCATTGATAACCAGCCCGGGGCCCTGCAGAAGGTCACCGACAAGATCGCCGAGGCGGGCATCGACCTGACCCTTATCTACGGCAGCGTGGACGCGAGTGCCGCCGTCAACCGCAGTGTCGTTATCTCCAGCAACAACCTCGAAGTGATGATGATCATCAAGACCGAACTCGAAAGGCATTAGACCCATTTTTTCCCATGGCAGAACCCATTAAAATTCTGATTGTCGACGACGACCCCGGCATACGTCTTGCCCTGCATGACTTTCTTGCCCAGAACGGGTTCACGGACGTGACGGCCGCCGCTAATGGCCATGACGCCCTGGTATATCTGCGCTCCAATACGCCCCAGTTGATCATCTCCGATATCACCATGCCGCAAATGGACGGCTATGCCCTGGTCCAGGCTTTGCATCAGGATACTCGTCTGAAATCTGTCCCTGTGATTATCTTGACCGGCCGCGGGGAAATGGCCGAACTTCTCAGACTGGTCGAAGTTTATAATTTCTTGATCAAACCGGTCGAACCGCGGGCATTGTTGGAGATGATCCGCAAAGTCCTGGGCAAAGGGGAATACGCGCAGGATCCCGGCGCGGAGCATTTCATGACCAAAATAGAGAAAATAGAAGATATCTTGACGAAGAAAAAACCCCGGGATCCTTCGCTGGAGGATTCTCTGGACCAGCTTAAGAAAATGATCAAGAAACAACAATGATGATCCGGGAATACCGTCCGGCGGACCGCGGCGCCGTCCGTGAAATAAGCTACAAGACATCCCTGGAGAGCCGGGCGCATGACTTTTTAGACGCGCGGGACGCTGTTGAAGACGCGCTGACGGTTTATTTTACCGATCATGTGCCGGGATCGTGTTTTGTCGCCGAGGAAAACGGCAAGGTCGTTGGGTATCTTCTGGGCACTGATGACGTCAAGATGATGGAAAAAGTGATGGCCTTGGACATTCTGCCGCGGATTTTTCGGGATGCTGTTGTTCAAGGGATAATCTTTCGGAAGAAGAATTTGCTGTTTCTCTGGAATTATTTCTTGGGTTTTTGCCGGGGGGAATTCATCCGTGTTCGTTTCGACCATCAATTCCCGGCCATTTTTCATCTGAACATTTTGGATGGTTTTCGCGGTAAAGGGATCGGCACCGCCTTGGTGGAACGCAATTTGTCTTTTTTGCGCGGCAAAGGGGTCCAGGGCGCGCATATCGGGACCATGTCGGAACAGGCCAAAGATCTTTTCATAAAACTTGGGTTCAAGGTGTTGTACAGTTCCCGCCGCGGTTATCTCAAATACGTTTTGGGACACGATACGCCGTATTATATCCTCGGCAAGAAATTAAAAGATGACCATTGAATGTTACGCGGCCTACGGGGCCAAAGAAAAATTGCGTCCCTTCAGCTATCCCGAACCCCGGCGGCTTGGCCCGATGGAAGTCTTGATCAAGATCTCCCATTGCGGCATCTGCCACAGCGATATCCATTTGATCGATAATGACTGGCAGGTCAGTCAGTATCCGCTGGTCCCCGGACACGAGATCATCGGTACCGTGGAGAGAACAGGGGCACGGGTCCGGGGTTTAAAATCCGGAGAGCGTGTCGGCGTCGGTTGGCAGGCCGGCAGCTGCGGGCATTGTGAGTGGTGCAAACGCGCGGAAGAAAATTTGTGTCCCAATGACGTGGCGACCGCGCTCGGGCATTACGGCGGGTTCGCTCAAAAGGTCGTTGTGGACAGCCGCTTCGCGTTTCCTGTCCCCAAGGCGTTGCGTCCGGAAAACGCGGCGCCGCTTTTGTGCGGCGGCGTGACGGTCTATTCGCCATTGCGGCGTCTGGTCAAGCGCGGCCAGAAAATCGGGGTCGTTGGCATCGGCGGCCTCGGGCATCTGGCGTTGCAATTTGCCCGCGCCATGGGATATGACGTGACAGCATTCTCTCACAGCCCTGATAAAGAAAAAGAAGCTCGGCGTTTCGGCGCCCACCGTTTTGTCGGCAGTACGCGCGAAGATGATTTGGCGAAATTGACCCGGTTTTTTGATTTTATTTTGATCACCTCTTACGTGAAGCTGGACTGGCCGGCGTATCTGGCGATGTTGCGGCCCAACGGCCGGATTATCGTTGTGGGCGCCGTCAATGAGCCGCTGGAGATCCCCTCAGGCGCGATCATTTCCGGCCAGAAAGGTGTCGTTGCCAGCGTGATCGGCAGCCGCCGGATGATCAAAGACATGCTGGATTTTGCCGCGCGTCATCATATCGGGGCCCAAACGGAGGTCTTCCCGCTGGCCCAGGTCAACGCCGCCCTCGACAAGGTGCGGCGCAATGAAGCGCGCTACCGCGTGGTGCTGGAGATCCACTGAATCCTGGCACGTGATATTAAACGTTAAAAAAGGTTACGAACAAATGAAAGTCTCTTTGTTCCAATCCCCGATTTTTGTATTTTTAATCATGCTCATTCTTCTTTCAGCCATTTATGCCCCCGCCTACACGAGCTATTATGCTCATCATGATGACTATAGTTATTTTGTGTACGACAAGGAGGAATTCAGAGTTCATCCCTTTTTTGAGTGGGAACTTTCCAACGGCCGGTATGTGTTGGCTGTCTTTGATGTTTTAGCCGGTTGGTCGGTTCGTTCGGTTGAAGATCTCAATCGATTGCGTTTTTTGAGTGTTGTCATATTGGCCGTTTGCGGGGTCAGTTGCGTGGGCCTTTTGTATAAATACTCTCAGAATTTTTTTTATGCGCTATTGGCGACGGTTTGTCTGTTGACATTGCCTCCGTTTCAGGTGATGGTCATGTGGGCGTCTAGTGCCGTTAAGGCCGTGGCGTTGATTTTCTCGTCGTTGGCCTTTTATTGGGCGCGCAAGGCCTTAAATCATTCCGGAGGCATGGGCTATAGCGTTTTAGCGGTCTTGTCTTTGGTCGCGGCCATTATGACCTATCCACCGGGGGCGATGTTTTATTGGTTTTTATTCGCGTTGCTTATATTCGCTGAACGATGGACGATTTTCACGTTATCCGACAGGCGCATCTTGCTGTTGAGCGGCATCGGATTTCTGGCAATGGAAGTTTATTATGTTACGGTTAAGTCATTGCAACAACCTTTGGAAAAAGCAACAAATATGCTTTATAGTCCGTATGTCCTCGCTTCCGATTATGGTCAGAAAATGTCATGGTTTGTGCGCGAGCCGTTGAGTAATGCTATGAATTTATGGAATATTTTTCCGAAATTACACGTCACTCTTTTTGTTCTTATCATCATAGGATCAGGTGTTCTGATTAACGTGTTTCGGATCTTGCGGGACCGCAAACTCATGGATGATTCGAGAATGATTTGGAAGAAATCGGGCATCCCTGTATTCATTATATTATTTCTCGTATTGTTAAGCTTCTCGCCAAATTTGTTGACCACCGGGTATGCGGCGTTTTACCGATGTTCTTTGGCGTTGACACCGATGATTTTTTTGATAATTTTATGGGCGACGATGAACATAGTAACGTTGTTCCCCAAGACCGTAAAAGGGTATGCCGTTATTTCTATCATGATGTGGATGACCGTTTATGGCGTTTTGCAGGCACGCACCAATATGCTTCAGTACCGGATTCTTCCGAGCTCGAAAGAGTTGACATTCGTCAAAGATCGGTTGCGCCGTCCGGACCTTGACCGGTTCCGGCGTATTGTTTTTATTTTCCCTGATCCCAGGACGTACCAGGCTGTCCGAAGGTACGACGAATTTGGCGTGCCGGCGACCGCGTATCCCCACAATATCCCCTGGATTTTAAAATGTGCCTTGCGGGAAATGGGCATGGAACCGCTGTACCGGCATTTTTATCACAATATTTACCATAGCACATCCGACAATCTCCCAAAAGATGCCAAGACATTGATTATTGACATGAATGGTGTTAATATTGTTGGAGTTCGGGAGTGAACATTAAGAATAATAAGGGGAGTTTATGGCCAAAACGCGCAAAAAAATTCTGGTGGTCGATGACAATCCGGTAACGCAAAGATTGTACCGGCGCATCCTTGAGAACGCGGGCTACGAGGTGCAAGAGGCCTATAGCGGCGAGGAATGTTTAAAAAGCGTTGCCGGGAGCGCGCCGGACATCATCCTCATGGATATTATCCTTCCGGATATCGATGGCAAAGTTGTCGTTGAGAGGATCAACAATCATGAAAAAACGCGGGGTATCCCCGTTATTTTCGTCACCAACACCCTTTCGGCGGAAAAAGACAAAGGATATGAAACCATTTCCGTTGCCGGGCGCGACTACCGCGCTTTTGCCAAGCCCATCCATGTTTCCAGGCTGACCAGCGTCGTGCGCAAGGAATACAACCGGCACGTGCACGGCGGCCAGCCGACCCCCAGGCTCGCGAAGGTAAAAGCGAATCCCGAAGCCGGGAAGAGTTAACGGGAACCCGTTGACTCATTAAAGAATGTTACCCGGAGAGATTTTTAGCATAAGAGTTATCAAGAAGCAAGTTGTAAGATTTTTTCGATCTTTTTGTTGATAATTTTTTTGAGTTCAAAAGGGTTAAGGGATT
>Ga0209211_10002610_pt1 | contig 30760 bp, 30 predicted proteins | sample RifGroA2_FD_183992 | JGI IMG/M metagenome (GOLD analysis project Ga0209211, IMG submission 183992) | Groundwater microbial communities from Rifle, Colorado, USA - Groundwater A2 (SPAdes) (version 2) | ecosystem: Environmental > Aquatic > Deep subsurface > Groundwater | place: Rifle, Colorado...
GTTGGCCGTTCGATCCGGCCCGGGCGCGTTTAAATTTGTGAGTATTCAGCTGGATAGATATTATATGCTCGAGGCCCTGAAAGAGGCCAAGGAGGCCTTTGAAGAGGATGAGGTCCCGGTAGGGGCGGTAATTGTCAGCCAGAAAAGGATTATCGCCAAAGCCCATAATCAGATCGAGCGTCTCAAAGATCCCACGGCCCACGCCGAGATGATCGCCATTACCCAGGCGGCTTCTACCCTGGGAAGTAAATGGTTGAACGACGCCTCTATCTATGTTACGATTGAACCGTGCAGTATGTGCGCCGGGGCATTGGTCCTGGCGCGGATAAAGAACATAGTTTACGGCGCCCAAGACCCCAAAACCGGGGCCTGCGGCTCGGTGGTAAATATCGTCAATCATAAGAAATTAAACCATCGTATTACGGTTGAAAAAGGGATATTAGAAAAAGAGTGCGGTTATTTACTTAAAGAGTTTTTTAAGAAGAAGAGGGATAGGCAATAATAAAGCAACTTAACTAGTTGAAAGTGCTATGCAGATTAATAAATCAAGGCTGGGCGGTTTAAGACGCGTTGAATTATATGGTAATCCCGGAACGCCAGAAGGGCGAAGCAAAGGTGGCAAGAAAACTATACGTTTATTTCATCGAGATAAAGATTTGGCGAGAAAAGTTGGATTCATAATTAGAAAAGAAATAAAATATCCTAAAAGATGCGCGGAGTTGGCAGAGTTAATCGGGGTTATTTTAGGAGATGGGGGTTTGTCAGGAAATCACCAGTTGGTTATATCTTTTAATAGCAGGACAGATAAAGAATATTCAGTATTTTTAGGCAAAATTTTAAGAAAATTATTTTCAATTGGTTATCATATTCATCCCCGTAAAAATTGTAATGGCGCAGACATGGTAGTAAGCAGTTCAAACCTAGTTGATTTTTTATTAAAACAGGGATTAGTTGCTGGAAACAAGGTAAAAAATCAAGTAGGCATACCTGACTGGATAGATGAAAAAATTGAGTATCAAAAAGCCTGCTTACGCGGTTTAATAGATACCGATGGGAGCTTCTATTCTCATAGGTATAATTCTAATGGGAAGAGTTATAAGTATCTTAAGCTATGTTTTGCTAATTGTTCTAAGCCTTTATTAAATTCTGTACTGAGAATATTAAGGAAATTTGATTTCAAGGCTTATATGCATGGAGATCAGGTCTTTATTAATTCTATGTCGGGAATTAAAAAGTATTTTGTGGAAATAGGAACGCATAACCCAAAGCATTCAGATAAAATAATAAAGTTTTTAGTGAATTAGTATTGGAGAGGTGCCAGAGAGGCCTATTGGAGTTGCCTGCTAAGCAATTGACCTGGGTAACCGGGTCCCAGGGTTCGAATCCCTGCCTCTCCGCCATTGCAACCAATTCGCACTTTGGTGTTCTTCATCTAGTAATGCCAAAGTGCGAATTTTGCTATGCGCGACGTAATAAGGCTTGAATTCCCTCTCATTCCCTTCAAAAAGCTGATAAAGATCAGCGTCCTTGGTCAAAACCGGCTCAAGCGTGATCGATCCCAGCAATTCCTTAAGCGCCAGGGCATTTCCAATCTATGCTTATTTTTCCCTTGACTTTTTTATTCTATTATATACACTATACATCTAGGCAAAAAACCTCAAAAATTACATAAATTGACAAAGATTACCCACCAAATACAAGTTATTAATAATTCGCAATCTTAATAAAGATATGATATCCTTATTTTAAGGATAGGGGCTCCTTATCATAATCTCAAAATGATAAAAATAGGAAAAACAGAATTAGGGAAGATCCCGAAAATAGCTATAGCCATTGCTGATCGGGAAGATAATAAGTTAATCAAACCCGCTTTTGTTGATATACTAGAAATCAGAGTAGATCAATTTAAGAAAGCAGACCCGATTTATGTAAGGAATGTTATTGAAACAAGAAGGAAAATAGGGGTTCCTCTAATTTTAACAGTTCGTAATAAAGAGGAGGGTGGACAGAAAGACATTTCTAATGAGTTAAAGCTAAGCATATTTAAAGAATGCATACCATTAGTTGATGCTGTTGATATAGAATTAAGATCACCTATCCTATCGGAAGTTATAAAAATTGCAAGAAAAAATAAGAAATTAGTTATTGTATCTTGGCACAATTTTAAGATGACGCCGAATGACAAAATGCTGAAAGATATTCTTAATAAAGCGAAAAGAAGTGGTGCTAATTTAGTTAAAATTGCGGTTAAAGCAAATAAGGTAGAAGATCTTAATAGACTCATGAGATTTACTATAGAAAATAAATCTAAAAATATAATTACTATTTCTTTAGGAGAAATAGGCAGTATTTCGCGCTTAACTTTTCCAGGACTTGGTTCTTTAATTACTTATGCCTATATTAATAGGCCATCAGGATTAGGTCAAAGAACATTAGACGAACTACGAGAACACCTGCGGGTATATTATCCCAAGTATAATCAATACTACATAATAAAGTCGCGTACCATTGAGTATGCTTGATAGTTCCAATTGAGATTCTTCAGAAATAAAGGGCAACCCTTGATAAAGAGTTGCCCTTTATTTTTTTAAAAAGTCATTGACACAGGAACTCAGATTATAATGTCCTCCATTAGTCAAGAGGAATTCTAAGTATTATCGGAGTCCTTTTCGTGGTTCTTTTGGTTCGATTGCAAACGGATCCGCCAGTTTTAGATGGCAGGTTTTTCTTGACAATTCCATTTTTATATGTAAAATGGAATCATGTACTCCAGAATACTAAGCCCTCCGAAGAATAAAAGCTTCTTTCTTTTTGGCCCGCGCGGCACCGGTAAGACTACGTGGGTAAAATCCGCTTTCCCCAAAGCTATATTCATCGATCTCCTTGAATCGGAAATCTACAATGATCTTTTAGCCAATCCCCAGCGTCTAGAGACATTTATCCCCAAGGATTTTAAGAATTGGGTTATCATTGATGAGGTCCAGCGGGTTCCGGAGCTCCTTAATGAAATACATCGTCTTATTGAGAAGAAGCAGTATGTTTTCGTGTTGACCGGATCAAGCGCCCGTAAACTAAGAAAAAAGGGAGTTAATTTGCTCGCGGGTAGAGCATTGACTTATTCCTTTCATCAGCTTACGGCGATTGAATTGGTTAAAGACTTTAATCTCGCGCATTCACTTAAATTTGGTCAATTACCTTGTGTCTACACGGAAAAAGACCCGAAAGCCTATCTTGAAAGTTACGTTGAGACTTATCTGCGGGAAGAGATTCAGCAGGAGGGGCTGACCAGAAATTTAAGCGCGTTTTCCCGGTTCCTCGAAGCGGCGAGTTTTTCACAAGGTTCGGTCCTGAATACATCCGGGGTCGCGCGTGAATGCGCGGTTGAGCGTAAGGTTGTTGAAAATTATTTCTCTATTCTTGAAGATCTTTTAATCGGGTGTCGGCTGCCTGTTTTTACGAAAAAGGCTAAACGCCGGATGGTTGCGCATCATAAATTTTACTTTTTTGATGTGGGGATATACCGCACTATTCGTCCTTCCGGCCCGCTTGATATGCCGGAAGAAATGGAGGGCGTGGCATTTGAGACGCTCGTATTTCAGGAATTGCGCGCGATTAATGATTATTTACGGTTGGGGTATGAGCTTTATTATTGGCATACCTCAAACCAGGTGGAAGTTGATTTTGTGCTCTATGGCAACAAAGGATTAAAGGCTTTTGAGGTTAAGCGGACGAGCCGTCTTCAGGAGAATATGTTGCGCGGATTAAAGGCTTTTTTGAAAGATTATCCTTCGGCAAAGGCCTACCTTATTTATGGCGGCGCAAGGCGTCTTTATGAAGGCAAAATTACTATTTTGCCTGCTCAGGAGGCACTTTTGACTCTACCGGATATTCTCAAGAGTTAAGTTGTCTGGCTAATTGCTTTTTGGTAGTGTGTGGCGGGGAAAGAGGCATTTTGAGCACAAAGGGTTAAATGAATGGAGTCATGCCTCAACCCTAGAAATTAGTTTCTATCTTTGAGGTCTGACCCCATTAGTTTTGACCCCATTAGTTTTCTAGAGGCTATTGAGGATGAAACCGGAAGGGAACTAAAGAAACGAAAACCAGGGCCGAAAAACAATAATTGAGTGATGCGTCCCAGGAACTTACCCGTCCCCGGAACTTGTGTTATAAAATAAAAAAACTTGCAGGATACAGGGAATAGGGTATAATTGCTATAAATATACATTTAACATTTAGCTCTATATGAAGCGAAAACTTAAACCGATATTTGTTCAGCAGTCCCTTCAGGAAAAAGGAGCCCGGTTATTTTCTCCTTTGGACTTCCGGCGCGTCTTTGGCGTGTCTTTGCGCGCGACTCAGGAGTTTATCAAGGGCCATTGTGATGACCTTTTCCTTAAAGTGCGAAACGGCCTTTACGCGCTGCGCGCGGACCCGCCGCGAGAAGAAGCTATTGCCAACCGGCTTTACGCGCCCAGTTACATTTCTTTTGAATACGCGCTTTCCCGCTATGGCGTTATTCCCGAATCTGTATATGCCGTAACATCGGTTACTACGCGGATTACCAGAGAGTTTATTGTTAATAATAAATCCTTCACGTATTCCCGCATTAAAAAACAGGCCTACCGCGGCTATAAAACAGAGAAGATAGGGGCCACGACTGTTCTTATGGCCGAGCCGGAAAAGGCCCTTGTGGATTACCTTTACTTTGTGAGTCTTAAGCGAAAAACTCTCAACGAGCGCCTTAATGTCCGCACGTTGAATAAAAAAACTGTGATGGAATATGCCAGATTTTTTGGCAGAAAAAGCCTGATAAAGCTAGCTAAGGAAATCCTATGATTGAAAAAAGGCAAGTTCAAAAGTTAGCTCAAACGTGGCAGACAACAGTGGATAACGTCGTGCGTGAGTATTTCCAGCAGTTGTTTCTTTCGCGGCTTTATCAGGAAAAGGGTTCTGATAGCTTGCTTTTTAAGGGAGGCACGGCGTTACGCATCATCTGGCAGAGCCCGCGGTTTTCGGAAGACCTGGATTTTACCGGGGTACACATCGCCATTAAAGAAATTGAGGCTTTAATGGAAGAAGCTCTTACTAAGATAGAAATGGAGGGCGTCCAAACCGAGATCATTGAGTCAAAGAGCACATCCGGAGGATACCTTGCTATATTTAAGTTTGAAACTACCGAATACAAAAGCAGTATTCAGGTGGAAGTTTCCCTGCGTAATGGCAAAAAAGGGATAGGGACAGCGGCGCTCATTCAGTCTGACCTTGTTGCGCCCTATACGCTTATTCATCTTAAGGAAGAGGTTTTTGTCGCTGAAAAAATCAGGGCCTGCCTTACCCGCGGCAAGGCGCGGGATTTTTATGATCTTTATTTTATCCTTCGCAGCCGCATGGCCTTTAAGGAAGCGTTTATTCAGGATAAGCAATTGAAGGCGAAGATTCTGGATGTTGTTAAATCCGGAAAGCTTGATTTTAAGCGCGAGCTCAAGGCTTTTCTTCCGGTTAATCAGCATATGATTATCAAAGGTTTTCCTAATACGCTGGTGGTAGAAATTGAGCGGAACCTGGCGGGTTAATATTTTCTGTTGAAAAGATTAATAACGATAAATAGGAAGATAAAATCGTAAGGGGAACGGAGAGAAAAAAGAGTAAATAAAGAGTAAATAAGACGCTTTACATAACATAATTAATTGCAGTGAGATGTAAAAGAAATACTATAGAGCTATAAAGTAAATAGATGTCAGTATTTGTTTTGGCCCGTTGGAAGTGATTATTTCGGAAGGGGACAGCTAAAGCGTCTTGAATTTCACAGGCTTTTTTATCGTTGTGGATTCGTCCCCGCGAAGGCGGGGATAAAAGATTTCGGGAATGACATGTTAACGGTTAATTTGGACAGCAATGATAGAAAATGGTGGCTAGGTTTCACTAAAATAGAGGAGCAAGATGAAAAAACAATTGCGGAATGAGCCGGACATCGCGGGTTTAATTATTAAAGTGCAAGAGCAGCTTACCTTGTTAGAGAATAAGGTTGATATCTTGGTTAACCGGTTTTCGCCAAAGCCGGCTGAAATAAAACCTCTTCCTAAACCATTTCAGCAGCCGGTAAACACTCATGTTCAGAACGGAGGAAAGCGGGATAATCGTTATAGAGAGAGGGTTATGCATAAGGTGATTTGCGCGGATTGTAAGAAAGAATGCGAAATCCCTTTTAGGCCCAGTGGAGATCGTCCGGTATATTGCCAAGAGTGTTTTAAGCGTCGTAAAGCCGGTAATTCATTTAAGGCAAGCATTGATAACAGGCCAAAAGAAGCGGCTCCCGCTCAAGTAACCAATATTGATAAACCCCAGGTTAGTGAAAAGAAAAAGCCTGCTGTAAAGAAAAGGTCTATTGAGAAGAAAAAGCCGGTTTCAAAAAAGCGGAAGAAAAAATAAAGAGAAAAAAGAGGTAACGGTTCAACTATCGGAAGCGCTACGACGAGACATGAGATTTTGGCATGAAAAACAAAGGCTATGACTCTAGACAAATTGCTTGACAAGGGTAATCTATCCGGATTAAATACCCTTACTATGTATATTAAAAACAGCGGGGTCAAAGCTCAACTTTAGAAAGTAATCATTGGCAATTGCGATAAGCAGGGTGATTTTGAGTTTGGACATAGAGCGTCTTGAAGGCGGGATGTTTTGCTAAAATTAAAGGAGGTGGCAACTATGTTTATTGATTATGTACCGCTGATGCTTATTAATATGGCAAGCGGATTGTGTTTACTCGCGGCGTGTGTGGGTAAGGCAAATAATTCTGTGGTTGAGAAGCATTGGGCCAGCGGTTTTCTTATGTCAGGAGCGGTTGCCTTGGCGTGCGGGTTTCATATGATATTCAATTGGCCGCTTCCCGGCAGTTATAATGTTGCCTTTGGAGAATTGTCGGTATTGTTAGGAATCTTATTCGCGGGAGCGGGTATTGCCATTGCCAGGGGGTGGGATTTATCTCCGGTAATTATGTATGGATTCTTCGCGGGAGTCGCCGCGGTAATCGCGGGGCTGCGGATAATTACCTTGGGTATGACCCGGGAGCCACTTATTTCAGGAATAGGTTTTATCCTTACGGGTTTGGCCGGGGTATTGCTTCCTTTGGCCTATTGGATAAGAAAACAATTCTTCCGTTGGCTGATAATACTATGCCTGGTGAGCGCAGCGGTTATTTGGCTGCGCACCGGCTATACGGCGTTATGGAGCCATTTAGGCGACCTTTCCAAATGGGTTCCGATAACGATGAGGTAAGAGCCTTTTCCTCTTTAATCAGAATTGAGGACTACCGCGAAGCGCTTGAGAAAATAAGCATTATCGCGGGGTGTTTATCCGCGTGTGCTTAATTTCTTGTTCAGCAGCAGACGGCGCTTTATACAAAGCCTTCTTTTTTGGCTTTTTGCAGTGGTGTATATCGCAGGCTTTCTTTTTACTCGGCCCGAAGGCCTTTCTTCCTTTGGACATTTTATCCTCCTTTTTAATTAATGCTATTCTACCTTAAACAAAAGTCATGCGCAAGAAAAATAGAGATACTCTTTATAACCTATTGCAATAGATGATATTCTCAAACCATCCTTACCTTGAGAGCGGGGTTAGGGCGCTTAAGGAAGCTATGAAGACAAAAGGATACCCGGCAGGCCAGAAGATGCCTAATATTAGCGCTAAGGGTGTTCAATGAAGGCGCGCGTTAACGGTGAGGAAGTTCTTTTGACCGAGGAGACTTCTATGGCGGCTATAATCGCGCGGCGCAAGATTAATCCTCAGGCGGTAGTGGTGGAATATAACGGCGTTATTTTAACCCGGGAAAAGTTTGATTCAGTAGTCTTAAAGGAAAACGACGCGCTGGAAATAGTAGCGTTTGTGGGAGGCGGATAAAGATGGAAACTCAGCTTATTATCGCGGGTCAGCAGATTCGCAGTAGGTTTTTCCTGGGGACGGGCAAGTTCGCCTCCTATCAAATAATGAAGCAGGCGATTATTAGTTCGGGCGCGCATATCGTTACCGTGGCCTTAAGACGGATTGACCCCCAGGCCAAAGAAGAGAACATTCTGGAATATATCCCTAAAGATTGTATTGTGATGGCCAATACCTCCGGAGCCAGGAATGCCGAAGAGGCAATCCGTATTGCCCGTCTGGCGCGCGCCTTAGGCTGCGGCAGGTGGATAAAAATAGAGGTGATCCCGGATAATAAATATTTGCTTCCCGACAATGCCCAGACGATTTATGCTGCCGAGGTCCTGGCTAAGGAGGGGTTTATTGTGATGCCCTATGTTAATCCGGACTTGGCTGATGCCCGGCGCCTGCGTGACGCCGGGGCCGCTTCGATTATGCCCCTGGGCGCTCCCATCGGGACGAATAAGGGATTAGCACTGCGGGAATTAATCAAGATACTTATTGAGGAGATAGAACTGCCGATTGTGGTAGACGCCGGTATCGGCCGGCCCTCCCATGCCGCCCAGGCCATGGAAATAGGAGCGGCCGCGGTTTTGGTGAATACGGCGGTGGCCACCTCAGATGATCCGGTTTCAGCCGCCCGGGCTTTTTCGCTGGCGGTAGAAGCCGGCCGGTTGGCGTTTGAAAGCGGCTTAAGCCCGATAAGAGAAAGCGCGCAAGCCTCTTCCCCTCTGACCGGATTCCTGCGTTAGCGATCCTTCCTGGAATTATGTCGAAAACCTTTTATGATCAGATTGAAAGATTTGAGCGTTTTGATTTCGCGGCCTTCTTTAGTCGGGTCAAGCCGGAAGATGTTGAACGGGTCTTAGCAAAGGATTCGCTTTCGGAAACCGATTTTCTTGTGTTATTATCCGAAGGGGCTTTTGGTTATCTTGAGCCTTTGGCCCAAAAGGCGAAGCGGATAACCGTGGGCAATTTTGGCAAGGTTATCCAGCTTTACGCGCCGCTATATCTTTCCAACTACTGCGAGAATGACTGCGCCTATTGCGGATTTAAACATTCTAATCCCATAGCCAGAAAGCGCCTTAGCCTCGCGGAGCTTCGCCAGGAAGCTGAGGAAATCGCCAAAAGCGGTATCCGGCAGATATTGCTTTTGACCGGAGAGTCGCGCGCGCAATCGCCTCTTTCCTATATAAAGGAATGTGTATCTTTATTGAAGCAGGCTTTTAGTATGATTTCAATTGAAATCTATCCTTTAAGCGTTGATGAATACGCCCAGCTTATCGCTGGCGGGGTGTGCGGTTTGACTATTTATCAGGAAACCTATGATCAGCGGCTGTATGCTCAATTGCATGGGCAAGGGCCAAAGAGCGATTATCGCTTTAGGCTGGAGGCGCCTCAACGCGCGGCCCAGGCAGGGATGCGGCAAATAAACATCGGGGCCTTGCTGGGGCTGGCGGAGTTCCGTAAGGAGGTTTTTCTGTCCGGACTCCACGCTTATTGGCTGGAACGTTATTATCCGGATATGGAACTGGGTATATCTTTCCCGCGGATACAGCCCCAGGTGGGAAGTTTTTCCCCTGCTTATCCGCTTCGCGACCGGGATTTGGCCCAGGCCATTGTGGCTGCCCGGATTTTCCTGCCCCGCGCGGGAATTACCGTCTCTACCCGGGAAACCAAAGAACTGCGCGACAATCTCATCGGTCTGGGGCTGACCCGTTTATCCGCGGGGTCCAGGACCCAGGTAGGCGGATACGCGCTCTCCGATAAAACCGAAGGACAATTTGAGATTGCCGATACCAGCAGTGTGGAGACAATCCGGCAGATGGTTTGTCGGAAAGGGTATCAGCCGGTTTTTAGTGATTGGCAAAATGGGATGAACCGCGCTTGAAAAGCAATATCCTTTTAAATTCTTTAGTTGAATGGTATAATCAAAACAAGAAAGGGTGAGAACGCGTCAAGTGTCCGCGCGATAAATGTAAGAAGCAGCGGGCGGCTTTTGTAATCTAATGAGCGATGACAGGGATATTGGCTACGCGGCGCTGGGTTTTGGATTTGGGATATGGTCTTTTTTCTGGGGTTTTACCCGTTTAAGACGAAAAAGGCTTATAGAAAATATCCCTACCTCAACAGTCCGCGGCATGGCCATGGGGCTGGTGGAATTAGTAGGCAAGGCCAGGAGGGTAAAAACGTTACGCGGCCCGTTAAGCGGCTTTGACTGCGTGGCCTACCGCTATTTAGTTGAGCGTTATGAGCAAAGAGGAAAATCCGGCTCCTGGGTTACTATTGCCCAGGGAGATAGTTTTTATTGCCCTTTTTGGATTGATGACGGCACGGGAAAGGTTCTGGTTTCGCCGCCAGCCGCGGAGTTGATTCTCGCGGTAAGCTACGAATTCAAGACCGGCCTGGGAAAAAATATCCCGGATAATCTCATAGAGTTTATGAATGCGCATAACATAAAATACAAAACAGGGTTTTTTACTGCTTCTTCGCTGCGTTTTAAAGAATGGGACATATTTCCTGAGCAGACAGTGTATGTGTTAGGCAGCGCGCGGAAAAAAGAAACTGACTGGGTTGAGCATAACGATAAATTGCACCAGCGGATAATGGAGTTGAAATCCAGTCAAGAAAAAATGAAGGCCATTGATGAGAATAAAGACGGGGCTGTAGACGGGCAGGAATGGTCTTGGGCGGTAGCTAAGCTTGAGCAGGAGTTGCTGGAAGAAGAAGCGAAATCAGCCTCTCAAGAAGAGCACGCGGATGTGATTATCGGCCAGGGGAGCGAGACGAACACCTTTATTATCTCTGACCATAGCCAAAAAGAGCTTATTCAGAGATTGAACTGGGAGGTCCTCGGCGGTATTTTTGGGGGCGTGGTATTGACCTTGGTGTCAATGGCGTATTTATTAACGCGTCTGGGTTTAGTGGGATAGAAAATAACACGGGAGGAAATATGATATTGGCGATTGTGTTAGGTGTTCTGTTCTTTTTGCTGGTAGGGATTGCGCTCTATTTTGTCGCCGTTTATAATGGGCTGATTGTCCTGTCGCGCAATATTGAGAAGGCCTGGGCGAATATTGATGTATTATTAAAGCAGCGCTATGATGAAATACCAAAACTGATCAAGGTCTGCGAAGGGTATATGAAATATGAGCGGGAAACGCTGGAAAAGATTACCGCCGCGCGCACTGCCTGCCTTCAGGCAAAAACCGTAGGAGAGTCTTCACAGGCGGAGAATTCCTTAAGCGGCGCCCTGAAAACCTTGTTCGCGGTCTCGGAGAATTACCCGGACCTAAAGGCAAACCAGAATTTCACCCAGTTGCAGCAGCGCATAAGTTATCTGGAAAGCCAGATTGCCGACCGCCGGGAGCTGTATAACGAATCGGCGAATAATTACAATATCAGGATTGCCCAGATACCGGATACCCTGGTGGCTCAGATGCTGCAGATGAAGCCGAAAGAGCTTTTTAAGGCCGCGGAAGGGGAGAAAAAGGACGTAGATATCAAATTCGATTTCCCTAAATAAAATAAAAGAAAGCGTGTGGTTTAATCTGTCTGGGGCGGGGTAAAGTCACCCTTGAGCCGGAATTCAAACAAGAGAAAGAACTTTTACCTTTTTAAAAGGATTTTTGGTATAATATAATTTTCTTAAGCGATTTGGTATGAGGTGAGGTTGATCAGAGCGGGAAGAACGAGAAAGACAGCGGCGCTGGTTTTGGGGATAGTGCTTTTCTCTTATTCCCTTGGTTTTGCCGGGGTGTATAAGCTCCCTTTGCGCTACAGCCTTACTTTTAACCACGACATCCGTCACGCGGATGAAAATTTTTACGCCAACCGTTTAGAAACGCTTTTGGTTAAGAAGATTAATTCTTCGCCCGGCAAAGAAGTTAGCTTAAAGGTGATACCTTTTGTGGAAGTGCGGCATAATGTAGCGCGCCGTAAAAAAGAAAGGGTTTCTGCCGGCGTGGAATTAGGTTTTAACTGGAGAGATTTTTTTTATTTGGGAGAGCAACTGCGTCAGGTGTGGCGTTCGGAGCCGGTGTATAACCGGGGAGTGATTAAGGATACTGATATGTTTGAGGCCTTAAGCATAGTGAGTTTAAGCCGTCAACTGATTCCCGGAAAAGATATCCTTAAGGGATATATCTCGGGAGAATATACCTATGATTTCCGTCTGGGCCGGGGAACGCGTATAGAAGCAATTGCCGGAGTGCTTATTCCTCTGGGTAAAGAAGCCCGGCTTAATTTAGACTGGCGCCACCGCGACAGGATTCATGCCGATGATTGCGATACCTTTGAAGCCGGCGTAGCCTATAACTTTTAACTTTTTACTTCTAACTTTTAACTTTCCATTAAGATATGTCTTATGTAGTTTTTGCCCGCAAGTGGCGCCCGCAAAGTTTTGATGATGTTGTCGGGCAAGATCAGGTTACCACCACCTTAAAGAACGCCATTACCGCGCACCGCCTGGCCCATGCCTATATTTTTGCCGGACCGCGCGGTGTGGGAAAGACCTCAACCGCCAGGATCCTGGCCAAATCTTTAAACTGTCAAAAAGGCCCGGCAGTAATCCCTTGCAATAAATGCGTTTCCTGCGTTGAAATTACCGAGGCCAGAAGCCTGGATGTGATTGAGATTGACGGCGCTTCTAACCGCGGCATTGACGATATCCGGGCCTTAAGGGAAAATGTCAAGTTCTCGCCTGTCCAGGGGAAGTTTAAAATATATATAATAGACGAGGTGCATCAGATTACCTCTGAAGGCTTTAACGCCCTGCTGAAAACCCTGGAGGAGCCTCCGGCCCACGTAAAGTTCATCTTTGCCACTACCCAGCCTAAAAAGATACTTTCCACCATAATTTCGCGTTGTCAGTTTTTAGAGTTTAAGCGGATTACTAATTTGAAGATAATCGAGCAGTTAAAGCGGATAGCCGCCTCGGAAAATCTCAAGGTGGAGGAGGCGGTGTTTTTGGCCCTGGCCAAGGCTTCCGACGGCTCTTTGCGTGATGCCGAGTCTATGCTGGATGAGCTGGTTTCTTTCGCTCAAGGAGACATCGGCTTAAAGGACGCGCATTCTATCTTAGGGGTGTTAGAACAGGAGTATCTTCTGGAATTGGTGAATAAAATAATTAAAAAGGACACCGCCGGGCTTTTAGAATTTTTAGATGAGCTGATAGAACAAGGCAAGGACATAAATCAGCTCTTGGTTAATCTGATTGAGCATTACCGCAACCTAATGATAGCCAAGGCCGCTGTTTCTAACCAGGAGAAGCTTCTGGATTTACCGCGGGAACTCTGTCAATTGATCTCTGCCCAGGCCAGGGAGATTTCTTTAGAGAATATACTCCTGGGTTTTAATGCCTTGCTTGGCGCTCAGGAAACCGCCAGATATATGGACAGCCTGCGCATACCTTTAGAGATAGCCCTGGTAAAATTATCTTCCCAGGGGAAAGATTGCGGAGCCTTAAAAAGCGCGTCCGTGGTCCCGGAGAAAAGGGATATTCCCCTGAGTCCTCCCCGGAACAGCCAAAGCCTGGCCCGAAATCCTCATCTTAGGGCGCCGGTTGATTTAACCCCTCCCCACCTCCCCGCGGCTTCGCCGCGAGGCGAGCCCTTGTCAAGGGGAGGATTTCTTACTGCCGCTGTTAAGCCAAAAGAGACTCCGGAAAACAAGCCTTTACCTATTCAGCCGGAACATAAGCTCCTGGAGGATAGCGACTTAGACCTGGAAAGGGTAAAAGAGCTATGGCCGCGGTTTGTCGAACATTTAACTAAAGTTAAGGTTTCGGCCGCGCATTACCTGGAAGAGGGAAGCCCGTATAAGACCTTAGGCAGTGTCTTGACTATCGGCTTTCCTCAAAGGGCGGGCTTTCATAAAGAGTCATTGGAAGGCAAAGAAAATCATATTCTTCTGGAAAAAATATGGAAAGAACTGCTTAAGCAGGACATCAAAATAAATTTTGCCGTTACTAAAGAAGAGAAAAAAACGGTTTCGGACTCACCCGGCGAGAATGAGCATGACGACCATTTATTAAAATCCACCTTGGATACCTTTAACGGCAGAATAGTCAGAAAGAGTTAATGGCTCGACCGCGCCCATTCGACTCACTTCGTTCGCTCAGGGCTGTCCTGAGCAAAGTCGAAGGACGCCCACCATTAAAGAGTTAATGGCTCGACCGCGCCCACCATTAATCCTGAGCAAAGTAGTTCGACAAGCTCACTACACTTCGAACTACACTGAGCTAAGTCGAAGTGTCGAAGGATTGAAATGAATTATCCCCTTACTATAGAAAGACTGATCCAGGAATTAGTTAAGCTTCCGGGTATCGGAAGAAGGAGCGCGGAAAGAATTGTTTTTCATCTTTTGAATAATTCCCCCAAAGACGATATTGTCCTGCTTTCCCAGAGGCTGATTGAATTAAAAGATAAGGTGCGCCTTTGTAACCGTTGTCATAACCTGAGCGAGAATGACGAATGTTCCATCTGCTCCAATTCCCAGCGTAACCGGGGTATTCTTTGCGTGGTGGAACGGCCTAATGACGTAACCTCAATTGAAAAGGCCGGCACCTTTAACGGCCTTTATCATGTGCTTTTGGGCGCCATTGACCCTCTGGAGGGAAGAGGGCCGGCTCAACTGAAGATTGACAGCCTGATTCAGCGGATAAAACAGGAAAATATCCAGGAAGTAATTATCGCCACTGATTCTGATACCGAAGGCGAAACCACCGCCTTATATCTTACCAAGCTGATTAAGCCGCTGGAGGTGTGTTTAAGCCGGATCGGCTTAGGCCTTCCGGTAGGCTCAAATTTAGAATACGCTGATTCCGCCACTCTCTCCAAAGCCCTGGAAACCCGCCGGATTATTTAACTTTCCCCTAATGATTAACCTAAATAATCTTTCTAAAAACTACGGCAGTAAAATCCTTTTTGAAAAGGTATCCCTGAGCATAAACCGCGGGGAAAAGGTTGGCTTGATCGGGCCTAACGGCGCGGGGAAGTCTACGCTTTTTTCTCTGATTCTGGGTGATTTGGAGCCCACTAGCGGCGCGGTGCAGATAAGCAAAAATATCCATATCGGCCATCTCAGGCAGGAGGCCAGCTTCAAGTCTGAAAATACGGTTTTATCCGAGCTGACTGAAGGGGAGGAAAGGATATTAGCTTTAAAAAAAGAGAAAGAGCTTCTGGAGGAAAAAAATGAAGCCGGTTCAAAGCGCTACGGTGAGATTTTGCACAACCTGGAGGTCCTGGGATATTTTGAGCTGGAACATAAAGCCAAGAAAATCCTGATGGGTTTAGGTTTTAAAGAGAGGGATTTTAACCGGCTGATATCCCAGATGAGCGGAGGCTGGCAGATGCGCGCCCTCCTGGCTAAACTGCTTACCTATAAATACGACCTTTTGCTTTTGGATGAGCCGACTAATTACCTGGATTTAAATGCCGCGCTTTGGTTGAAAAGTTATCTGGCTGATTTTGAGGGCACCTTTATTATGATCTCTCACGATAAGGCTTTTTTGACCGAGGTTACCAATTATACCTTGATTCTGGAGAACGGCTCTATTGCCAAGGTTAAGGGTAATTATGAGCATTATGAACAGATCCAGGAGGAAAAGCGGATATACCAGATTAAGCAGTCTAAGGAGCAGGAGAAAAAAAGAGAGCAGCTGGAGAAATTCGTCGGGCGTTTTCACGCCCAGCCGAATAAGGCGGCCTCGGTCAGGGCCAAGAGGCGGATTTTAGAGAATATGCCGGAAATCGTCGTGCTTAAGGATCGCCGGGAGAGCATCCATAACTTTCATTTTCCCTCAACTAAAAGAAGCGGCTGGCGGGTAATGAACTTAGAAAAGATTTCCAAGTCTTACGGTGATATCCAGGTGTATAAGGACCTGGATTTTGAGATTACTCAGGATGAAAAAGCGGTCCTGGCCGGGGAAAACGGGGCGGGCAAGTCCACACTTTTAAAGATTATGGCCGGGGTGGTGGATATTGACAGCGGCCTGCGTAAACCGGGCCACAATGTGGATGTCGGTTATTTTTCTCAGACCAGGATGGATGTCCTGCATCCGGAAAATACCGTCCTGAAAGAGGCTTATTCCGCCGCCGCCGGTTTTATGTCTGAGGAGAGTATCCGCACTATTTTAGGAGCGTTTTTGTTTAGCGGAGACGACGCGGATAAAAAGGTGAGCGTTTTATCCGGAGGGGAAAAGAGCCGTCTGATTTTAGCCAAACTTTTAATCAACCCTCCGAATCTCCTGCTCTTGGATGAGCCGACTACCCATTTGGATGTAGACGCGGTGGAGGCCCTGGTTAAGGCTTTGAAGGATTACGAGGGAACGCTGGTTTTTATCAGCCACGATATTTATTTTGTGCGCTCCGTGGCTAATGTGGTGTATGAGGTGAGCCCCGTTAGAAGCAGGACGCCAGAGGCGTCCGACGGTTGCCTTCGGCAATCTGCTTCTGACGGGGTGAAAGATTCCCAAGTGAGAAAATTCCCCGGTAATTTTGATTATTACCTGGAGAAAAAAGATAAAGGCGAAGCTTCTCTTGAAAACAATACTTCCCGCAAGGCCGCCGGATATTCCCGGCCTCAAGAGCAAAGGCAGGCGAACCTAGAAAAGGAAAAACAGCGCAAAGAAGAAGAAAAAACCCGCAAGGCCCATAATTCCGCTCTCCGCGAAAGCATAAGCAAGTTGGAAAAGGATAAAGAAAAGCTGGAATTAGAAAGTTATGCCAAGGTGCGGGCCTTGTCTAACCCGCATATCTTTCGTGATGAAGATACTGCCAGGGAATACGGCCGCCGCCTGAAGGAGATAGAAAAGCTGATTTCCGATATTCAGGCCAAGGTCAAAGAATTGGAATCCCGGGTGATTCAAAGCCCCTAATCGGCCAAAACCAATCAAAATCATCAAAATCAAAATTTTCGGTTGCCAGATTGGATTTTTGTGTTATAATTGTAAATTACATTTTTGTTGCTAATCCAGAGGGGTATACTTTCCGCTCCCTGCCTACCGGCAGGCAATTAAGGAAAGGTATAAAGATGCGGCGGTAGTTTAGGAGAAAATCAAAGATTTGTCATTTTCCTGCCTCGGAAGCGGCGGGTGATATTTGATTTTAATATTTGATGTCTAATATAGGAGGGAATACCATTGGCAGATGAATTGATTAGGCAGTTGCTTGAAGCAGGGGTGCATTTTGGGCATCAGACTAAACGTTGGAACCCCAAGATGGCGCCATACATTTTTGGAGCAAGAAACTCGATTTATATCATTAACCTGGAGAAAACCCTGGAGTGTCTAAAGACAGCGCGGGAATTCCTTAAAGGGTTGGCTATCAAAGGCGAAACCATCCTTTTCGTGGGCACTAAAAAACAGGCCCAGGCTATGGTCGCTGAACAGGCCAAGGCCTGCGGAATGCCTTATGTATCCTCTCGCTGGCTGGGAGGCCTTTTGACTAATTTTTCCACCATCAAGAAGTCAGTAGCCCGGCTTAAGGATATTGATAAAATGAAAGAAGACGGCAGACTGGCTAATTTTACCAAAAAGGAAGTTGGCCTGATGATGCGGGAAAGGGGAAAACTGGAGAATAGCCTTGGCGGCATCAAGGATATGGAGCGTCTGCCGGCGGCCTTGTTTGTGGTGGATTCTAAAAAAGAGGAGCTTGCCGTAGCCGAGGCCAGGAAGTTAGGCATACCGGTAACCGGGCTTATTGATACTAATTGTAATCCGGAGTTAATTGATTACCCGATTCCCGGCAATGATGATGCTATCAAATCAATCAAGCTGATAATCAGCCTGGTGGCGGAGTCTATAGCTGAGGGAAGAAAGGGTTTTCTGGATTATTTAACCCAGGCCAGCGTTAAGCCCGATATATCTGAAATTCAGGGTATTTCCGAAGGCGTGAAGGTTGAAGGTGAAGATATTAAGGTGAAAGAAGAGATAGTAGAGCTGGCTGAGAAGGCCGCGGGTGTGGACAAGAATGACGCGAGTATAAAACACCCCTTGAAAACTAAGCCGGCAGATTCAACGTTTGACGCGAAGAATAAAAGGAGAATTAAGAAATGAACGCTTCCTTAGAACAGATTAAGAAACTACGCGAGACTACTTCTTTGGGGGTGTCTGATTGCCGGAAGGCCTTGGAAGATTCCAAGGGTGATCTGCCCAGGGCGCTGGAAATTTTGAAAAAGAGGAGCCTGGAGATTGCCGCGAAAAAGGCGGATCGCGCCGCGGGCGCGGGAAGAGTGGTTTCTTATGTGCATTTTGACAACAAGGTCGGAGTTTTAGTGGAGATTAACTCCGAAACGGACTTTGCCGCCCGTAACGAAGAGTTTGTAAAATTCAGCTCTGATGTGGCTTTGCACATTGCCGCGATGGGCCCTAAATATGTAAAGCGGGAAGATGTTCCGGCAGAGACAGCGAAGGAACAGCCTGACGTCGAGAGTTTCTATAAGCAGTCTTGTCTTTTAGAGCAGGCCTTTGTGAAGAATCCCTCACTTACGATTAAGGATTACCTGAATTCATTGGTAGGTAAGATAGGCGAGAATATTCTGATTCGCCGCTTTGTCCGTTTTCAGCTTGGGCAGTAAAATAGTTGATAGCTTAAATAATGATGGTGAAAAAGGCGGCGTATAAAAGGATTGTGCTTAAGCTCAGCGGTGAAGCCTTGCAGGGTGTTCACCGGCACGGGATAGATCAGCATGTCCTTTTTTCTATTGCCCGGCAGATAAAAGAAATAAGAGAGCTTAATCTGGAAATCGCGGTAGTCTTGGGCGGGGGAAATATCTTTCGGGGCCAGGAAAATGTTGAGGCCCAGGGCTTGGATATGGACCGTTCTGTGGCTGATTATATGGGGATGCTGGCTACAGTGATAAACGGGATGGCCTTTCAGGATGCTTTGGAGAAGCAGGGTGTCCCTACCCGCTTGATCAGCGCGATTGAAATCCACCAGGTGGCTGAGTCTTACATCAGAAGGCGGGCAATGCGCCATCTGGAGAAGGGCAGGGTGATAATCTTTGTGGCCGGAACCGGTAACCCTTATTTTACCACCGATACCGCCGCCGCCCTCAGGGCCAAAGAAATAGGCGCCCAGGTGCTGCTTAAGGCCACTAAGGTTGACGGAGTGTATACCGCCGATCCCTTCAAGGTCCGGGATGCCAGGAGATTTTCTTCGCTTAAATACATTGATGTGGTGAGGAAGGGCCTGAAGGTGATGGATTCTACCGCGGTAACCCTATGCATGGAAAATAAACTCCCGATAATAATCTTTGATATGACTAAAGAAGGCAATATTAAGAAAGTAGTGATGGGCGAGAAGATTGGGACTGTAGTTAAGTAAAACAGAGGTGTTATAATGGTTAAAGATATCATTAAAGAAGCGGAAGATAAAATGAAAAAAGCCCTGGAGGCGATGCAGAGAGAATTTGCCGAGATTTCTACCGGCAGGGCCAATCCCAGCATGGTTGAGGGCCTAAGGGTGGATTGTTATGGAACGCCTATGCTCCTAAAACAGCTTGCTTCGATAACCGTTCCCGACGCCAGGTTGATCCAGATTCAGCCTTGGGATGCCTCGCTTATTTCTGAGATTGAGAAATCCATACTAAAATCAAGCCTGGGAGTTAATCCGTCTAATGATTCCAAGATAATCAGGGTGATCATCCCTCAGCTTTCTAAGGACAGGCGCGAGGAATTAGCCCGGGTGGTAAAAAAGATGGCTGAAGACGGCAGGATTTCCCTGCGCACTATTCGCAGGGACTCTAAAGAGGCCATTGATAAATTAGAAAAAGAAAAACGTATCGCCGAAGACGATAAATTTAAAGGCCACGACAGCCTGCAAAAAATAGTAGATTCTTATATTCAGAAGGTGGAGCAGGTTTTAGCGGGAAAAGAAAAGGAATTGGCGGAATTTTAGCCGGTTGTCTTTCACGGTGAAAGTTCCGGGATAAATAAAATGGGCCGCTAGCTCATCCGGTAGAGCATCGGCTTTTTAAGCCGAGTGTGCCGTGTTCGAGTCACGGGCGGCTCATTAAAACAGAGCTAAGAGCTAAGAATTAAGAGCTAAGATTAAAGTAAATAATATGTTTTTAAAACATATTCTTCTTAGTTCTTAGCTCTTAGTTTTTAATTCTGCCTTAGTTCGGGCGGATGGCGGAATTGGCATACGCGATAGCCTTAGGAGCTATTGGGGAAACTCTTGGAGGTTCAAATCCTCTTCCGCCCATAAAAATGAAGCACAGAGCTGAAAATTTAGCCTATTGCGAACGACGCGGGAGTAGCTCAGTTGGTAGAGCGCAACCTTGCCAAGGTTGATGTCACGGGTTCGACCCCCGCCTCCCGCTCCATATTTTCTTAATAAAAGATAAATTAAAGAAGAGATATTTCAAGGAGGAAATATTACTATGAAGATAGCTGATTTTTTATCCAAGAAAGCGATTACCGCGGATCTCAAGGCAGTTAAAAAAGAGGATGTGTTAAAAGAATTGGTTGAGCTTTTGGCGGCTTCGGAGGATATTGAGAAAAAAAATCGTAATAAGCTGGTAGAACAGCTTATGGCCAGAGAGGCGCTGGGTTCAACCGCGATCGGGCAGGGGGTGGGTATCCCGCACGCGAAATCCGAGTGCGTGAATAAGCTGGTGGCAGGTTTTGGTATTTCTCAAAAGGGGGTTGATTTTGATTCTTTAGACGGAGAAAAAGTTTACATATTTTTTCTGCTCATCGCCCCTATTGATTCTGCCGGCCCGCATCTGAAGGCCTTGGCCAGGATTTCCCGCCTCTTAAAAGATAAATACTTCCGTGACTCACTCAAAGAATGTAAAGACGAAAAGTCCGTACTAAAGATTATCCTTCAGGAAGACGATAAAAAGATATAGTTTTGAAAACAAATGGTAAGATGAAGAGTCTAAGATTAAGATTATCTTAACTTTAGCCCTCTGTTTTTTTGTGTTTTTAATTAATGCGCAGAATGAAAAAAGATTCTAATATTTTTTTGCGGGTAATTAAATGGTTCTATCCCGGGATGCGCGTCAAGCGCTGGGTGGGCCTGCTTGTCTTCGCGGTTGCCCTGGTGGCTTTAAGCAGCGCGCGGTTTTTTATTGAAGAAAGCTTTTTTTCCCGGGCGTTGTATATCCTGGTAACCCTTTTAGGGGTATTCCTGGGGGTTCTGGGCCTGCGCAATATCTTAAGTTCTTTTATTAATGTGTTTGTGCCCGGCGGTGACAAGGAACTGGTGGATATGATTTACCGCAAACGTTATTTAGAAAAAGGCCCGCGTATAGTAACTGTGGGAGGGGGAACCGGACTATCGGTTTTACTGCAGGGTTTAAAGGAGTATACCTCTAATATAGCCGCGGTGGTTACGGTTGCCGATGACGGAGGCTCTTCCGGCAGGATTAGACAGCAGTTTGACATACTTCCTCCCGGCGATATCCGCAACTGCTTGGTGGCCCTGGCTGATGCCCCGACCCTGATGCAGGAGCTTTTTCAATTCAGGTTTGATTCTTCAAGCGAGCTCTCCGGACACAGCTTTGGAAATCTCTTTATCACCGTAATGACTAAACTGACCGGAGATTTTGAGAAGGCGGTTAAGGAGTCAAGCAAGGTTTTGGCTATCCGCGGGCAGGTTATACCATCAACCTTAAATAAAATATCCCTGGTGGCAAAATATAAGGATGGCTCTATTCAGGAGGGCGAAACCGCTATTCCTAATAAGAAGCGCCAGATTACCAATATATATCTAAATCCTCCGGATATCCAGGGCACGCCGGATGCCATCAAGGCCATTTCGGAGGCCCAAGCGATTATCCTGGGGCCGGGAAGCCTCTATACCAGCGTCATTCCTAATCTTTTAATTAAGGAGATCCGGGAGGCGATATTGGCCAGTTCCGCCCTAAAGATATATATATCCAATGTGATGACTCAGCCGGGAGAAACCGATGGCTATACCGCTTATGAGCATATCAAGGCAATTATTGAACATAGTTCACCCCGGATAATTGACTATTGCGTGGTGAATTCCAGATTGATTTCCCAGGAATTGCTGGAGAAATACCAGCAGGATAATTCCTTTCCGGTTTTAATTGATATAGATAAGATAAGGCATGCCGGATACCGGGTTATCGAAGGAGATTTAGTGAACTCGTTGGATTATGTGCGCCACGATTCCGGAAAGCTGGCTAAGATTGTCATAGATTTGATTCAGGAAAACTTTTAATCGCGAAAGCGCAAAAAATATCGTCGATGTTTTCTTCGCGTTTTTGAGGCATTTTGCGGTTTAGCGGTGTAAAAAATGACTACTATAGAGAAAAAGGTTGTGGTTAAGAATAAAATGGGCCTGCATGCCCGGCCGGCGGCTTTGTTTGTCCAGGCGGCCAATAAATTTGATTCCGATATCACTGTGATCAAAGATAACCAGGAGGTAAACGGCAAATCCATTATGGGCGTACTTATGCTGGCCGCGGAAAAGGACAGTATAATCATAATTAATGCTACCGGTAAAGATGCCCAGGAGGCAGTTATTGAACTTGAAAAGATAGCCGCCGCCGATGATCTGGATAATATTTTTCGCAAATCCGCTTCCCCGTCTTTGCGGGCGGCGGTTTCAAAGCATACTATAAAAAGAAGATAAAAAATGATTGAGTTAAAAGGAATACCGGCATCGGGAGGAATAGCCATCGGCCCGGCCCATCTCTGGACCAAGGAAGAGTTTGTTGTCGCGCGCCAGGAGATTTCCGAGAGTCAGATAGCCGCCCAGATCCAGCTTTTCGAGGAGGCCTTGATTAAGACCCGCCATGAGATTTTAGATCTGCAGAAAAAAATTGCCGAAGGAATGGGTCAGAATGTGGCTGAAATATTTGACGCGCATCTCCTGGTCCTGGAAGACAGGATGCTTATTGAGGAGGTTATTTTCCAGCTTAAGAAGGAAAAACTTACCGCCGCCTATGTGTTTCAAAATGTCCTGAAAAAATACATCCAGGTGTTCCTTAATATCGAGGATGAGTATCTTAAGGAGAGGGTAAGTGATATAAATGATGTAAGCCGCAGGGTCCTGCGCAATCTTCTGGGTAAAAGCGCCAAACGCCTGGAGGACTTTAAGGAAAAAGTTATCTTGGTTGCCAATGATCTTTCTCCTTCGGATACCGCGGCTATGCATAAAAAGAATGTCCTGGCTTTTATCACCAGTATCGGAGGCAAAACTTCGCATACCGCGATTATGGCTAAGTCAATGGAGATCCCGGCGGTAGTGGGGCTGGAGACGGCAACCTTAAAGATTGCCACGGGAGATATCCTGATTATTGACGGAACAACCGGCGTTATTATCGTTAATCCGGATGAAGTTACCTTAGAAAAATATCGCAAAGAAAGCCGGGCCTTTAAGGATACCACCCAGCGTTATATTTCATTAAAGGATGAACCCGCCCTCACTACCGATAAAAGGCGGGTGCGGGTGGCGGCAAATATCGAGCTTCCGGATGAAATTCCTTCTATTATCGAACACGGCGCCGAAGGCATAGGGCTTTACCGCACGGAATTTTTCTATATGAACCGGACTGATATTCCCTCTGAGGAAGAGCATTACCAGGCCTATAAATTTGTGGCTGAGGCGGTTAAGCCTCAATCCGTTATTATCCGCACCTTAGATATCGGCGGGGATAAATTTTTGTCTCATTTAGAGGTCCCTCATGAGATGTCCCCGTTTCTAGGCTGGCGGGCGATAAGATTCTGTTTAGCCAGGCCGGATATGTTTAAGAGCCAGCTCCGGGCCATACTCCGGGCCTCAGTGCACGGAAACTTGAAGCTGATGTATCCGATGATTTCCGGTATTGAGGAATTAAGGCAGGCAAATACGCTTTTAGAGGAATCTAAAAATGAACTGCTAAGGGAGGGCAGGCCTTTTGATGAATCTATTAAGGTTGGGGCGATGATTGAGGTTCCCTCAGCGGCAATGACCGCCGATATCCTGGCTAAAGAAGTAGATTTTTTCAGTATTGGGACTAATGATCTTATTCAATATTCGATTGCCGTTGACCGCAGTAATGAAAAGGTGGCCTATCTTTATGAACCGGCCCATCCGGGGGTTTTGCGGCTTATCAAAAATATCATAGATATAGGGCATAAGTCCAATCTTAGCGTGGGAATGTGCGGAGAGATGGCCGGAGATCCGATTTTTACCCTGATACTTCTGGGAATGGGCTTAGATGAATTCAGCATGCCTTCGTTGATGATACCGGAAATAAAGCATATCATCCGTTCGGTGAGCATGCCTGAGGCCGTGAGCATTTCCCAGGAGGCACTGTCTTTCTCCACGACCAAGGATGTCGAAGGGTTTGCCGTCAGGAAGCTTAAGGAATTGAGCGTTTCGCGGCCTTAGCCATGGAGGATTTGAGCAAGACTTCAGGTTTAGGGCTTAAATTAGATGTTAAGAAACACTCCCTGATTCCGGGGAAGGATTTAAATAAAGTTAAGCCGGAAGTAAGGTATTTAAAAGAAGTCAAGGAGGCCTTGGCAGAGAAAAGCATAACTGAGCCGGAGCAATTGTATTATATATATCGCGGCCTGCGCGATATCAAGGATGAAGATATTATCCGCAGGAATAAATTAAGATATGACATTACTGTTATCCGCCCCGGTAATTTAGGCAACGAGTATATGAAGACCGCCGGGCAAAATCACCGGGGCGATTATGGCGAGTTATATGAAGTAGTATATGGCAAGGCCTGGTGTTTATTGCAGAAGAAAAACACTAAAAACAGCCGGATTATTGAGGATGTAATTTTGATTAAGGCTGTCCCGGGAGATAAGGTTGTTATTCCTCCGGAATACGGATATACCCTGATAAATACCGGCAAAACTCATTTGGTTGTTTCTCGCTGGGTTTCATCTGAATCTTCTTTGGAATATGAGCTTTATAAAATGAGGGGCGGGGCGGCTTATTTTGTTTTTAAGGATAATTTAGGCGAACGTTTTGAGGTTAACCCCTATTATCAGGAAGTGCCCAAGATGAGGGTGGCCCGGCCCCTTAAGAAAATAGAAAAATTCGGTTTAAGTTCCCAGGAGCCAATGTATCTTTTAGCGCGCTCTCAAGCGGGGAAACTTGATTTTCTGAATAATCCGGATAAATACGATTATTCGGATGTGTTTGAATTTCTCTAAAACCGCTGAACTACGCGGAACTGGACGCGGAGCAACGCAATATTCGTTATGCGTGGTTTTGCGTATGGTTCGCGATTCTATAATGAAAGCCTTAATTTTAGCCGCCGGTTACGGCACCCGTTTATACCCTTTGACCAAAAAATATCCCAAGCCGCTTTTACCTGTGGGCGGGAGGCCGATACTTGATTATATTGCCGGTAAATTAACCAGGGTCAAAGCGCTCAAGGAAATTATCGTTATTACCAATGCCAGATTCTATCCGAATTTTTTAAAGTGGGCGGAAAAATTTAAAACCGGACCCTCGATAAAGATACTAAATGACGGAACCAGGAATGAGAACGAACGCCTGGGGGCGGTGGGAGATATCAGCTTCGCGCTTGACCGTGAGGCAATTAACGAAGATGTGATTATCTTTGGCGGCGACAATTTGTTTGAGGAAAGCCTGGACGGTTTTATAAAATTTTCCCTGAGCAAGAAACCCCGGGCAAGTATCGGGGTATATGATATCAAAAAAAAATCCCTGGCAGTTAAATACGGGGTGGTAAAGTTAGATAAGAAAAATAAGATAGTCAATTTTACGGAGAAGCCTCCGCGCCCGATGTCTTCATTGGTGGCTACCTGTTTATATTATATACCTAAAGAAAAATTAAAATATTTTGCCGAATACCGGGAGAGTTGTCAGGGCGGCTGTGATGCCTCGGGAAGTTTTATCGGCTGGTTAAGCCGCAACGATGAGGTGTATTCCTTTGTTTTTAAGAAGCAGTGGTATGATATAGGAGACCTTAAGGTCTATCGGGAAGCGGATAAGGCGTTTGCCTTAACTAATTTAAAAGGAGGAAGGTAGATGGAAAAGCGCAAGTTTTTATTTACTTCGGAATCAGTAGGTGAGGGGCATCCGGATAAGGTATGCGATCAGATATCCGACGGAGTTTTGGATTGCGTGCTGAAACAGGATCCTTACGGAAGGGTAGCCTGCGAAACCTATGTAACTATGGGGCTTTTGATTGTGGGTGGTGAGATTACCACTACCGGTTTTGTGGATGTGCATAACCTTACCCGGGACATATTAAAGGAAATAGGCTACGATCATCCCAAATACGGCTTTGATTATCATACCTGCGCGGTTATCAATACCATACATACCCAGTCTCCGGATATCGCTCAAGGGGTGGATTCCGGAGGGGCGGGAGACCAGGGGCTTATGGTCGGCTATGCCTGTAAAGAGACCCCGGAGCTTATGCCTTTACCGATTATGCTCGCGCACCGGCTGGTGAAGAAGACTGCCGATGTCAGAAGAGCCAAGACCTTGAAATATTTAGGCCCGGACTGCAAGAGCCAGGTTACGGTAGAGTATGTTGACGGCCATCCTAAAAGGGTGGATTCAGTGGTTATCGCCTGTCAGCATACCGAGGATATCCTGGACGCTTCAGGCCTGCATATCACCAAAAAGGCCAGGCAGGAAATCATTGATGCCGTAGTTAAGCCGATAGTTAAACAGTATATAGACAAAGACACTAAATATTATATTAATCAGACCGGAAAATTCGTGGTTGGCGGGCCGCAGTCGGATACCGGGATGACCGGGAGAAAGATTGTGGTAGATACTTATGGCGGAATGGTGGCCTCCGGCGGCGGCGCGTTCTCCGGCAAGGATCCGACTAAGGTGGACCGCTCTGCCGCTTATATGACCAGGTATGTGGCCAAGAATATCGTGGCCGCCGGTATCGCCGATAAGTGCCTGATTCATCTGGCCTATGTGATCGGCAAGGCCGAGCCTTTGTCTATTTATGTGGATACTTACGGCACCGGAAAGATTTCCGATGACGCCATAATCAAGCTGATTGAAAGCAATTTTGATCTTACCCCCAAAGGGATGATTCAAAGCCTGGATCTTCTGCGCCCGATATATAGGAAGACTGCTTGTTACGGCCATTTTGGCCGGACTGAGCCGGAATTCAGCTGGGAGCAGACCGATAAGGCCGCGGATTTGAAGAAACAAGCGGCTCGATTATAACATTAGGCTGAGGTTGAGGCTGAGGTCGAGGAAAAAGACCTAAACCTTGGCCTAAGCCTTAGCCTATTATTCTATTATCAGAGAAAGGGAGATTTTATAATGAACCATGATGTCAAGGATATAAAATTAGCTTCTAAGGGGAAATTGCGTATTGAGTGGGCGAGTAACAATATGCCGGTATTGAATATGATTAAGGAGAGGTTCAATAAGGAAAAACCCTTAAAGGGCCTGCGTGTAGCCGCTTGTTTACATGTCACCACTGAGACCGGAGTGCTTATGGATGTTTTAAAAGTAGGCGGGGCCCAGGTGCGCCTTTGCGCCTCAAATCCTCTTTCCACTCAGGATGATGTGGCGGCTTCTCTGGCGGCTGATTTTCAGATAGAAACTTTCGCTATCAAGGGAGAGGACACCCGGATATATTACCGGCACATCAATAATGCCTTGGATATAAAGCCTAATATCACTATGGATGACGGAGCGGATCTGGTTTCTTGTATCCATAAAAATAGAAAGGATTTAGTCGCGGCGGTAATCGGAGGAACCGAGGAAACTACTACAGGCGTGATTCGTCTGCGGGCGATGAACAAGGACAAGAAGCTTCTGTATCCCATTATCGCGGTTAACGATGCCCAGACTAAGCATCTTTTTGATAATCGTTACGGAACCGGCCAGTCTACCATTGACGGGATAGTTCGGGCCACTAATACGCTTATCGCCGGATGCGCTTTTGTGGTCTGCGGATATGGCTGGTGCGGTAAGGGCGTAGCCATGCGGGCCAGAGGTATGGGGGCCAGAGTTATTGTGGTTGAGGTTGATCCCTTAAGGGCGCTAGAGGCTACCATGGATGGTTATGAGGTTATGCCTATTGCTGACGCGGCAAAACTCGGAGATATCTTCTTGACTGTTACCGGCGATGTCAGTGTTATCCGCAAGGAGCATTTTACCAGGATGAAAGACGGCGCGATTGTGGCTAATTCCGGACATTTTAACGTGGAAATAGATATTCCGGCTTTAGAGGGCTTAAGCAAAAAGAAAAGGACTATCCGTAGTTTTGTGGATGAATATACTTTAGCTAACGGTAAAAGGATCCATGTTTTGGCCGAAGGCCGGCTGATTAATCTGGCCGCGGCTGAAGGCCATCCGGCGAGCGTGATGGATATGTCTTTTGCCAACCAGGCCCTGGCGGCGGAATACCTGATTAAAGAGCGCAAAAATTTAGAAGCCGGAGTGTATTCCGTTCCGGCTGATATTGATGCCAATATCGCTAAACTTAAGCTGGATTCAATGGGGATAAAAATAGACAAACTAACCCCCAGGCAAAAAGAGTATCTTGCCAGCTGGGAAGAGGGGACTTAAAAATTCAAAATTCTCCCGCAAAAGCGGGATCCCGCCAAATATTAAGCAATTGGCGGGAAAAAGTAAAAAGGTAAAAGTTAAAGCGGATGACAGAGGGGGAGGGTAAGTATGAAATGTAAAAGCATGCTTTGGACCGTTGGTTGGCTGTTTATGTCTTTTACCGGTATTATTTACGCCTCTGAAATTGAAGCCCAGTCCCGGATAGCCAAAGTTACTTTATATCCGGATTCCGCCTTAGTCAGCCGCCAGGCAGACCTGAAATTAAATCCGGGCCGGCAAAGAATAGTCTTCGCGGATATTATCCCGGAAGTGGATGAGGATTCTTTACGGGTGTCTTTTCAGGGCAACGCCCAGGTAAAGCTCTTCGGCGCGCGGTTAAGAAAAGAATTCCTGCGGGAAGACCCTTCCGAGAGGATCAAAGAACTGGAGTCTCAGATAAAAGAACTTGAGGATCAGAAGAAGAAAACAGAGTATGATAAGGAGATATTAAATAAGGAAAAGCAGTTCCTGGATTCCGTGCGCTTTTTTTCTGAAGCGCAGCTGCCCAAAGACCTGGTGACTAAGATTCCCCAACCCCAGGAATTGGAAGGTCTTATGAAATTTCTTGACGCTAAATGGAAGGAAAACTATTCCGGGTATATTGATTGCGAGTTTAAAGTCAGGGAGATAGTTAATAAAATAGATGTCTTGCGCCGGGAATTATCTCAAATGTCCGGACCTCGCCAGAAGCTTAAGCGGTCAATTGAGGTGGATTTAGAGGTTATTAAGGATGGGGGCGGGGAATTGGCTTTATCCTATTTAGTCCGGGGTGGTTCCTGGCAGCCGGTTTATGAGGCCAGGGCCGACTTTGAAAAATCAGAAGTAGAGTTGGTTTCTAACGCTATAGTTAAGCAGAATACCGGGGAAGACTGGCAGGATGTGGAGATGATCTTGTCCACGGCTAAACCCTTGGCCGGAGGCAATATGCCTTATGTTTCTCCTTGGTTTATAAGGCCGTATCAGCCGCCAATGCAATATGCTAAAGAGCGGAAAATCAGTAATATGAAAGTTGAAATGTCCGCGGCATTGCAATCTGCGGCTTTTGATTCAGTAACGGATAAATATGACGCGGCGGGAATGACAGTTTCTTACTCACAGGCGGAAGAAAAGGGGGTGGCGGTAACCTATACCTTAAACGAGAAGGCCAGCGTAAAGTCTGACGGCTCTGAACATAAACTTTCAGTATCTTCTCAGGCTTTAGCCGCCAGGTTTGAGTATTCAGCCTATCCGCGGGCAATTAGCAGCGCGTATTTGGGAAGCAAGGTTGTCAATGCCCCGGATTTACAGTTGTTGGCAGGAAGGGTAAATGTATTCTTAGGCGGGGATTTCACCGGAACAGCCAATATCCCCGGCGTGGGCCCGGCTGAAGAATTTGATTTATATCTGGGCGCGGATGAAAATGTCAAGATTAAGAGGGAGCAGATTGAGAGGAAGGTTGACGAGACCCTGATCGGTAACATTGCTTCCTCTACCAAGCGCACGGTCTTTAAGTATAAATTGACGGTTGAAAATTATAAATCAAAAAAGATACCGGTAAAACTATTTGAGGCGATACCGGTTTCTGAAGACGACCGGATTAAGATAAAGATGGGCCAGGTGAGCCTCGAGCCTAAGCAAAAAGATTGGCAAGACCGAAAAGGAGTATGGCTGTGGGAATTGGAGTTAGAGCCCAGGGCCAAACAGGAGGTCATATATTCCTATATCATTGAGCACCCCCGGGATATGCGGGTAGAGGGGTTGTAATGGCAATCAAGAAGATTGGGGTGCTGACCGCGGGCGGGGATGCCCCGGGGATGAACGCGGCTATCCGCAGTGTGGTCAGGTGCGCTTTAAGCGCGAAATTAGAGGTCTTTGGCATATTCCGGGGCTGGCAGGGTTTGATTAATGATGAGGTTAAGCCCTTTAGCCATCGTTCGGTATCCGGGATAATCAATCTGGGCGGGACGATACTGAAGACTGCCCGCTGCGCTGAATTTAAGACTGAAGAGGGACAGAAGCAGGCTTATCAGACCATAAAGAAATACGCTATAGACGGCCTCATTGTCATTGGCGGAGACGGCAGTTTCCGGGGGGCGCATAGTTTTGGGGCTAAGTATAATCTTCCTTGCATAGGTATTCCGGCCTCTATTGATAATGATATCAACGGAATAGAGGTAACCATAGGTTTGGATACGGCCGTAAATACCGCGCTTTATGCCATTGATAACATCCGGGATACGGCTACTTCAATGGAGAGGATTTTTGTGGTGGAGGTAATGGGCCGGGACTCCGGTTATATTGCCTTGCAGACGGCCCTGGCC